>Ga0209839_10000066_pt1 | contig 42251 bp, 31 predicted proteins | sample OrgsoiDNA2013050_FD_185800 | JGI IMG/M metagenome (GOLD analysis project Ga0209839, IMG submission 185800) | Permafrost soil microbial communities from the Arctic, to analyse light accelerated degradation of dissolved organic matter (DOM) -... | ecosystem: Environmental > Terrestrial > Soil >... | reverse complement strand
TGCCAGTAGAATCGGAATACCCAGTATACCGGAGGCGAGGCCACGCTCGTTGGGTGGGAATTCGCGATAGAGCAAGGTGATTGAGAGCGGGAACAGGAATGCTCCGCCCAGCCCTTGCAATATGCGGAAGGTGATAAGAATGGGCAGGCTCCAAGAGAGGCCGCACAGGAACGAGCCAATGGTGAAAGCGGTTAGCGAGAGTATATAAAAGCGCTTTGTCCCAATGCGACCCGCGAAGAACGCCGTCAATGGCGTAGCGACACCCTGCGCGAGTGTATACACTGTTATCACCCATTGCACACTATTGAGGTCCGCCCCGAATGCATTCTGCAGGCGCGGAATAGCGATGTTGACGATAGTGGAATCCAGGACAGTCATAAAAAGGCCGAAGATGATCACTATCATGATCACCCATTTATAAGCAAGCCCTCCACCTCTTTGTTCCACTACTGGAACTTGCATGAGGTTACTCCTTTGGTAGAGATCAAAAAGTAGTTTTGACGAAAAGAACTGTCATGCTCATACTGTCATACAGACGTCCGTTTAAGGTCAAAAAGGTATACGATAAGCAAATTCACCGCACCAGCAAGCGAGCAAAAGGCATAACTTAGTCTGTCTCGGTAAGTGTACGCTGCTTTCGGCACTTCTGTATTGCTTGCTGAAGCGCCTTGAGACCCTGATGCAGAGCGTTTAAGTCATCATCGCTTAACTCTTTAAGCATTATAGCCATCTGTTCGCTGTTGACGCGAAAGCGATTGAAAAGCTCCCAGCCAGCCTCGGTCAGGTGCGCGACAGTGCGCCGCCTGTCTTCTGAGTCCTCAGTGCGCTGTGCTAAGCCCGCTTTGACCAGCCGATCAACCAGGTGGCCTGCCGTTGATTGGCCGATGCCGAGGCTCTGTGCCACCTGTCCAATGACCATTGGTCCCTCTTCAGCGAGCAGGTGAAGCGTTCTCACTTGCGCCATCGATATGTCAAGATGCGCTAAAAACGGCCACGTATCCTCCTTGAGCGCGTGAATAAAATTTTTCGTGATAGACATAGTGTCCTTCTCGCGCTCCTCACGTGTCATTGTCATATAACAACCTCCTTTCGTCATCGAAAATACTATAACATATTTACTACGAAGATGTCAATATATTTGAATGTATCATTTAAATTGATGTTTTCGTTGCTATCGTGTAGTGAGCGCTGACCTGAATGTGAGGAGAAAATGGATTTTAGAAACTTCTTTCTAGTTACCATTAATTGTGTCGATTCGTCTGGCATCCATTCGTCATAAAGATGAAGAAACGGAACAGTCCGTTCTTCGCTAAAATTACAGGAGGATTTTTGCTATGCGTTATATGATGTTGATTTATGGAGTTGATGCCACGATCGCTCCCAGCCAGGCCGAACAGGAAGCCGAGATGGCCGCGTACAATGCATTTACTCAAGAAGCGGCTGAGCGTGGAGTAATGCTAAGCGGTGAGGGACTCCATCCAACCAGCGCCGCGACAACCGTGCGCGTGCGCGATGGGAAGGCGCTCACGACCGATGGTCCTTTCGCCGAAACGAAGGAGCAACTGGGTGGCTTTTACCTGTTAAACTGTAAGAACCTTGATGAAGCCATTGAGTTTGCTGCTAAGATTCCTGGTGTGCGCACCGGTTCCGTCGAGATTCGTCCGGTTATGGAGTGGCAATAGTTTGCTGTCGCCTCACGCTACATAACGTGAGGCGACAAACCGCCGTCTGGAGGCATATGCAAAACCAGCACGTTCATCAGATGCTAGAACATACCTTTCGCCAGGAGACAGGCCGCGTGCGAGCCGTCCTGTTGAGCAGCCTGCGTGACTTCGAACTCGTTGAGGACGTGCTGCAAGAGGCGTTTCTTGTAGCTACGGAACGCTGGCCCCTTGACGGCGTGCCGACGAATCCGCCCGCGTGGCTGCTCATTACCGCACGACGCAAAGCCATCGACCGTTTGCGTCGTGCCAGTGTGCTTGCTCGCAAGCAAGAGTTATTGCTCACCGAACTGGAACGGTCTACAACGGTCCCGATAGACTCATTTCCAGATGAGCGCCTGAAATTGATCTTTACCTGCTGTCATCCCGCGCTGAACATGGAGGCGCGCGTTGCCCTGACGCTGCACACATTGGGAGGATTGACGACGCCGGAGATTGCCGCCGCCTTCTTAGTGCCAGAAGCGACGTTGGCGCAGCGCTTGGTGCGCGCCAAACGCAAGATCCGCGACGCTGGTATTCCCTATGCTATCCCACCCGCCGATCAGCTTGCTGAGCGGCTCGACGGCGTGCTCGCCGTTCTCTATCTTATCTTCAATGCTGGCTACACCGCCAGCCTCGGCAACGAACTGATCCGCTACGATCTATGCTCAGAAGCTCTTCGCCTCAGTCGTGCCCTTGTTACACTTCTCCCCGAAGAGCCGGAGGTGCTCGGCCTCACCGCCCTGATGCTGCTGCACGATGCGCGCCGGGCTGCCAGGGTAAGCGCTCAGGGTGAGTTGATTACGCTGGAAGAACAGGATCGTACCTTGTGGAATGGAGTTCAGATCGCGGAAGGGGCAGCGCTACTGGAGCAGGCGTTGCTTATGCACTCCCCCGGCCCTTACCAGATTCAGGCCGCCATCAGCGCCCTGCACTCACAGGCGGCGCGTTCTGAGGAGACCGACTGGTTGCAGATCGCCATGCTCTACGGCGAACTGCTCAAAAGAAACAACTCGCTGGTGATCAAGCTGAACTGGGCCGTCGCCCTTGCCATGGCCAGCGAGCCCGCGCGCGGCCTCTCCGTCCTGACTGAACTGGACGATACCGGGAGCCTGCAGCGCTACTACCTGTTTCACTCCGCCCGCGCCGATCTGCTGCGCCGCGCCGAAGACTGGCAGGCCGCGTATGATGCCTACCTGAAAGCTCTCGACCTTGCGCAGAACGCTGTTGAACGCGCTTTTTTACAGCGACGCCTTAAGGAAGTGCAAGCGAAATTGTAGGGGTTTATCAATCCCTGGTTGCTGCGGAATCACCCGGATACGTTACGTCGAGCGCCAACGTGAGGCAGCGCACGCCGCCGCCCGCCTTGAGGAACTCACTCACGGGTGAGACGCACACTTCGTAGCCCCATTTGCTCAGGATGCGGCCCACGCGTGGGGAGCAGGAGGGCATAATCACCGTCTTGCCGACGACGATCGCATTGGCGCTGAACGCGAGCGCCTCGTCCAGTTCAAGCACCAGCGGCTCCGGTATAAACTGAAGGATATCTGTGGCGCTGCGCTTATCCCAGACGACGGGCGCGATTATCGCGTGCCGCTCGTCGAGGGGGCAGAAGCTGATATCCAGGTGGTAGAGGCGATCGTCAACAAGCTTAATGGAGTGATAGGCAACGCCGAGCTGCCGCGCCAGGGCCGCGTGGGCCGCTAATTCGGTACGGAAGCCATAGCCAGCGACGAGCTGACCGTTCACCATAAACGCGTCGCCGCACCCTTCGAAGTAGAGCGTCGGGTCGCTTGAGAACTCCGCCACTGTGAAATCATGGGCGTGAAACCACGCATTGTTGTAGATGACCTCTGGCTGTCGCTCGGGGTACTTGAATTTGCTGGGGACGAACGTGCGGCCATTGATCAGGCCCGCGTTCGCCGTAAAGACGAGGTCCGGCAAGCCCTCCACAGGCTCCATCGTCTGTACCGTTCCGCCCGCGCGCTTGATGTTCGCGACGAGATCACGCCACTGTTCGTAAGCCAGGTCACGATCGGGAGCAACCTGTGTATGCATCCAGGGATTTATCTCGTAGAAGACGCCAAAGTAATCCGGTGGGCACATCAGGTATGTGTGGCCCCAGTCCAGCGCCCTGGCCTCGTGGGTGTTATCGGTCGTATGCTCTGTATAATCCGAGCCAGCCATCAGAAAAACTCCTCAAATCTATTCTATCTCGTGTAAAAAAATCCGCCCTATAAAACAGAACGGCCTGGGCGTGCTTTATAGCGTTCGCGCGGAGGTCTATACGGACTAAACGTCTGGTGAGGAGCGCGGGTAACACAGCTATCACAAACCATCATCCTCTTTCTGGCTGGAATAGAGATAGAGCCAGTGCATCCAGGACGAGATGAGTACGGTCAGCGTCCATTCAGCCTGCACCATCGTAGGGGTTGCCCGTTGTGCTGCGCAACTGATAGAGAGACAACGCGCACCATTCTCATCGGCACAACACCGTCCTGACCAGTAAAAGCGTACGGCACGCTCCTTGCGGGGAGCGTGCCCGTCATGGGTCCGCGTCTTCTTGCCATGCCTGCCTGCGCGTCGTCGTTGCATGATATCGCTGCTCTTTTCCACTAATTTATTCTTCGGAGCTTCTTAGTTGCTTACTTTTCCTTCTCTTAGTAGCATACCCCATGCCTGTATAGATCAATACCATAGCAGAGTTCCGCGACTAACCTGTGTTCCTCACGCCAGCAGCGATTCCATTAATCGTCAACAAGACGGCGTATGTCAGTTTGTCGCGCTCGCGTTCCTCGTCGCTGGCATCCTGGAGGTGCTCTTCGTCAAGGATCAGGGGACCGCCGAGGGCGCGCAGGCGGCGCAGGAGCACGACCTGGAAGTAGCTCAACGGATCGACATAAGGATTGCGGCGCTGGATCGACTGCTGCAAGACGGGCGCGTTGTCGAGCAGCGTCTGACCTCCGACGATGCGCACGACAATGTTGCGCGTGCGCTCGTACTCTTCCTGGATCTCCCACGAGATACGCCCGCGCAGGGTGCTATCCTCGACGAGCTGAGCGTAGTGTTGTGCAATGTGCATATCGGCCTTGGAGAGGGTCATCTGCAAATTGTCGAGGAAGGCGCGCCAGAACGGCCAGTGGGTATACAGGTCCCGCAACTGCTCAAGCCGCGCCGGGTCCTCAGCGATGTATTCTTCGAGCGCGCCCCCCACGCCGTACCAGCTTGGCAGCACGTAGCGGCTCTGCATCCAGGAGAAGACCCAGGGAATCGCCCTCAACTCCTCGATAGCGCGCCCCTGTGTCCGGCGTGCCGGGCGCGAACCGATATTGAGCCAGCCCAGTTCCAGAATCGGCGTCGCCTGCTCGAAAAAGGTCAGGAACGCCGGATCGTTGTAGATCAACCCGCGATAGCGTTCATGCGCGCTGGCAGAGAGGCGGTTCATCAGCGCGATCCATTCCTTCGTTGGCGCGGGATGGACCGGCGACTCGAGGATATCCGCGTCGGGGATGCTCGCTTGCATCACGCCAGCGACGACCAGCTCCATGTTCCTGATCGCGATCTCATGCTGTCCGTACTTGAACGAAAGCATCTCGCCCTGCTCCGTGATACGCAGCCGCCCATTGACCGTTCCTGGCGGTTGGCCCAGAATCGCCTCGTAGATGGGACCGCCGCCGCGCCCGATCGCACCGCCGCGCCCGTGAAATATCGTAATGCCAATGCCGTGGCGGCGTCCAAGTTCTGCCAATCGTCCCTGAGCCTGGTAGAGTTCCCAGCTTGAGGTCAGGATGCCGCCATCCTTGCTGCTATCCGAGTAGCCGAGCATAACCTGTTGCTCGTATTTACTCCGGGTGATATACGCGCGGTAGTAAGGGTGCGTAAAAGCCTGGCGCAAAATTTCGGTGCATTCGTGCAAGTCGGAAATCGTCTCGAACAGCGGCACGATCGGCAGATTGTCGATGCCCGCCTCCTTGCAAAAGAATTGCACCTCCAGCAGATCGCTCAAGCTGCTGGTCATGCTGATAATGTAGCAAGTGATTGCCTTCTCGCCATATTCTGCCCGAGCCTGCTTGATAGCGTGAAACGTATGCAAGACATGCCAGGTCTCCTCGCTCAGCTCCAGATCTGGTCGCGTCAGCAGGCGGGGATCGCCGAGCAGGTTGTCCAGGATATAGAGGCGCGCCGTCTCGTCGATCTTCGTATAGTCTTCTTGAAAGAGACCGGTCACGCGTAGCAATTCGGCGAGCGCCGCCGCGTGTCGTTCGCTGTGCTGGCGTACATCGAGTGCTACGAAGTAGAAGCCAAACACCTCGACCTGGCGTATCAGTTGAGCGAGGTGTCCGTGAGCGAGATCGTACTCGCCGTCCGCCAACAGGCTCGTGCGTATCAGCGCCAGGTCGTGTAGCAGCTCTTCCGCGTTCCGGTAGGCGACGGAGGAAGGCTGATCCGCGGCGGGTTGTGTTCTGAGTGTTGGAAATGGCGGATGGGTCTGGACCTGCGGAACCTGGGCGGTCACTTCCAGGCGCTTCCACATAAAAGAGAGCTTGCGCCGGTATGGTTCCAGCGCCGTCTGTGGACCCAACTCGTGGTTATATTCTGCCATGCAAGCGGCATCCTCGTCGAGCGCGTGTTGCAGTTCTTCAGTGATGCACGCGTAGTTGAGCGATTGCGAGAACTCCTGTGCGAGGGATTGAATAGAGGCGCGATAGTGCTCAATCACGCTGCCGCGCTGCATGCGAAGCGCATTGAGCATAGTCTCAGGGCCGACGAACGGATTGCCGTCCTGGTCGCCGCCAATCCAGGAGCCCAGGCGCAGAAAGGGCGGCACCTGAACGGAAGGGTACGTCTCGTGCAGCAGTTCTTCAAGCTCGGAGTAGAGATCGGGCACAGCGGCATAGAGAATCTCATCGAGATAGTAGATGCCCATCTTGATCTCGTCCAGCGGATGGGGGCGCGTGTGCCGCACGGCATCGGTGCGCCAGAGGAGATCAATCGTCCCTTCTAAATCTTGCTGCCAGTGCAGGCGTTGTCGTGGCGTCATCCTGTCCTGCTGCTGGTCGTAGCGCTCCAACAGATCGGCGACGCGGCGTGTCTTAGTGATCAGGCTGCGGCGCGTCGCCTCCGTAGGATGCGCCGTAAAGACCAGCTCAATCGAGAGCCGTTGAAACAACTTCGAGAGCGTGCTGGCGCTCAGCTCGTTCTGCTGGAAGAAGCGGATCAATGCCGCCAGAGATCCTCGCTGGGGCCGCTCGTCCGCGTTGGCCTCGTGAGCACGGCGGCGGCGAATGCGATGATACTGTTCGGCAGTATTGACGAGATGGAAATAGACGGTAAACGCGCGGATCGCATCAATTGCCGTATCCAGGCTGCAGTTATCGACAATCTGCGCAATCTCTCTGTCAAGTTGCACAATTTCAACCTGCAACTGCGCCGCCTCCAGCGCTGTAGCAACAAGCAGGCGGCGATCGCATTCACGCAGGCGGCGGCAAAGTTTGCGCAACTGCTCCACCGTATCAAAAACGGCGTGTCCTCGATGGTGCTGGATGGCCTGTCCCAGCGCATTGCCCAGTGTGCGGATATCCTGGCGCAAGGGAGCATCTTTCTCGTGGCGGGCATCGTATTGTGGCATTCATCAGTCCTTGTTGTCGGTTAGACGGTTTCGGGCGACCGTAGCATAGTCGGCGTTCTGGCGCGCCATCGAGCCTCTTCTGCCACAATTCTATCACATCTCCAATCGGCGAGAATTAGCAGAAGAAAATGCCAGGCGAGCGAAGGTAATATGCACAAAAATGGTTAATGATTTGCTTGATAAGGGGTATATCTCCCTTTAATAGAAGGAACAAACCATGAAAATGTACGCTTTCTCCATATGCTTTGTGCAAATTGCACAAAATAAGAATAGAAGTGTTCTTATAAATTGTCTCTTTTTTTGTAAGACGAAGGACCTTATAATTGCTGAAGAAGAGAAAGCAAGAGCCGCGCGAAGCCGCGCCTCTCCCTCAAAGCTTTAGCTGTGCAAGCTACCTGCGTGGTAAAGATGCCATGATGTTGTGCATGTTGTAAAACAATAAAAGGGAGTACTGCATGGCAGCTCAATCATCCAGCGAATCTGGAATGATTCCAACACTCGGCCTGACGGGTGTCACCATCAATGCCATGGCGCTCATCGCGCCGGGCGCATTCCTCTGGACCACGTATCAATTACAAGCCGTTCCCTCCTCTGCTATGAATATGTGGGCCTCCGTATTTGTAGCGACAGCTATTGCCATGCTCACCGCGATCGCCTATGCCTCGCTGGCCAGGCGCTATCCAGAAGCGGGAGCGGGTAGTTCGTACTTCTTTGCTGAAGCGGCAGTCCTGCAGCAAGAAGAGCATCGCCATTTCAAATTCGCGCGTCTCAGCAAATTTATCGTCGGTTGGGCTTCGCACCTGTATTATTGGGTCTACCCAGGTGTGATGGTTGCCTTCATGGGCCTCGTCATTACGTATATCATCCAGACCTTCGTACCCAGCTTTGGTGCTGCCTGGCAGGAGGTTCTTGTCTGTGTCGTGTTTGCCGCCATTGTAGGTGCCATCGCCTATATCGGCGTCTCCGGCGCGACCGTAGCGAACATCGTCATCAACATTATCCAGATCCTTGCGCTGCTGAGCTTCTCAATTCTGGCTATTGTCTACCGTGTACAGCATCCTGAGATTCACTACCTGCACCCGAGCATTTTCAGCGTTATCACACCCCACGACCTGGGCGGACTCATCTTCCAGTCCACGATCGCGATCCTGCTCGTCGTCGGTTTCGAATCTGCAACGGCCCTGGCGGCTGAAGCGAAGAATCCTCAAAGAGATATCCCACGTGGTGTGCTGCTCTCTCTGGTTATCCAGGCAGTCATCTTCTACTTCTTTGAGTACTTCGCGGCGAACTACTTTATCAACACCGGTTATACCAGTGGTAGCGGTAGTAGCGCGGTCTCTGGCTTTGGGGCAGCCGCAGCTTCTGGCGCGCCAATCGGTGACATGGCGAAGATTATCGGCGATAAGCTTCTGGGCGGCAACGGCCTGGCATTCGCGATCATCCTGGCAGTCAGCGTAGTAATCGCGCTTATTGGTACCTCGCTCTCCTGCCTGAACACAGGTGTGCGCGTGACCTATGCCATGGGCAAAGACACGGAACTTCCCACGGTCTTCGGTTTCTTGCACGGTCGCTACCGCACACCGCACATCGGCGTTATCGTGCTGACAGCGCTCTCGGCTATCATCGGCTCGTATGGCGTACTTAACGTCAACAACCTGACGCAGGTAACGCTCGTCTCGAATATCGGGACGTTCCTGCTGTACGGCATGACCTGCATCATCTGCATCATCGCCTTCGCAGGCGTGGTGGGACGCAACGCCTTCTCTACGGTCATCGCGCCCGTACTGGGAGCGGTGCTGAACATCGGCATGCTGATCGGTGTCATCTTCTATGCGATCACAGCGGGCGGTTCCTCCCAGGTCAATACGATCGTGGCTGGCGTCTTTAGTATCGCCTGGCTGATCATCGGCTTCGGCTATCTGTACATTCGTAAATTGGTCTCTGGCACACCCATTCTACACTCGGAGGATCACAAGGAGAAAATCAACACACCAATGGATGCCGTTGCAACTGAATAGTCTGTAGCTGAGGGCTGTTTATTGATCATAGTCGATAGAATAAGCATCTCTCGCTGAGCATCCTCACAGGAGCCGCGAGGCTTCTGCGGGGATGCTACGCCTTTTTGGCTGGTGTTTCGGCTTCTGGTATGCTATACTAGTTTCAGTATCCTATTTCAGTATCCTCAAGCGGATCGAGAAAGCATAGGAGTTCTAGCCGCTGCCAGCGGGGAAAGTATACCCATGAAAGCTTGCAACGTCAAGTGGACATGCAGCAGGGGTACGGTGGCAGAACGTCCTCCTGTACGGGGGAACACCAGAAAGGAGAGACGGCGCTTCCTCTTGTTGAAGGTTTCGCCGCAGAACTCTGATGTCGATAGCGTACACGCCGGGCACACAGGTCGACCACTACGAGATTGTCCGCATGCTGGGACGCGGAGGCATGAATCGCGTCTACCTTGCGAGTGATCTCCATAACCAGCAAAATGTCGTGCTGAAGTTTCCTAACGACGACCTGATCGGTAACGTTGCTGTGTTCGAACGCTATAAACGCGAAGCTGAGATCGGCAACCGCCTCAATCATCCCCACATCCAGCATCTCCTCAATATGGGCGAGCAACGCCGCGAACACTACCTGGTGATGGAATATATTGATGGTCGCACGATACGCGCGGTGATGGATGAATACGCGCCCGGACCTATGCCTGTTCAGGAGGTGCTGCGTATCATTACCCAGGTCTGTGACGCGCTGTTGTATTCGCATGAACATGGCGTCTATCATCGCGACATCAAGCCGGAAAATGTAATGATGCAGGAGGATGGGAACGTCAAAATCATCGACTTCGGCGTGGCTCTGCTCGAAGGTGCGCGCCGCGTGACCTGGCGCGGCCTCTCCAGTACCGTCGGCACGCCGGATTATATGTCGCCTGAGCAACTGAAGGGTGAACGCGGGACCGCCGGTTCGGATATTTATGCAGTGGGCGCGATGATGTATGAGATGCTCTGCGGTCATCCACCCTTTGAAGGAGAGAACGTCTTCGCCGTGATGAATCTACACGTCTCGCAGGACCCACCCTCGATCCTCGAGTGCAATCCGCACCTGTCTCCATCCCTGGCAACGGTCGTCATGCGCGCGATTCGCCGTGATCCCGAGAAGCGCTATAAGTCGATGCAGGAGGTGCTGCACGATATCAATAATCTTGAAGAGGTAAAGCCCGTTCCCTACCAGCCCGATAATCCGACGCTGAACCGCAGTGGACGAACTGCCATCATTGCTACCCTCGTCATTATTGCTATTTGTCTCGTTATAATCGCAATTGGCTTTATTGCACAATTTGCGCATCACGCGGTTCATTAGACAAAGCGGTACGAACGCAGAAGCGGGAAATTGCACTACTGCGCTGCTGCTACTATAGGCATTTTGTACATACTCAGAGCTTGTTTAGTTGCCTCCTGATATGCTATACTCTGCTCACAGGTAATGTCGCCACTCCAAAAACAAGAGCAATGTCGCTCTTTACCCAGCGCTGCCTCAACCATTTGTAAACCAGTTTGCGCTTGCTGTCCACTATGGCCTACCATACCGTGAGTGTCCTATACAACTAAAGAAAGAATGACTCCGAAGATCGCTGTTTGATCGTCGGAACCCGGCCCCAACGAAGGTGCCTCTAGCATTGAGCAAATAGTCTTTTTTTGGGAGAGCAATGCATGAAGCACTCTTTTGATGCTACCAACTCTTTCGACCCTCGGTTTCCTCTCTACGATGCGCGCTGGGAACACGATGCCTGCGGGACGGGTTTCCTGGCTCATATCGGTGGGGAGCGCAGCCACCTGATCGTGCAAACTGCCCTCGAAGCCCTTGCCCGCCTGACCCATCGCGGCGCGCAAGATGCCGATGCTGAGACCTACGATGGCGCTGGTATTATGACCCAGATCCCCAGGGAATTGCTCTGCGAGGAACTGGATGCGCGTCAAGCAGGCCATGTGGACGATCCTGCTGATCTTGCTGTCGGTATGTTCTTTTTGCCTTCGCGAGAGCGCTCACCCGACGCTTACGAGGAATGCCGTCGTCTCATCGAGCAGGCGCTCACTGACGCTGGCCTTGTGTTTCTGGGATGGCGCAATCCGCCGGTCGATTACACTGTTCTTGGCGCGAAGGCCAGGGCGGTTGCGCCTACTATTGCGCAAGTATTGCTGGCGCGACCCACTCATCTGCTATCCGAGCACTATGCCAGGATGCTTTACTACGTCCGTCGTCTGATCGAGGGACGCCTGCGCGCCGCCGGGCTTGATGAGTGCTATATCGTTTCGCTCTCGCATACGACGCTCATTTATAAGGGCTTACTGCCGCCTTCGGATCTGGCCCATTTCTATCTGGACCTCGCGGACCCTCGCTATACCAGCGCGCTGGCTGTGTTCCACCAGCGTTACAGTACCAATACATTCCCATCGTGGCCCCTGGCCCAGCCTGTACGTATGCTTGCCCATAATGGCGAGATCAATACTGTACGGGGGAATCGCAAATGGATGCAGGCACGCGAAGGCGCGCTTGAGTCGCCCTTGTGGGATGAGAAGATCAAGGACCTTTTCCCTGTCGTGCAGCCCTCCGGCAGCGACTCCGCCCAGCTCGACAACGCTCTGGAGCTGCTCTACTACTCCGGTCGCGATCTGCTACATAGCATGCAGATGCTGGTTCCTCCCGCCTGGGAACAGAATCCCGAGCTGGACGATGCACAGCGCGCGTGGTGCGAGTATCACGCGGGCATTACCGAACCCTGGGATGGCCCTGCCGCCCTGGTGTTCAGCGATGGTCGTATTGTTGGTGCCGCCCTGGATCGCAATGGCCTGCGCCCGTCGCGCTATACGCTGACGACGCAAGGCTTGCTGATCGTTGCCTCTGAGGCCGGTGTCATTGAGTGCGAGCCGCAGGATATCGTCGAAAAGGGTCGCCTCGGACCCGGCGAGGTGATCGCGGTAGACGTAGAAGCGCATGTGTTCTTGCATAACCAGGAGATCAAATCTCACCTGGCCCAGCGGCAGCCCTATCGTCAGTGGCTGGAAGAGCAGCTTACGTTCCTATCTGAGCTTCCCGCCGTAGAACAGGCCGCGCCGGACGCCGATGCCGTCGCCCTCTTTGCGCGTCAGCAGCTCTTTGGCTACACGCACGAGGACGTAGAGATGGTGCTGCGCCCCATCCTGACCGATAATAAGGAACCGACCTGGAGCATGGGCGATGATGCGCCCCTGGCCGCGCTCTCGGTGATGCCGCGCGCTTTCTCCGACTACTTCCGCCAACGTTTCGCGCAGGTCACAAATCCGCCGATTGATCCCTTACGCGAACGTATAGTGATGTCGCTCGATTGCTATCTTGGCCGCCGTCCCAGTATGCTGACGGAGACGCCGCAGCACGCGCATCTCCTCCGCTTGTCAACGCCGCTTCTTACCGAAGCGCAACTGGAGACGCTGCGCAACCTCAATGATGCGCAGTTTCGTTCCCTCACACTGGCGACGACATTCTCTATCGCCGACGGTGCCGCCTCCCTTGAAGCGACGCTTGATCGCCTTGAGCAAGAGGCCGTTAACGCGATCAACGCGGGCTTTACGCTGCTGATCCTGAGCGATCGAACCGCGACACTCGATCAGGCACCGATTCCTATGGCGATCGCGGTTGGGGCTATCCATCAAGGCCTTGTACGGCGCGGTATGCGCACGCATGCCTCGCTCATTTGCGAGACGGGAACCGTCTGCGACATTCACCAGATCGCCGTTGTGCTTGGTTACGGTGCGGAAGCTGTGGTGCCTACCCTGGCATTGACGAGCGTGCGCGCCCTGGCTGGCGAGCGCCGCCTGGAAGATCTGACCCAGGAGCAGGCGGTTGAACGTTACTTCCACTCCGTCGAGGAAGGGCTACGCAAGATTATGGCGCGCATGGGTATTTCGACCCTGCACAATATCATCGGCGCAGGCCAATTTGAGATCATTGGCCTGGCCCCACAGTTTGTAGCGCGCTGTTTCGCGGGTTCTGCCAACCAATCAGGCAATGTGACATTTGAACATATCGCTGAGCGCATTATTCAGCATTGCGCGGAGCTTCAGAAGAGCCAGGAGGCATCTGATGCGAACACGGCGAAGCGCCGCAAATTGAACGATGTTGGTCGCTATCGTTTCCGCCGCGACGCCGAGTACCATGCCTACAATCCGTTTCTCGTGCGCGCCTTGCAGAAGGCCGCCCAGAGTGGTAGCCGCGAGGATTATCAGCAGTTTTCGTCGATGGTCTATAAACGACCCGCCACGGCGCTGCGTGATCTACTCTCGTTCACATCCACCGCACCTATACCATTGGAGCAGGTGGAAGCGATGGAGTCGATCCGGGCGCGCTTCGTCATCTCGGCGATGTCGGTTGGAGCACTCAGTCCCGAGACGCACCGCACGATAGCCGCTGCGATGAACAGCATTGGCTGCCGCAACAATACCGGCGAGGGCGGCGAAGACCCCAACTGGTATCACGAGACGCTCGAAGGCTATCCTGTGAGCAGCAAGATCAAGCAGGTCGCATCGGCGCGCTTCGGCGTGACGACCGAATATCTGGTGCGGGCAGAAGAGATAGAGATCAAAATGGCCCAGGGTTCCAAACCGGGCGAGGGTGGACAGCTCCCGCCGAGCAAGGTTTCGCCGTTTATTGCGCGCCTGCGCCATACGGCACCAGGCGTCTCGCTCATCTCGCCGCCGCCGCACCACGACATCTATAGTATTGAGGATATTGCGCAGTTAATCTACGATCTACACCAGGTTAATCCGAAGGCACGCGTCGGCGTCAAGCTGGTCTCGTCCACCGGCGTTGGTACGATTGCTGCCGGTGTTGCCAAGGCGCACGCGAACTATGTCTTGATCAGCGGTCACGACGGCGGCACCGGCGCGTCTCCCCTCCAGTCCATCAAGCACGCGGGTATGCCGTGGGAGCGTGGTCTGGCCGAGGCGCAGCAGGTGCTGGTACGCAACGGACTGCGTAAGCGCGTTCGCGTCCGTGTCGATGGTGGCCTCAAGACGGGGCGCGATGTGATTATTGGTGCCATGCTGGGGGCCGAGGAGTTCGGCTTTGGGACAGCGGCCCTCGTCGCGCTCGGCTGCGATATGGCGCGTCAGTGTCATCTCAATACCTGTCCAACGGGCATTGCGACGCAGCGCGAGGACCTGCGCGCCAAGTTTACAGGCAGGCCGCAGTTGCTCGTCAGCTTCCTGACACTCATTGCCGAAGAGGTACGTGAGATTATGGCAAGCATGGGCATCGCGCGCTTTGAAGATCTCGTGGGACGCGCCGACCTGCTTCAATGCACTAATGCATCCGAACTGGATATCGCTGGCCTGCTTACTCCGCAGCCAGTGTTCTCATCGCCGGACGTCTACAAAGCGGTCCCGCCTTCCGCCGTTGCCGATCGCCTGCTGGTTGAAGCGGAGGAGGCGCTGGCGGGAGAACGGAGCGTCATCACCCAGCACAGTATTCGCAACGATGATCGCACCGTCGGTGCCAGCCTCGCCGGAGAGATAGCGCGCCGCTACGGGAATACAGGGTTGCCGGGAGTGAGTATCACCTGTACCTTCCAGGGATCGGCGGGGCAGAGCTTTGGTGCCTTCAACGTGCCCGGCATGCGCCTGATCCTCAATGGCGAAGCCAACGACTACGTCGGCAAGAGCATGACCGGCGGTCAGATTATCATCGCTCCACCGGTAGACTCGCTCTTTGCCTCGCAAGACAATACCATCGTCGGCAACACTGTTCTCTACGGTGCCACAGGTGGTCAGTTCTTCGCAGCCGGGCGAGCGGGCGAACGCTTCGCCGTGCGTAACAGTGGCGCTCTGGCTGTTGTCGAAGGTGTCGGGGCTCATGGCTGCGAATACATGACTGGCGGTATGGTTGTTGTCCTGGGTGAGACCGGCTACAACTTTGGCGCGGGTATGTCTTCCGGCGTCGCCTATGTGCTGGATACCGACGAGGACCTCTTCCCGCTCCGCTGCAATACCGAACTGGTCGGCATACAGCGCATCGAAGATGAGCGCGAGATGGAGGCTCTACGCACAGTCATCGAATGGCACGCGCGCAAGACACGCAGTCGCCATACCGAGCATATTCTGGACCACTGGGAGACCGAAAAACACCGCTTCTGGTGCGTCCTCCCACGCGGCACCAGTACGTCGGCCTGCGACTTCGTCGATACCGGCGAGTACGATGCCCAACTCATGCGCGCCTCGCACTAAAGGCAGGCGCAAATTCGTTGTGAGCGAAGGACAGAGTCGTCGTTCTCTCACAACTTCCTTTACCGCTGCGCCACAGGGCGCTGCGACTGCTGCATATGGTGCGCGGTCAACGCGTGAGGGTCTACATCGTGCCCATGTGGATCAGTATGGATAATCACCTCGGACACACCATTAATAGTATGGAAGAGGCGGTGACGGACCTCCTCGGCGATGGCGTGGGCCTTCTCCAACGTCATCTGTGCATCGACCTCGATGTTCATTGTAATGTGCAGCGTATGGCCGACCCAGCGCGCGCGCACGTCATTGATGTGCTCAACGCCCGGTACGGCACTGGCGATGTCAATGATATTGGGCACCATGCGCGAGTCTACCGCGTCCAGGAGCCGCTGTAGGACGCTCTTGCTGGTCGAGTAAACGACGGTGATGATGACGACGGTGATGACCAGTCCCGCGATGGGGTCAGCGATTGGAAAGCCCAGGCGGGCACCGACCAGGCCGATAAAGGCGGCGAGCGAGGTGAAACCGTCGATGCGCGAGTGCTGCCCATCGGCGATCAAGGGCACGCTATTGATGCGCCTGCCTACGGTGATCTTGTATTGTGCGAGCGCCTCGTTGCCCACGACACCGACCAGGGCGGCGGCCATGCTGAGGTAGAGCTGCGTGGGAACGTTGCCGCTGGTCAACTTCTGGATGGATTCGATTGCTCCGGCGACTGCGCTGCCTATGATGACCAGTACGATAAATATGCCTGCCAGGTCTTCGGAACGATAATAGCCGTAGGTATAGCGCTGATTGGCTGCTCTTTGGGAGAGGACGAAGGCGATCCACAACGCGACGGTCGTGAGCACATCCCCCGCGTTGTGCAGCGCGTCGGCATAGAGTCCCGCGCTACCACCGATAATGGCGATCGCGAACTGGATGATGGAGACAAGCAACATACCGAGCGTGGAGATCTGTACGGCCCGCAGGCCAGCTTTGTTGCCATACAGATCGGCATCAACCTTCCCATGTTCATGTCCGTGTCCGCCATGCCCACCGTGCCCACCGTGCTCATGACCATGAGAGGCAGCGTCGTGCTCATCATGATCGTGGTGATCTTCGTGAGTGTGATCATGATCGCTCTCATGATGATCATCGTGGTTGTGCATATTACCCTCCTTATGGAGAATAGGCTATCTTGTGAATTTACGGGTTATTCTCTTCACCCGCGACGATGCCTGCTGCTCTCTTCCATGATATCATTTCTGGCCCCCTTGCCTCATCTTTGAAGTGGTAGTCGTGCTTGCGTATCATCTCGCCCAGTTGCGCGTCCAGGCGCTGCAGACAGCCCAGCTGCGCCTGACGCAATAGCGGGAGCCAGTCGCCGGGCGTGTCGGACATCTTGAGTTCGCTGCTAAGGCGGAAATGCTCCAGGCAGAGGCCATCGGAGGCCGCGAATTGGCGGTAAAAATCTTCGTCGAGCAGGACTTTACGCAAGGTGTTGATCTGGCGGATCTCGGCCTGCTCCTTCTGGTAGCAGGCGGGGCATGGCTCGCGTTTGTTGGCGGGACTGCCAGTATCGAAGATGCGCCGGAACAGGCCGCTGGACGCCGTTGGAGCCTCTGTGCCGCCCTGGAGCTGTTCGCTTGTATCGGTGATGATGTCGCGGTAGGCCTGGGCAAGTTGCAGGGTCGCGCCCATATGCGCCAGTTGCCAGGTATGCGCGTGGCAGAAGCCCAGCGAGCGGCGCAGCATCTGGCGCACCTCGACATCGGTAAAGAGCTCGTACTTCCAGGCGTCCAGGTAACGGTTAGCACTTTCCTGACCCAGACGGCAGATCGGGCAACCCTCTTGCGTACATGCGTATAATAATGTCTGGTACTCGCGTGTTTTCTGCATAGCTACAACCTTTGCGTTGCTTATTCGTCTATTTGTTAGACAATACCTTGTTTTTTGAAAAATTTCCAGTGCATCTCCTTGCGATGCGTTCAGAGGCTCTGGTTTACGCATATACATGAACTCTTTTACTGATTATTACACTGTTCTGGGGGTTGCTGCGGATGCACCGCCCGAGGCGATTAAGGCCGCGTTCAAAAAATTGGCGCTGCAATATCATCCCGACCTGTACAAGGGGGAAGATGCCCATGAGCGTATGCGCGTCTTGCTGCTTGCTTATCAAACGCTGAACGATCCCGTTGCGCGCAGGCAGTATGATGCCCAGCGACTGGAACATACCCATGATGGGCACAGCTATCGCCCAGGTTCGTCGAATGGGGCAGCCGCGCGCCGGGCTCGTTCCGATCCCTCTCCGAAGGCGCGACGTGATCGTCAGCGCCACTACGACTTTCCCGATTTTCAGGAGGGGCGCGCCGTCCATATCGATCTGATCGATTTCGCCTATACGCTTCCTTCCGAGGAGGCCCGTACCCTGCAACGTGACGGGCTGCAGCGTGGCGTTGCGCCCGAAGATGAGACGCATAACCTCTATTGCCATCGCTGCCATCAACGTTGGCGCGCGGCGACAGGAAACGAGCGCTTCTGCCCTTACTGCAAGTCTAGCGATTGGAGCGAATATCTGCTCCTGCGCTGCCAACACTGTAGTGCGGTCTTCGAGAGTGAGCAGATCCGCTATGAGGTGGCCTCTATTAATTATGGCAAGGGCCATACAATGGATGATGCTGGCCTGTGCCCGCCCTACGAGCTCTTTCCGCTCTGCCCCTACTGCGGGACGGCTCGCTGGTGCCCCGCCGAGGATCGACGTGTGCACGAGTTGCGCGTTCGTGCCGGGCGGCGCGCCGCGGCGATACGCGCCGTCTGGATCAGTGTCGCGGTCGTGCTGGTGGTGGCTGTTGGCTTTGCCGCACTGATGTTGAGGTAGATACACCAGCTCTTTTTTGTATCTATGGTCGTCTGGCTATGTGCTATAATTTCCTCCGTATATTTGTATCATAACAGTAGGGATGGGGCTTGCCTCCATCCGCTTGCCCACCACCCAGCTCCTGGGCCGGATGGAGGCAAGCCCCATCCCTACTGAGTTGAGTATTTCTGCCTGGAGGCATACCATGCACACGCTGTTACCGGGCGGCATCTATCCTCCGCTGCCTACTTTCTTTGATGATCAGGAGGAGCTCGATCTTGTGACATTGCAGCGGCATATACGTCGTCTGCGCGATAGTGGCATTGCGGGCTACGTCCTGATGGGCACGAATGGCGAGGCGGTTCACCTTACCTCAGCCGAACGCGCGCGGGTGATCGAGGCAGCGCGGGAGGTGATAGGGAGCGCTGCTGGCCTGCCGCTCGTCGCTGGTTGTGGCGACCAGTCGACGCGCGCAACGCTTGCTCACTGTCGGCAGGCCGCGCAGTCTGGTGCTGACTTCGCGCTTGTTCTGCCGCCATCTTACTACAAGGGACGCATGCAGCATGACGCCTTGCTGGCCCATTTTCGCACCATTGCCGATGGTAGCCCTCTTCCGGTGCTGATCTATAACATGCCCGATGCGAGCGCGGGCATTGATCTGGATGCCGATATTATTTGCACGTTGGCTGAACATCCCAATATTTGTGGCGTGAAGGATAGCGCGGGCAACGTGGCGAAGCTGGCGCAGATTGTAGCGCATGTTCCCGACGATTTTCGCGTCTTCGCGGGCAGTGCTAGTTATCTGCTGCCCGCGCTTGTCGTCGGAGCGGTCGGCGCGGTCGCGGCGCTGGCAAACATCTTTCCGCGCGAGGTCTGTCTCGTGCAGGCTTTATTTGACGCGGGCGAACTGGTGAAGGCACGTCGCTTGCAGGCGCGGCTCATCCCGGCCAATGCCGCTGTGACGACCATTTACAGCGTTCCTGGCCTCAAGGCGGCGCTTGAGATCGTCGCGGACTACGGCGGCAGACCGCGCCAGCCTCTCCTGCCCCTGACGTTGGCGGAACGGGACAGGCTGGCTGCAACCCTGGATTCCGTAACTTCACAATAAGAGATCGCCGGGGAAGCGTGCTATCCTGGAATGGCTTTCAGAGTGCCGCGCAGGTTGAAGAGCTCACTTGACTGTGTAGGAGGCTATTATGGCACTGGATGTCGAACTCTATCGCCGCTCTGTGTATGTTCCCACCACAAAGAAGCGCCGTATCAGTGTGATAGATATCCGTCCCGAGGGCGCGACCTCCACGTTGGTCCTCATTCACGGCTACGGCGGCAACGCGGCACAGTGGATCTACCAGTTGCGTTACTTTGGGCAGCATGTCCGCGTGATTGCTCCAGATCTGCGCGGTCATGGTCTCAGTGACGATGCCTATGAGCAGCCTTATACGATGGAGAGCCTGGTCGATGACCTGGAATGCGTGCTGGCAGCCCTCCAGGTGCCGCGTCCCTTCGCGGTGATTGCGCATTCTTTTGGCGCGGCCATCGCCGCTGAATATGGATTGCGCCATCCTGCCGATCTCAGGGAACTCGTGTTGATCGGCATGCCGTCGCGCTTCAAACTGCGCCCGTTTATGCGTAGTTTGCTGAATATCCCTGACCCCATTTTCAGCAGGACAGCGCGCATTGTCCATGTCGCGCTCTTCGCTACGCAGAGGACGCTCAAAGAAATGCTTGTGCATGTGATGGAGATCTGGCCCGGAGAAGAGCGCCTGCCCGCCTTGCGCGTTCCTACGCTGGTGATATCGGGCTATCGCGATACCGTCTTTCTGCGTGAACACTACGAAGAGGTACCGCGCCTGATTCCAGGCGCGCAGCGGGTGCAGATCTCCGTCTCGGCCCATCTTGTCCAGTTGGAGCGGCCTGATGCCGTCAATCGCGCGATCCGGCGCTTTATCGAGGCTCCCCATACGGCAACACCGATAGGACAGCAGGCAGGCGACCCCGGCGTTGCTCCGCTTATTCATAGCCGCTACGTAGATATGCCCTGGTTGCAACATTATGACGATGGCGTTCCTGAGCAACTTCCCCTCTCCGACCTGCTTTTACACGACCTGCTGAGCAATAACGCCGCCGCCTATCCACGCAACACTGCCCTGATTTTCGCAGGTCAAAAGATAGGCTATCGCGAGTTAGAGAGCCTGAGCAATCGTTTCGCGCTGGCATTGCAGGGATTGGGGCTGGCAAGCGGGGAGCGCGTGGCTATCGTCTTGCCGAACGTACCGCAGTGTGTGATCGGCTTCTTTGGCACGCTGAAGGCTGGTGGCGTGGTGGTCCTGGGCAGTCCTCTCTCATATGAAGACGAGATTTCCAAGCAGCTGCGCGACTCGGGTGCCAGTATTCTGCTGACCCTCTCTTCGTATCGTGCAGAGATCGAGCGCGTGTGCCACGATACAAGCGTCCGGCATGTGATCTACACCGATGTACGGGAATATCTGCCCCTGCGCCAGCGCCTCTCCCTCGCTAGCTCTATGGAGGATATCGTACCCTATCGCGAACAGGGGAATGAGACGCTTGTGGTAACGCGCCCCGTGGCTGGAACGGCGCTGTCTTCCTGGCGCGAGTACGCGTTTCAGCATCTTCTGCGCCGTCAACCGCAGCGGCCACTCGATAAAGTGCTCTCGGCGGATCAGCTCGCGCTCATCCAGTATACCTCTGGCACCACGGATGTTCCCAGGGGAGTGATGCTCTCGCACCGCAACCTTATGGTTAATGTTATCCAGGTGCGCCATTGGATGACGGACGTGCAGCGCGGACGCGAAGTCGTGCTCGGCGTGGTGCCGCTTTCGCACTCCTATGGGCTGACCAGCGCGCTGAACCTGTCCATGGCGCTTGCTGGCTCGCTGGTCCTTCTGCCTACGACGCGGATTGAGCAGATTATGTATGCCATCAAACACAATCAGCCCGGCATCTTGCCCGGTATTCCCTCTCTCTACCTCGCCATCGCCAACTACCCACGCGTCAGGAGCTATGGCGTCTCCTCGGTGCGCATCTGCGTCAGTGGCTCCGCGCCGCTGCCCGTCGAGGTACAGGAGGCTTTCGAAAAGCTCACAAAGGGCCATCTTGTCGAGGGGTATGGTCTCACGGAGGCAGCGCCCGTGACGCACGCAAACCCGATCAGAGGCGAGCGCCGCGTCGGAAGCATCGGGCTACCTTTGCCAGGAACGCGGGCGCGCATCGTCGATATGCAGACGGATCAGCCGCTTCCTCCCGGCGCGGTTGGAGAGCTGTTGATTCAAGGGCCGCAGGTGATGCAGGGGTACTGGAATATGCCCGACGAGACCGCCCAGGCGCTCAGCGATGGTTGGCTACATACCGGTGATCTCGCAACCATGGACGAGGATGGCTTCTTTACCATCGTTGACCGTAAGAAAGATATCATCCTCTCAGGTTCCTATAACGTCTATCCGCGCGCGGTCGAGGAAGTGCTCTACGAGCATCCTAAAGTGCTCGAAGCCGCCGTTGTGGGGACAGGGAGCACAACGGCACCTCAGATCAAGGCTGTCGTTGTGCTCAAGCGCGGCGAGCACGCAACCGCCGAGGAGCTGCTCGCCCTCTGTCGCGAACGCCTGGATGCCTACGAGGTGCCCAAACTGATTGAGTTTCGTAAAGAACTCCCCAAAAACATCGTCGGCAAGGTATTGCGCAGACTGCTCGTCGAGGGCCAGGCAAGGATCTAGATGCTTCGGCGGTCGGCCTCGATCACTGCTGCCGTCGTTGTGTTAGATGACGGCACGGTGGCGGAGTTCGATATAGTAAAGGTAACCACCTGTGCCAGCTGGGCGTCGCTGCAAGTCGCCTGTGTGCACCAGTACAGTGCCGCTTCAACCGGGCCGGAGGCAGCGAACGTGTGCGCGAAGTAGCCGTGGTCATTCTGTCCACTGTGCTTGAGTATGCGCGCATCGTCCAGCGTTCCATTCGCATACCACTTGACCTGAATGTAGCCATCCTTCCCCTGCGAGTTCTCCTGGAAGGTCAGGTACATGTCTTTGTTCAGTGTAAACGTGGTTGCGACCTTCGTCGGCTGATAGTTAGAGTCTATCGCGCTGCTCGTCTGTGGATCGAAGATAATTTTCGAGGCCGCAGGTACGACATCATTACTGCCTGGTACGCCGTTGGCCGTAGCGACAGTAGCCGTACTACTGTTCACGCTCGATGCCGCGTTTTTCCCGATAACGGCAAAAAGCGCAATGAGACCTCCGCACAGAAGCACAAAGACCAGCAGCGAGATGCCAACGATGAGTCCGACTTTGCTACGCTTCTTAGGCGGGACTCCGGTACCAAAGCCACCTGGCTGCATGCCCGGTGCATAGCCCGGCGCTCCGGGTGCTCCGTATCCATAAGGAGCCGGTCCTGGTTGGGGAAGCGAAGGGGGAGCATAGAAATTCTGAGGTGAGCTTCCATAGGACTGTTGGGCGTTCTGGTCATAGGGTGGAGTATTGCTCCCGTAGGGAGAAGCCGGCTGAGTTCCCCCTGGCACTCCATACGCCGTATATGGACTTTGTGGTGGATAGTTGTTTGGTGATGAACCATAAGGATTTGCCTGATTTGGGCCAGGAGCGGATGGAGGGTTTCCATAACTGCTGGCGGCGATCGTTGGATCATAGGAAGAAGCAGGATTCTGACCCGTCGTGTTGTATGGAGTTGCCGCGTTACATGACGGGCAGAATGCAACCCCTGGTGGCAAAGGTTTGCCGCAATTGCTACAATTCATAAGTTCTGGAGACCTCCTGATTTACTGTACGTGTTTTGCTTCTGCTTGCTGTACATAATAAATGAACTAAAAACGATAAATCCTACATATTTCAACATGCTAATTCAACGTTAAGCAACCGTTCAAAATACTATAACATGTTTTTGAGTGGCTGGAAAGCCTTTGTGTGCTGTCCTCTTTTCTACTGCGCATTAAGGACTAACCGTGAAGTTAACGACCTGTGCCAACGCCTTATCTGTACAGGCGGTTGTGCTTGCCCAGTAGATCTCGACCGAGCCTGAGCCGGGGCTGCCCGCGTAGGCATACGAGTAGGCCGATTGTGTTGTTATATCTACCGAAAATGCATAGTGCGAGAAAGGTTTCTGATTGAGATACCAGAGCAAGCAGACCGCGCCACCAGTAGTTTGTGGGTGAAGCATAAACGTAACGAATATAGGCTGCTTCACCTTGAACCTGTTCGTCACTTGTGTTGGTTGTGCTGTCGTCGTATTCACGGCGCTCGCCATGCGGACCGTATCGATATATTGCTGGCCCGGCAGGCCCACGGTCGGAGTGACGCCGGGGGTTGCCGTTAAGGTCGTCGATGCTGCCATTGTCGCCGTTGCGTTTGTTGCTACTCCCTGTGATGTGGGGGAGAAGCCCTGGGCCGTCGCTGTGGCAACGGCTACCTGCTGACTACTTGCAGCGGTGGGAGGAAGACTGAACGAGATAATATACACGAAAATTAAGATAAGGCCGCCCGTCAGTACGCAAAGTCCCGCAATGGTAAAGTTCAGTCGCGCGCTACTCTTGCCGTTCACCTGTTTTCGCTTTTTAGGAGGTGCCCATGCTGTATTTTCTAGTCTGGGTTGAGAGGTCGGCCTCCAATCGGGTGTCTGCCTGTTTGGAGAGCCTCCTGGAAGCCAGAGCTGGCCCGGCTGGCCCGCGTCTGCAAACGGCGCTGGTGGGGACATCTCGCGGCCTGCTGGTTGATACGCCTGTTGACCTTCCGGGGTACCAATGTAGGGCATCTGCGCGTTGCCGTTGACTGGCATCGTAGGGAAGCCATTGCCATTTTGGGGTGATGGAAACGCGTATTGCGGCACCTCTCCCTGGTTAGTGGCGTACTCATTCTGTTTTCCAGACTTTCCTGGGTTGGCAGCTCCGCATGCTGGACAATGCGTGCGTGCTGGCGAGAGCGGTAAGCCACAATTGGCGCACCTCATAACAAAACCTCCCATTGCGACGTTCATTTCTGATCCGATTTCCGGCATATTTTACAACGTATCGGGGCCGCTCCGGTAAAGGATTCTCGCTCGTATAGGAGATTCGTCTCTCTGCTCTACCATATTGCGCCGAAAACATTGAGAAGTGTGCAAGAAGAAAGCCGCGTGGGGACGATTGCTAGAACTACTGCGACAGAGTTTTACGCTCTTGACACCATTAGATCACACAACTACAATACAGCTTATAAGATAGTACGTGGTCTTGTGGGAAGTGTATGCATGCCCCGATCAGTGGGGCGCAGTCAGGCAGGGAAAAAGTGACACAAAGTGCAAGTAATGTAGAGCAGGTGCTGGCCCAACATATCACCCGCTTACAGGTCTGTCTTCAACATGTTTCTGGCGATAGTTACGGACCCGAAGAAGGTAGTGATGCGTGGTTGCTCCTGAATGCTCTCATCGGAAGCGATGAATTTGACAATGAAACGTTAACCGCTCGTTTTGAGCAATCCGGGCGTTGGCTGGCGGAACAGGGGGGGAAGCTAGATACGCGCATTAGCGGCTTCCAGCTCTATATTGACGCGTTGGCCTCCGAGCTGAAAAAGATCTTCCCTTCTCCATCTGAATTGATGGCCGAGGCATTCTCGCATCTCTACCAGGTGCAAGCGAGCAGTATACTTGCCCTGACAAGAGGATACCAGGGAGTGACCGATCGGCTCGCGGTAAGTAACGCGCAGATGACAGAACGTCTGGAACATCGCCTCCTTGCCTTGCAGCGCATCAATGGCGTCAGCAACTCCTCGATGGACCTTGATCAGACATTGGAAGTGACCACGCAGGTAGTGGCCGAGCAGCTATACGTCGATCTCTGTTCAATCTTTTTCTATGATGATCTCCAGCGTGTACTGACTTTACGCGCCACCAATGGTCCGCACCCGCTCGGTGGTATGCACTTCACCCTGCGCCTGGGCGAGGGCTACAGCGGCTGGGTGGCTGATAAGGGTCGGCCCCTCCTGGTGCAGGACGCGCTGACCGATACAAACTTTGCCAGCGAGGCCCAGGCGTATGCTACCGATTATCATGGCATCATGTCCTTGCCAATTATCTTCTTTGGCAACGATGAGCGCCTGATCGGGGTCATCAGTGTGCAATCGAGCGAGCCACGGGACTTTACGCGCGACGAGATCAGCTTCGTCGAGGTGGTGGCTGGCATTGTTGCGATCGGTATTGAGAACGGACACCTGTACGAGCAGACCGACGAGCAGCTCCGTCGCAAAGTACACGAGCTGGCAACGATTCACCGCGTCTCGTGGATCATCGCTTCTACGCTCAATCTGGACGAAGTACTGCAAATGATCACGACGCAGGCCGTTCACCTGTCGGGGGCCGAGCGCTCCTGCATCTTTGAACTTGATCCTGACCTGCGCCGCCTACATGTCCTGGCCCACTATGGCCTGGATAATGGGTTGGCGAGCCGCATTCAGATCGACGTGGGGCAGTGCTGCGCCGGACGCTGCGTTCAGACCGGCAGGCCCAGTATGGCAGTTGATTGCTTCCATGCCGATGAGCACTGCTTTCTGCGTAATGATCCGCTGATCTCTGCCGACATCCATTCGGTGCTCTGCGTGCCGCTCAAGGTGAAGCAGAAGGTTCTCGGCTGCATCTGCATCTACAGCAGTCATCGTCACTTGCTGAGTCCGGAACAGATGCAGCTCGTAATTACCTTTGCGAACGAGGCCGCCATCGCCATCGATAATGCTCGCCTGTACGAGGAGACGCGGCGCGGCCTGGAACTCAAATCGGTGCTCTTGCGCGAACTGCATCATCGCGTCAAGAACAACCTGGCGACCGTGGCGGGCATCCTCTCGTTGCAGCGCCGCCGCACGCGCTCGCCGGAGGTGCGCCGGACATTGGCGGAGAGCGTCAACCGCGTGCAGGGGCTGGCGGCAACGCATGATTTACTGGCCCACGAGGACGTGAGCGAGGCGCGTGTCGATGATATTGCGCGCAAGATCGTCGGCGTGGCGAACGCGAATCTGAGTCTGCCGGAGCAGCACATCACCTTCGTAGTCGAGCCCTGTCCCATCGTCATCCCATCGCGCGCTGTGACGATCCTGGCGCTGGTGATTAACGAGATGATCTCGAATGCAATCAAGCATGGGATGGCGCACCAGACCGAGGGAACGGTGACTGTGCGTGGCCGCGAGGAGGATGGCACGGTGATTGTGCAGGTGATAGATACGGGTCGTGGACCTCTCACCGAGATGCCTGTGGAGGAGAGCGCGGGGGAGAATAGCGGCTTCGAGGGGCTGGGCCTCTCTTTGATTAAACATTTGATCGGCGATCTGGACGGCAGTTTCACGCTGCGGCGCGAGGGAGACGCTGCCGTCAGTGCGCAACAGGAAGATGGCGGTCGGAAAAGTGAAAACGCAGAACGCACAGTATCTGAAGTGCGCTTTCCTCTGGTCCGTCGCAGCCATACCTGAGATCGGAAGGCCAGGGCGCTTTTCCCACTGGCCTTCCTGCGCGCATGTTGACAGAGTGGATTTTTATAGAGACATGGTGGTTTGTAGAGGTGACATATGGATGCTCCTGCCAGGGCAAGAATTCTTGTGATTGAGGACGAGAGACCTATTCAGCAAGTGCTCTGCTTTTTTCTGCATTCCAGCGGCTACGATGCATCTGGTGCCTCCAATGGGCAGGAGGCGATGCAGGCTATTGTAGAGTTTGCTCCTCATCTTATTTTACTAGAACTGGAGATGCGCCCCGTCTCGGGATGGGATATCCTGAACTGGCTGCGCGCCAATTTCGCGTCGCCGCCCCCAGTTATTGTGCTCAGTACGCTTGTAAATTTAAAAGAGCAAATGCACGGTTTTGAGGAGGGTGCCATCGATTATATCACCAAGCCGACGCAGCCTAGCGCAATTGTGGAGCGTGTCCGCGCCATTCTGGCTATGAGCCAGGAGCAGCGGGGCATGCTCCAGCGCAAACGCCTGGATGAGCAGCGTAAAACATTGGCGCGCCTCTATTCGACGCAGCGGGACGAGTTTGCCTATCTGCCCTATCAGCGTGGTTTTGAGGAAAAGGGATGACGATCAATGCGTTTAAATCCTTAGTACCGGCGCGCGAGGGGCTGTCCGCATTTGTAGCAGAAGCGATTGCTTGCTGGATTAGGAGTCCCGCATGTATTGCATTGATTCATCGGTGTGCCACATCTCGTACAGAAGCGCATCTGCGGTCTGTTCGGACTGCCACAGTAGAGGCAGGGATAGACAGCTTCTACCGGGACCGTTGTCCTGGGAAAGGCTGATTGTTGAGGGTAGCTAGTAGGGATAGTGGTTGTTAGTGCCTGTCTCAACGCTTCCGCCATATCGTTGGCACGCTGGTAGCGTTGCTGCGGCTGTTTCATAAGTGCCGTCAGAATAACATGCTCGATACCTGGGTGAATGGCAGGATTGAGGCTCGATGGGCGGGGCGCGGGTTCGTAGATATGACTGTGAGCGAGCGCGGGATAATTATCGCCACGGAAAGGTGTAGAGCCGGTCATAGCTTCGAAGAGCATGACGCCGAGCGCGTAGATGTCGGCCCTGCCATCGATCGGTCCACCCTGACACTGTTCGGGCGACATATATTCCGGCGTACCCACGCCAGCTCCGGGACGCGTCAATCCCTCTTGCGTACTGGCGAGCACCTTTGCGATCCCAAAATCGGAGAGGATGGGGCGGGCGGAGGAGTCCATCAGCACATTGACGGGTTTGATATCGCGGTGAATGATGCCCTGTTCATGCGCGTAGGAGAGGGCGTCGGCCAGCTGTGAGAAAACCTGCACCACCTCCGTCATGTCCAGGGTTCTGCCCTGCCTGTGCCATGAATCGAGGCGCTGCTTGAGCGTTCCGCCGCTGACCAATTGCATCACAATATAGAGGTGTCCGGCCTGCTCACCAGCGTCGTGGACCGTAACGATATTGGGATGTGACAGGCGTGCGACCAGCCTGGCTTCAAGATTGAAACGCTCGACGAAGCCACGATCGGCTGCATACCAGGGTGGAAGAACCTTGATCGCAACCTCGCGATCGAGATTCTCCTGGTATGCTTTATACACCCGTGCCATCCCTCCCTGTCCAAGCGTAGAGAGGACACGGTAGCCGCCGAGCGATGTTCCAATCAGTTCATCTTGCTGCATAGTGTCGTAGTGCTACGACTAGCGTCTGGCGAAGACCAGCACTGTCTGGCCTAACTGGATGCGGTCGCCCTCCTGCAAGGGATACGTCTGATATTTATTGACCAGTTGGCCATTGACCTTAGTGCCATTGGCGCTGCCTTCGTCCTTCAGCGCGTAGTTGCCGTTGCCCATATTGACAATGGAGGCATGCAGGCGTGAAACCGCCAGGTCTTCCAGGAAGATGTCGCTCTCGCGGCTGCGACCAATGCTCAACGACTCCTTGCGTACCTCGTAGATACGGCCCGGCTCCTTGCCCTCTTCGACGCGCACAATGCCGAGTCCTTGCTGAGGACCAGGAGTGCGCAGAACGGTTTTGTCCGCCTCGTTATTGGCGAACATCGTATTGGCGTCCTGCATTACGCCTCCGTTATTCTGTCCGAAGCCGCCTTGTTGCTGCCAGGGTGGAGGCGTGCCGACGGGGCTATTGACGGGTGCCGGGCTACCGCTCCACTGATTGGCGGGTGCGGCGGCTGCGTTATTCCAGGGATCTTGCGGGGCACTATTGGGGGTCTGTCCCCAGGAGGGGCCGGAACCATTGTTGCCAGCGCCATAGGCCGTCTGGGGCTGACCCGGTGAGGGCTGTGATGGTTGGTTGGGCGCGCTCCACGGGCTGGCGGCCTGCTGGCCCCAGGGGTCCTGTGCTGCCGGTGCTGGCGTCGGCGCTGGCTCCCAGGGAGCCTGAGCTGCCTGGTTGGCAGGAGCGCCCCACTGATTGGCGGCTGGTTGCTGCTGTTGCGGGGCAGGAGTGCTCCATGGATTGGCCTGCTGGCCCGCAGCATTGTTAGGTGCCCCCCATGCTGGTTGCTGAGCCTGTGCTGGCTGCTGTTGCTGGGCAGGGGTGTTCCACTGATTGGCGGCTGGTTGCTGCTGTTGGGCAGGAGCACCCCACTGATTAGCGGGCTGTTGGGCAGGAGTGCCCCAGCCTGGACCGGCGTCCGCCGTTGCATTCCAGGCGGGTTGTTGCCCCTGTTGGCCCCATGCGCCGCCCTGTCCAGGCGCTCCTGGTTGCTGGTTCTGCTGGTTCCAGGCAGCGGGCGCGCCCTGCTGCTGAGGTGACTGGCGCTGCCAATCGCTATTGCCGCCTGCTGCTGTCGCTTTGGCCCCTTTCTTCCGACTCCCGCTGCGAAAGAGCCAGACCGAGCCAGCCGCCAGTATGATGGCGAGGATAATAAAAGCGATAATAATTGCAGACATTGGAACCGGCAATGTAATGATCGCTGCATTCACTAAAAGTAATAACGCTCCCATTTAGTTCACCCCTCTGATCGTAGGGGCGGTGGGACGGCGCTTCTGGCTCTCTTCTGAGAACAGGCCTCCCACCACCCGATCTTCATCAGGTACCTGATATGGTACCCCTACAATTGCGACTCCGTGCGTATCAACACCACTCTATCGCAATTCGAAACGTACTTCAACACTACCGAAGCGGAGTACATCACCATCTTTGAGCGTACGTTCCTCGTGTGGTGTTAAGATCACTCCATTTAAGCGAGTCTTATTCAGGGCATTCAGGTCTTCGACAGTATAGTGTCCCTGCTGATTGCGCAGGTACGCGTGCCGCCTTCCGACCGTTTTGTCCGCCAGGTTAATCTCCGGGTAGATGCCCAAAGTGGGATCTTTGCGTCCCACCACCATCAGTTCTCCGCGCAAAGGGATAGACTCCCCATTTGAGAGAACCAGGATGCGCGCCTCTTTTTGCGCAGCCTGTGGTGGCCTGTGCCCCGCGTTACCCGGCCTTGGATCGCCGCCAGGCAGCCCGACTCGCTCTGGCTGTGCCTGGATACGCTCCTGTAACTGTTCAAGCGCTACAATAAACTCGCGCGGCGTCGCGAAGCGATCTGCTGGAGCCTTCGCCAGCGCTTTCTGCATGAAGGTGTCCATCTCCATAGGCAGGTCGGGGCGCAGGCGGCAGATCGACGGGACTTTCTCGTTCATATGTTTGATAACGATGTCGACCGCCGTTTCCCCTTCAAAGGGAGGGCGACCTGCAAGCATCTCAAACAAGACTGTAGCGACCGAATAAAGATCAGAACGGGTGTCCGCCGAACGCCCACTCTCCGCCTGTTCGGGCGAAATATAGTAGGCCGTGCCCATAAATACATTAGACTGTGTAAGCGTCACCGTTTCCCGACCACGTGCTAATCCAAAATCAGTGATTTTGACCATATCCTTTGTGTTGATAAGAATATTTTGTGGCTTGATGTCGCGATGCACTACACCCTGTTTATACGCCGTGTCCAGCCCTTCGGCGATCTGGCGCGCATAGTTTAATGCTCGCAGTGCCTCCATAGGACCATCGTTGATCATGTAGTACTTCAGACTTTGACCATCTATATAGTCCATAACGATATAATTCGTATTGTTGTCATCCCCATAGTCGTCAATACGTACTATATGGGGGTCACTGAAATTCGAAAGAATATGCGCCTCGCGTTGAAAACGAGCAAGCAATTCATCATCGTTTGAAAGCTCAATATGCATGACCTTCGCCGCGTAGATATGATTGTTCTCAATATCGCGTGCTACATAGACGGTGGCGAAACTCCCTCTTCCTCGTTCATCGATGAGCTTGTAACGTCCCTTGATGGTACGACCAATCATATCCCCGCTCATGACTTATGAACTCCTTAAGGTAAGGCTACTGTCAGCGAACATATTATACACCATCCGTTCACTTGTTGTCTGCACTCGTACTCTTTCAACATTGGGTGGCTCTTTTCTTGTTGAGGCATCCTCTGATCTAAAAAACGAAGCAGATGCGAATTCTTCACTCTCTATAGGTAGGGTTTCCCTGACTCTCTGCCTTCTTTGCGACTTTTTTGCTCTATGCGCTCAGAAATATGGTCTTCCTACCTGAATTCTAACAAAAAAGAGTGGCGCTGTCTATGAGCTCTTTCACATATGGAAGGAATGTAGACACTTCTTAGGATACACCATGACATATGTTAATACATAAATATGTGCGCCCATAAGTACCTATGCCTTATGGCGTTACGCTCCGGTCGGAAAGGGTTCTCTATTTAGTACCGTAGCTCTATCTTCTTACTCTTTCTTTTGGGGGTCTGTTATCTTGATTTCTACTTTATCTGTCTCATTACGCGGACTCCAGAGCGGGTACGCGACGCCTGCCAGTCTGTTTATACCCAGGGCTTGCAATGTGAGCAGCACGACGGCGATCATGAGCAGGAGAAGTTGCCAGAGGTGGGTCAGAATACCCAGCGAGATGATGAGTGTGGTCGCGCCTGCGGGAGGATGGGGCGCTTTGAGCAGAACCATGAGGCCGGACGTGAGGCCCAGTGAGAGCGCCGCGGCGATAACGCGCGGCCATGTTACGCCTATGGCGAGTGCTGGTCCCGCGGCGGTCAGCCCTGTGACGACGAGACTGAGGTAGCCCGCGACGACACCGATGGCGTGTCCAATGATGGTATTGCGCGGCGATGCGGAAGGCGCGGTGGGTGTATAGAAGAAGAGAAAGGCAGTCGGGCCGAGCGATGGGAAAATAAAGGGGGAACGCGTGATGACGGCCAGGGTTGCCATGATCCCGATGCTGATGCAGCCATTGGCGAAGCTGAACAGCGCGAGGATGGGGATGCGGGCATGGTGCTCCAATAGCCAGGGGAGCCGCGTGCGCGCGAAGAGGCCGCGCACGATATCGGACATCTCGCCACCAATGGGGTGGTCGCGATCGATGCGCCCGCGCGCGCCTGTCTGTGGGGTAGCGTCGCTTGTAGCACACGCTATGTTGGTTTCCTGTTTCTCTTGCTTCATACCTGGCTCCTCATTCAGGGACGTTCAATACGATTGCGTGGCCAGACGACGATGATAAACGCGAGGACAAAGCCAACGCCGCTGCAAAGCGCCAACCACCAGAGCGTCTCGGGGTGGCCTGAGAGCAGGTCGTAGAGCGCGGTTGTCACCAGCCAGAGCTGCGCGATGAAGATGATGGCGACAAGGGTGACCTGTCCCTGTACGATTGCATTGCGTCCCTCCAGCCCCAGGTAGTTAGGTCCGGGTAGGAGCTCGCCGCGTGGCCCGCGTGTTGGAAGCTTCACCACTGGATCGCCGGGATTGGCGACATGTCTGCTGTACTGTCTACTCTCGTTCATCGCGCCACCTCTCTCACCGCGTAAATAGTCTGGTTTTCTATCGCCAGTTGGATCATGGGGAGCGGACGAGTAGGCGGCCCTGCCAGGACATTTCCAGTTGCGGCGTCGAATAGCCCTTCGTGGCAGGGACAATGCAGGCGGCCATTTCCGATGTATTGAACCGCGCAGGAGAGGTGCGTGCAGACATCGCTATAGGCCACCAGCCCCTTTCCGGGCAGATTAATCAGGATACCCTGGGCGTACTGATCGGGAAAGTCAAAGACCCTCCACTCGTTCTCGCCCAGTTCGCCTTCCCTGGCAATGGCTACGGCTCGCACATTGGGGCCGCTGGGCAGGTGTCCCAGTATCGCCAGGATGCCTGTTGCCGCGAAGAGCGCGCCCGAGCCAGCGAGCAGGAAGCGCAGCGTGTCGCGCCGCGTAACCACCTCATCTTCGTCCCAGGGATAGGGAAACTCTTTGCGCCAGTCGTCTCCGGAATCCACCACGACCGGCTCGGTCATGCCCATCGACTCGCTTGTCCTGGCTGGACTCGCGGGTGCCTCTTGCTTGCCGCCTGGACCTATTTCTTGTACCATGATGCCACTCCTACTCAGGCTACACGTTGATGTTGACGGAAACAACAGAAATACTCTCTTGCCGGTTTACACCCCCCGCAGGTACTGGCTGCTTGTTTGGTTCGCGCGGCGTCCAGGGCTGTGACGGCACGACGCGCTGTGGAATACCAGCCGTCTCAGCGTCTACCCATTGTTCTGCATCCTGCACGGGCAACGCCTGGGGGATCTCCGTAGATCTATTGACTGCATCTACCAGCGCCAGGATATCCAGCTCCTCGTCCTCTTCCCTCATCACCACGTAGTTACGCGAGCGCAACTTTTGCCGCCCAAAGTAAAAAGTATTGACTGGCTTCGCTCCCTGCTTGCCGCGTCCGGCTGCCAACCACTCCTCGTAGGTGCCGTAGAAGATCGCCTGCGTAGGACAGACGGTGGCGCACATTGGCCCCTTGCCCTGGCTGGTGCGGTCGTAGCACAGGTTGCATTTCTGCATGTAGTGTCCCGCTACGTTGAACTTGGGGACGCCGAATGGACAGGCATAGCCGCAGTTCTCGCAGTAGATGCAGCGTGTCTCGTCGGCGGACTGCACAACGCCATCGGGACTGACCAGGATGGCCTGTGCCGGACAGACCTGGGCGCAGGGCGCGAGCGGGTCTTCGCAATGCATGCACAATGTTGGCGAGGAGGCAACGGTATTGTGCCGCTCAACAAAGTCGATGTAGATCATGCTCTCGCCCTTGTGGGTGTCGCACTCCCGGCAGGCAGCCACGCACGATCTACAACCGATGCAGCGCGAGGGGTCGAGAAAGATTCTTTTTACTAACTCTACCATGCGTTCCCTCTCTCCTTAATGCAGCATCGGCTGCGCTTTGGCCTGGGCCATAGGCAATTCGTGACGACGCTTGCGGGCCGCGTCCAGCTCACTCACATCCAGCTCTTTTGCCCAATCAGGCCGTTCCGTGGCACGTACCGCGGAGGCCGCGCAGACCTTGTATTCAGGAATCTTCATCATCGGCTCCAGCACAGGGTTGGTGAGCTGGTTGGCCGCCTGGTTGTGTCCGTAGTGATAGGGGATGAACATAGTATCCGGGCGGATCGAGCGTACTACCAGCGCTGGTACCGTCATCTCGCCGCGTCGCGTGCGCACCGTTACCCAATCGCCATCCTCGATACCGAGGCGCGCAGCCGCCCGCTCGTGCATCTCTACCCAGGGGAACGGTGCCTGCTCCTTCAAAAATGGCGTGCGCCGCGTCTGGTTGCCTGAGAGGTAATGGTAAACGACGCGCCCGGTAGTGAGGACCATGGGATACTCTTCGTCCGGCTCCTCGGCAGGTGGGATATAGGGAATGGGATGCATATGCGCCTTGCCATCGGGGAAGCCGAAGCGCTCCTCGTAGAGGCGCGGCGTGCCTGGATGGTCCTCCGACGGGCAGGGCCAGAAGACGCCGTTCTGCTCGGCAATCTTCTCATAAGTGATGCCCCAGTAGTCGGACTTCGCTCCCTTTGTGCAGAGCCGCAACTCGTCGAAGATCTCGCGTGCGGAGGTGAAGCGGAAGTATTGTTCCTTGCCCAGGCGCTTTGCCAGTTCGCAAGCAATCTCCCAGTCGCGCTTCGCCTCGCCGGGCGGTTCAACTGCCTTGTTGTACTTGACGACGCGCCCCTCCAGGTTGGTCGTAGTGCCCTCGTCCTCCGCCCACACCGTGCCAGGTAGCACGATATCGGCAAGTTCGGCGGTCTCCGAGAGGAAGAAGTCCGTCACTACGAATAGGTCCAGGCCGCGTAGAGCGCGCTCGACCGTATGCTGATCGGGTAGCGAGACCATGGCGTTCGTGCAGACCATGAAGCAGGCGCGGATCTCCTTGCGTAGCATCGCGGGAATCATCAATGTCGCTGCATAGCCCGCGTGCGGCAGATCCTTCTCGTCGATGCCCCACACCGAACAGATATAGGCACGATCATTGGGATTCTCGATATCGCGACAGCCAGGCAACTGTGATGCCTTCTGCCCGACCTCGCGCCCGCCCTGTCCATTGCCCTGCCCGGTCAGCGTGCCGCAGCCCGCGCCCGGTCGCCCAAAGTTACCGGTCGCCAGGGCCAGATTCATCGCCGTCACGCCGTTATCCACGCCCTTGCTCTGGTGTTCCAGGCCGCGCGCCGTATAGGTCAGCGCCGCTTTTGCCTGTCCATACATGCGCGCCGCGTCAATGATCGCCTCTGGTCGTAGTCCGCACACCCTGGCTACGCGCTCCGGAGGGTACTGCTCGACCAGCGCCTTTGTCTCTTCCCAGCCGACCGTCCGCTCGCGTAGAAAATCCTCGTCGATCAGCCCTTCCTTGATGATAACGTGTAACATACCATTCAGCAGCGCCGAGTCCGTGCCAGGGCGCAGCGGCAGGAAGATATCGGCGGTGCGCGCAATCGGCGTCTGGCGCGGATCGGCGACAATCAGCTTACAGCCGCGATCGCGTGCCTGCCAGAGATAACTGGTCACAATGGGAAAACACTCGCCCACGTTCGCGCCGATTACAAAGATACAATCGGCGTGCAGCATATCGCTGATCGGATTTGATGCCCGGTCGAGTCCCAATACGCGCTCGTTCGCTCCCGTCGCCGAGGACATGCATAGACGTCCGTTGTAGTCGCAGTGCCGTGTGCCGAGCGCGACGCGGGCAAGCTTGCCCATGATATAGCATTTCTCGTTGGTCATTGAAGAGCCGCTGAAGATGGAAACCGCGTCCTTGCCATACTCTGCCTGTATCGCCTGAAAGCGCTGCGCGATGACATCGAGCACTTCATCCCAGCTTGCCCGCTCTAAAGGACTATCTTTCCCGTTGCGCCTCATCAGTGGATACATCAGGCGATCGGGGTGGTTGACCGTCTGGTAGGCCGTCGCGCCTTTGGGACAGAGCATGCCATGGTTGAGCGGGAAGTCCTCGCGTGGCTCAACGCCGACCACCTTCCCATGAGACACCTTGAGATACATACCGCACTGTATGCCACAATAGCAGCAATGCGTCGGCACGTAGCGCTCAATCTCCTCCTCAGAGTTCCAGTGGACTTTCCCCTGACCAGCGCCAGAGTGAAAATCGAACGTTTCAGGCTGATTGCGCCGCCAGAGGCGAAAGATGTTTTTGTCTACGCTCATCTGCTTCTCTGCTCTCTATCTCTGCCTGTTTGTTTGCCTATATCCCTATAAGAACTGATTACCGTTGCGACCCAGGGCCGTAAGATTGGCCTGGGCGCGCATCACACGCTTACAGGTTGGACAGAAATCTTGCCACCAGAGGGCATCCGTTGCCTGTTCGTCAGAGGTTGCCTGCTCCTCGTGAACGCGCGACTGAGTGGAGGGAAGCCTGTAATCTTCGCCTACTTCGGACAGTGTTTTCTTGAGGTCATAGATAAAGCGCCTGGGCACGTATTCCTCCTGGCAACGGGCACAGTGCTGCATCGTAGTTGCTTCGCCGGTGCGCCAATAGAGTTCAATGCCGACCGTAGCCGGACGCTCGATGATATGGAAGAACTTGCCGAATGGCAGCGAGATCAGCCACAGCACGACCACGGTTTCATGTGTTAGCGAGATATACCAGTAATAGCTGCCGCCCAGCCATGTGCTATCGGCGGTGAGCGCCAGCCCTGTAACCACAATTGCCATCAATAAGACCAGCGGTACAAGATCGAAGCGGAAACGTTGCACGGCAATCAGAGCGAGATCGTGAAAACGTCTGTGGAGCGCGAGCACCAGGCCGATCAGCAGAATGAGGGCCGTGATGTCCAGTCCATGAAAGAGCAGGAAGGCCAGCAGCGAATTGGTTGGAAATGTGAAGAGCGGAAAACCCAGCACCCAGATGCGGTAGCCTCCCACAGGTGGCTGCGTGAAGCGTAGCCAACCGAAGGTGAGCGGAAAGGTGATCGCGCACGAGAGCAAGACGCCCCAGAAGATGCACTGATGCGTTACCCAACGGTAGAGTCCGCGCCTGCGTATAAACTGTTGCGCGAACAGGTCGGCGATCGCTCGTGGAATGAGTGGGGCGTAGTGGCGGAAATTCTGATACGAGAAAAATAGCTGCCAGCTTCTTTTCCAGTAGCGTCCTGTTGGTGGCCGCGAAAGCCAGAACGCGTACTTATACGTCACCGCGGCAGTTGCAAAGACCGTCGCAACCGCGTAGCCGATCAGGGCCGCGTCGAACCAGTGGAAGCCCCGTGAACCCAGGGCAATCAGCACTATTAGCACGAATGCTGCCCCGATGCCCAGGCAAAGAGAACGCACGCGCAGACTCCAGCCAGGGGATGATCGTTTGTGCTCGGGAGGTGCCTGCGTCCTACTGGTTGTCGCCCTTGACGGAGGCACAATAGACTGATCCATACAGGTCTCCTTTAACCGGATTGATCAATGACTTACCTGTTCACCCGTTCGAGTCTGATCAAAGAAATAGTCGCAAGGCGATATATTTTACCCAAATATCATACAATGAAACTTTTCTAAAAAGCAAACACAAGTATTCTGCAAAGCATTATGATCCTTTCTCTCTCTTTTTCATCTGCTAGTCACTCATTGTGGCGTGGGCGCGGGCGGCGGCAGCAGGGGGAGCGCAAAGCCCCAATCCAGCAGCTTCGCAGCATCCAGGAAACGTCGGTTGGGATCGGTCGCAGTATCATTCATAACAGCGCCGATCAGGTGATGACCCGCGCTTGTAGCGGCAAAGACCAGACAATAGCCCGCCTCGCCCGTAAAGCCTGTCTTCACGCCCGTCGCCCCCGCGTACTGGCTCAGCAGGTCGTCGGTTGTCATCCAGGTATAGGCATGATGCTCGGCAGTTGCTGGCAGGACATAACGTTGCAATTGGACTATCTGCGCAAAGAGCGGATTGTTCAGCGCCCTATGCGTCAGTTGCACCAGATCGGCGGCGCTGGTATATTGGTTCGGGTCTGGCTTCCCCTGCGGCGTCATATAGGTCAGTCCGTCGGGATTGATATAGTGCGTCTGCTTCAGGTGCAGGCGCTGCGCGTACTGGTTCATGAGTTGCACGAAGTTAGCGGGTGAGCCAGAAACAGCGTCCGCCACGCTGATGGCTGCGTCATCGCCCGAGGGGAGCAGCAGCGCGTACAGGAGATCCTTCAGGCGGATCTGATCGCCGACCACGAGCTGCGCGCTGCTGCCATTGTTTTTCCTCACCTCATCGATCGCGTCCTGCTTGATAGTCACGACTTTGTTCAGGTCCGCCGTCTCGATAGTGATTAACGCGGTCATAATCTTGGTCGTACTCGCCATTGGCAGGCGCTGCTGCCCCTGTACATCGACCAGCACGTGCCCGGTATCGGCATCCAGCAGGTAAGCGGCCTTCGCGTTCACCGTGGGTAGCGTGCCCCGCACCGTAAGAATCGGCTGCGGCGTGGGTGTCGGCGGGCCTAGAGAGGAGGCCATCCGCGCCCCCAATGGCGTGTAAGCAAGCACCCCGCCTACTCCGATCAGCACAAACATCGCTAATAGCAGCAAGATAACAGCAAGAATACGACGTACCATCTACAATCTCTTTCTCTATTGCAATCGGTCCGAACTCTTTCCTCATATTGTAATGCAATTCAGGCAAAGCCGAAAGTACCTGTTTCACGGTCCTACTTTTTGCCAGGACTATCGGCCTATCCGTGTGCGTATCCGTTCACGAGTGATAATCCGTACTAGAAGAGAAGATTAGAAAGCACTCTACGCTTTTTCAATACTTTTTAACGCATTCTGGCGGCGGAGGGGTGCTCTTTGGAAATGGGCAAGAAAGGAATCTAAGGTCATGGAATCGAAGGTGCATGTACCAGAGGCTGCGCAGCGTGCCGGGCGCGGCGCGCGCGGCGCGGCTACGAGCAAGTGGGTGACGATGCTGGCGCGCCTCGGCTACGCGATGAAGGGCGTGGTCTACCTCGTCATCGGCATTCTCGCCGTAGAACTGGCGGCGGGCAGGGGTGGAGAGGCCACGGATCAAAGAGGAGCCATTCATATCATCTATGATGAGCCCTTTGGTAGATTTCTGCTGGTCATTGTTGCTGCTGGACTGATCTGCTTCGCGCTCTGGTGCTTTATCCAGGCGCTGTTCGATACCGAGGGAAAGGGCAATAAGGCAAAGGGCATTCTGGCGCGGGTCGGCTATGCAGCGATTGGCGTCTCCTATGGGCTGCTCGCTGTCGGAACCATCCAGTTGCTGGCGGGCACAGGCAACGGTGGGAAAAGTTCAAGCGCGTCGGCGCAGAACTGGACGGGAATAGTGCTGAAGTACGGCATCGGCGTCGCGCTTATAGTTCTGGTGGGTCTGGGCGTGATCGGGCTTGCTGGCTACCTGTTCTACCGCGCATACTCCGCCAATTTCCAGCGCAAGCTTGCCTTACAGAGTGTAAATGCACAGCTCAAGAAGGGACTGATCTTCCTTGGTCGCCTGGGCTATGCAGCACTTGGCGTCGTCTTCTGCATCGTCGGCATCTTCCTGGTCATCGCGGCCCTGCAGCACAATCCCAAGGATGCGAAGGGACTGGATACCGCGCTCCAAGTGCTCTTACACCAGCCGTTCGGTCCTATTCTGTTAGGCATCGTTGCCCTGGGCCTGGTCGCCTACGGAGCCTATTCATTTGTCGAGGCGCGTTACCGCCGTATCGCTGGCCGTCAGTTCAGTATGTAAGTCCTCTAAAAACGCGTTTTCATCGGGGTGGTGTCTTCCGACAAGAACACCTCTTCTGAAAACGCGTTTTCATCGCGGGTGGTATCGAGCTCCATCCGTACTTTATGCATTCTTGCGCCTCTTCTATCAGTGCCCGTTCGCGCATATGTTCGGCGGGCTTGCATCCCCATGACCCTTCAGGTAAGATACATGAAAACAGAGTGCAAACGATGGAGGCCGTCGTTGCATGGAGAAGAAAGAGCAGGGAAAAAGTATGGACACAACGATTTCGCTTGAGTTCTTTTCAGAGACAAAAGAGCATCTCAAAACCCTGGAGCAGCAGTTGAAGCATGAACATGACGTGGATGTGGATCTGCTTGTGCCAAAAGATGCGACGGCTCCGGTGCTGGTCGCTATCGGGATAAAGAAACATGGAGAGCGTGCAGAGAAGGCTGCACAGCGGGTGGCGCAGATTCTGTATCACTTCTTACACGATGAGGCAGGCGCTACGGGGCAGAAGCGGATCAATCTTTTTACGAGAGAGGGGGATCGTGTGGATATAGAGCCTCTCTCTATGGAAGAAATTGAGGGGATTCTTGTATCGGGCCTGTGAGAGAAGTAGCTCCATTCCTACTGGCAGCGAATCCAGCGCGGCTGAACGTTCTCCACAGGCCGATCGAACAGACTCAACTGGTTATCTACGCGGAAAAGGTGCGCGAAATCTTCTGGTTCGAAGGCTCTGCGCAGACGGGCAGCGTATGACGTGACCAGCACATGCAGATAGTGCTCAACGTCGTAGTCGCGTCGATCGGCGATCTCGTGGCGCGAGGATGCTGCTCTATTGCCTTCGTGGCCGCCCTGGCCTGCATCGCCGCCCTCCCATTCTTCGCCTGCCGGAGCTTCGTCGGCCTCCTCCGGTAGCCAGGTATAACTTCTGGGGCCAGTGCGGTAGAAGCGCACGCGTTCGCCAGGATGCCAGCGCGTGCGACCTGCATCCAGCAGAGCTTCGTATTGTGGCTCGGGACGCGTGGCGCGCACCGCGAGGTAGGCCTCGGGCGTCTTGGAGAGCCGCACGCGCGCACCCAGGTCGGATGCTGGCAGCGCGCGCGTGCGCAGGGTGTCGACAGTGCGCTGGAACGTTTCGTACAGTCCTGGAATATCGTTGGTCAGCAGGCAGAGCAGCGCCTGGCGCAGGAAGCGATCGCCGAATGGCTCGGCCCGGCTCGAACGCAACGCCACACCATGCACGATCAGGCGTCCATTGTATGTGAGTAGGGCGTAGTTTTTGACCATGTGGCTAAACATGGCGCGGTAGCGTCCCTCGTATTCTAAGCGGATACCCGTGGGAAGGAGCGCGCCGACCTCGGCGACCAGGGCGCGCTCCTGCTCTTCCGTCCAGCCGTTCGGTACCGCAAAGTAGACGCCATCGGTATCGGCCTCAATCAGCGCCATGCCGCGTTCGCGCAGAGCATCGAGGACCGTGTTGAGCAGTTCGCGCCCGCGCCGCGTAACTTCGCTGGCAGCGCGATTATCGGCGAAGAGCGCCATTGAGCCAGCCCCCATATAGCCGTACGCGGCGTTGATTAAGATCTTCATCGCCGCCTGCGTCGCCTCGTGGTGACTGGCCGTGAGCGCGTCAGCCGAGCGCGCCGCCGCTTTGTGCGCGAGTCTCAGATCGGTCAGGCGGCTCAAGATGCTGAGCAGGACGCCCAGGCGATCGCAGGCGGGACCGATCTGGTAGGTGCGCATCAACGAGGGGTACAGCGAGGCAACGTCGGCCTTGACGACCTGCTCGGCGATCCCTTCGGCAAATAAAATGGTCGCGCCGCCTTCGTGAAGTGCCTGCCCGTCGTCTTGTTGCGCGGCCTGGTAGGGGAGTGCTACGCCCGCGTGCAGATAGGCGCGCACAAGCAATGGCTCAAGTATGCCCATCGCCGGACCCGCCGACGCCAGGCGCTCGTAGCGGCGCGGGGCCATGCTTGCCAGCACAAACGGCGCGCCCAGCAGGCGACGCGAGAGTCCATCGACCTCGTTCACATCGTCGAGAGCGTAGCGTCGCACCAGTTCGGGGTCGCGTTGATACGTCGCGAAGATCTCCGACCCCTCGATATACACGCGCTCGGGCGAGGCGATGCCGAAGTAGCGCGCCACCTCTTTGAGTCGATAGCTGGGCATATCGCGCACCACGAAGTCGTAGCGCCGCACCGCGTCCAGCGTATCGATCAGCTCGCGCCCGGCCACGCTGTAGCGCGTGCGGCGGCGCGCCTCGGGTCCCACCGCCAACGTCTCCTCGCGCCGCTCCAGTTGCAGCGGCCCACCCTGTCGTCCGAGGTGCAGCGGAACGTGCAACTGC
>Ga0209839_10000065_pt1 | contig 42283 bp, 51 predicted proteins | sample OrgsoiDNA2013050_FD_185800 | JGI IMG/M metagenome (GOLD analysis project Ga0209839, IMG submission 185800) | Permafrost soil microbial communities from the Arctic, to analyse light accelerated degradation of dissolved organic matter (DOM) -... | ecosystem: Environmental > Terrestrial > Soil >... | reverse complement strand
GGCGCCCGGATGACTGTTATGACACCACGCCGGGTGGTCGTCACCGGGCTGGGCGCCGTGACGAGCATTGGCATCGGCGCCGAGGAGTTCCTGCGCGGATTGCGGGCCGGCCGCAGCGGGGCCAAGCCCATCACGGCGTTCGACGCCACCGGGTTTGACCATGCCATCGGCTGCGAGGTCACCGACTTCGAGGCCGAACGGTTCGTGGTCAACCTGCCCGTGCGGGAGTTCGGCCGGGCCAGCCATTTCGCTGCCGCGGCCGCGCGGATGGCGGTCGACGACGCCCACCTGCCCCTGGCCGACCTGCGGGCCGCTCGCTCGCTGGTCACCGTGGGGACCACGGACGGTGAATCCCGGGACCTGGACCACCTGGTGCAGATGGAGGTCGACCAGGGACCGGAGCACCTGGACCCGGTGGTGGCCCGCCGGGTACCAGCCGGCCGGCTGTCCATTGCCGCAGCCCGCGAGCTGGGGCTGTCCAACGTGGAAGCGGTGACGCTGCCGACGGCGTGTGCGGCCGGCAACTACGCGATCGGCTATGGCTTCGACGCCGTGCGCACCGGGGAAGTCGACGTCGCCCTGTGCGGCGGCGCCGACGCGGTTTGCCTGAAAACCTTCGCTGGCTTCTACCGGCTCGGCACCATCGCGCCCGAGCGCTGCCAGCCATTCGACCGCGACCGCAAGGGCATCCTCACCGGCGAGGGTGCCGGCATCATGCTGCTGGAGAACCTTGAGTCCGCCGTCGCCCGGGGTGCGCGGATCCACGCCGAGGTGCTGGGATACGGGCTCAACTGCGACGCCGACCACCCGGTCGCGCCGAACGAGGACAGCTTCGCGCGCTGCGTGCGCCTGGCCCACCGCAACGCCGGGATCGTCGCGGACGATGTCGATCTCATCTCCGCTCACGGCACCGGCACCAAGGCCAACGACGTTACGGAGGCCAGGGCGATCCGGCAGGTGTTCGGGCAGAGTCCGCCCCGTACGGTCTCGATCAAGTCGATGATCGGGCACACCATGGGCGCCGCCAGCGCGCTCGCGTCGATCGCCTGCACGCTGGCCATCCGCGAGGGGTTCATACCGCCCACCATCAACCATGTCTCGACCGATCCGGAGTGCGGAATCGACTGCGTGCCCAACCGGGCGATCGACGCGCAGCTCCGGGTCGCGCAGAATAACGCCCTCGCCTTCGGCGGTAACAATGCGGTGCTGATCCTCGGCCGCTATGAGGAGAACGGCGTGACGAATAGCCAGCCAGCCGGCGAGGAGGCCGCATGAACGAGACCAACGGGCCGGTGATCACTGCGTGGTCCGCCGTCTCCGCGTTCGGTGTCGGGCGTGACCGGTTCGTCGCCGGTCTCCGTACCGGCCGGGCGCCGGCGGTCGCCCTCGACCATGCCGAGTGGCCCGCGCCGGTCGATAAGGCCTGCCTGGTCCCAGCCACCGGCCCACGAGACCTGCTGGGACCCAAGGGGACCAGGTCCATGGACCGGGCTACGGCGCTCGCCGTCGCCGCAGTCGGCCAGTTGCTAGCCGCGGACGCGGGGGGCCGGCGGCCCGAAGCGGGCGAGGACACCGGCCTGGTGCTGGGCACGTCGACCGGCAGCGTCCGCAGCATCATGACGTTCACCAGAGATTCGCTCACCCAGGACCGGCCCTATCTGGTGGACCCCGCGCGGTTCCCCAACACGGTGATGAACTGCGCGGCGGGGCGGTCGGCCATCTGGCACGGCCTGCACGGCCCGAACGTGACCGTCGCGGGCGGCCGGCCCTCAGCGCTGCTCGCCCTCAACCACGCCCGCCGCCTGCAACGCGGCCGCCAGGCGCGGAGCGTGGTGTGCGGCGCCGTCGAGGAGTTCTCCGCCGAACGGGCCTGGCTAGACTGGCACACCCGTGGCGACGACGAGCTGGCCGTGCTTATGGGGGAGGGCTGCGCCGTCCTGCTTCTGGAGACGGACGTCGCAGACGACCGGCCCGGCCTGGCCGAGGTCGCCGCCATCGAGGTGGGGCTCGCCACCGATGCGGAGGACGTGGGGCCCGTCCTGGCGGGCTGCGTGACCAGGGCGCTGGCCCAGGCCGGCGTGGGGCCAAGAGACCTGTGGGCGGTCGCGCCGTCCGGCGCGCCCGGGCGCTACGGCGACCAGGAGCGCGGCGCGCTAGGGGCTCTCCTCGCGCCCGGAACTGCGCAGCTGCATTGCATGGATCTGCTGGGTGACACGAACGCCGCGTCCTCAGCGTTCCAGATCGCTGCCGTGCTCGCCGCCGCGCAGGAGGCAGCGGAACCGTCCAGCCGGGCTGCTCTGGTCACCACCGTCGATCGCGACGGCGTGATCGGCTGCGCCGTCCTGCGGATCGCGGGGACAGCGTGATGCGGGGCACTGACGCAGACGGGGAAGCGATCAGCGGAGACACCCGGCCGGTGGCACTGGTGAGCGGAGGCTCGCGCGGGATCGGGCGCGCGGTGGTCCGCCAGCTAGCCCGGGAAGGCTACGACGTCAGCTTCTGCTTCCAGTCCCGCTCGGACGCGGCCCAAGAGACCGAACGGGATGCCAAAGAACTCGGCGCGCAAGTGCTGGCCCAGCCGGTCGACGTGACCAAGGCCGCACGGGTGCGGGATTTCTTCGCAGCGACGGAGCAGCAGCTGGGACCCGTCGAGGTGGTCGTCACCTCGGCCGGCATCACCAGGGATAACCCGCTGGTGACGATGGCCGACGACGAGTGGCACGATGTGCTGGCCGTGAACCTCGACGGCACGTACAACGTGTGTCACGCCGCGGTCATGCCGATGATGAAGCGCAAGCGGGGCGTCATCCTGAACATCTCGTCGAGTTCCGGTGTGTACGGAAATCCGACCCAGACCAACTATTCCGCCTCGAAGGCCGGCATCATCGGGTTCACCCGCGCGCTCGCTAAGGAAGTCGGGCGGTTCGGGATCAGAGCGAACGTGATCGCGCCCGGGTTCATCGAAACCGACATGACCGGGAAGCTCGGTGAACGCGCGCGGGCCCGGGCCGTGGAGAGCATCCCGCTGCGGCGGTTCGGCCGGCCCGACGAAGTAGCGTCCATGATTACCTATCTGGCGTCCAGCCACGCCTCCTACGTCACTGGCGCCGTCATCCAGGTGGACGGCGGCATCATCATCTGAGGAGACCGGTCATGGCCCGTACCAAGCACCCACGCCGCCCGCGGATCTACTTCTCCTTCCGCAGCCCCTATTCCTGGCTGGCCTGGCACGACCTCACCACATACCATCCAGGCGTGGCCGCGGCGCTGGAGTGGCGCCCGTTCTGGGAGCCGGACGAGCGCAGCGAGAAGTTGCTTACCGACGCTGGCGGCCGATTCGTCTATACGCCCATGTCGCGGGAGAAGCACCTTTACATGCTCGGCGACGTCCGGCGCCTGTGCCAGCGCCGCGGCCTCGCGATGGCCTGGCCGGTCGACCGCGCGCCGCGCTGGGAGCTTTCGCACCTGGCCTACTTCCACGCGGTGGACCATGGCCTTGGCGCGGAGTTCATCGAGCGGGTCTACCGGGCGCGCTGGCAGGAGGGCCGCGATATCTCCGATCCCGGTACGGTCGCCGACCTCGCGGCTGAGATCGGCATGGCGCGAGAGCCGGTAGCCGACGTCGCCGACGACGAGTCGGCCCGCCGCCGCGGCGTCGCCACCCTGCTGGACATCGATCGCGACAGCGTGTTCGGTGTGCCGTTTTTTATCAACCGGACCCAGAAGTACTGGGGTATCGACCGGCTGGATGACTTCCTCCATTCCCTGGCCGAGACCTCCGTCATGGCGGGTGAGACGGACGGCGGCCATGCCCGCGCGAAACCGGTGCTGCCGGTCCCGGCGGTTGACGCCCATTCCAGTGACCAAGGACACGCCGGGGGATGCGGCTGATGGCCGGTGAGCGGCTGCGGTGGAGGGACCCCGGCTGGGAACCCGTCGGTGATGGCGACCTAGCCGGACTGTGCGTGGTGGATTCCTGGCTGATGCACGACGGGTATATGCGCGCCCCGGAACGGCACGCCCGCCGCTTCGCGGCCGCCTGCGCCGAGACCTGTTCCATTCCGCCCGGGCAGACCACCGAGTTCTTCTGGTCGGCCGTCGCCCGCGTCCCGTTGTCCGGCCGCTGGTTTCCCCGGGTCGAGCTCGTCGAGGTGGCCGGTATGCCACGGCTGCAGGTCTGGATCCGCCTGGCGCCCACCCGGGGGGACACCGTCCGTCTCTGGGCCGGCCCGGCCGGCGACCGGCGAACGCGGCCCGTGGTCAAGGGACCCGACCTCGGCCACCTGGCCGACCTGCGCGCCGCGGCCGTCGAACACGGAGCGGACGAGGCCCTCATCCTCTCCGCGGCGGCGGGCGTGCTCGAAGGCGCTTCCACCAGCATCCTGTGGTGGCGCGACGACGTGCTGTGCGCTCCCCCGCAGAACGGCCGGGTGCTGCCCGGTGTCACCCGCGCGGTCCTGTTCCAGCTGGCCGCGGCCGCCGGCATAGCCACTCGCTGCGAAACGCCCTCGCCGGCCGACCTGGACGGCCTGGAGACCTGGGCGGTCAACGCACTGCATGGCATCCGGCCGGTGACCGGCTGGCTGGGTACCCCCGTCCGTCCCGGTTCCGCCGACCGCCTCAATGAGTGGAACGTGCGGCTGGAGCAGACCGCGGTTCACGCGTCCGCCCGGCGTCTCGCGGCGGCCAGGACGGCCGCTAACTGACCACCAGCGCCGGGCATATCCGGACCACGGCGATGCCGCGATCCGGGCTGCCCAGCCGGAAACGGACCTTCTCGTACAGGACAGTTCCGGACACCGCGCGCTCCTTGACCAGGCCCTCGCCCGGGAACAGGGTGAAGGTCCACCCGCCCCCGGTCTCGCAGTCAGGAAGGCAGGCGCCGGACTGCAGCACCCGTGCTCCCCAGATCTGGCGCACCATGAGCTCGCGGGTATCGACACCGTCCACGGTGTAGGCCGCCGCCGGGGCGCGGTGGACGTCCTGGTAGCTGCCGGCGTGCAGGCCGGCCGGGCCGGTGATCGTGGCCACCAGCGTCCAGTCGGTCCCGGCCGGGACCACCAGCTTGCCGGCCGGCAGCTTCGGGTCGACCACGTCCGGATGGCCGTGCCCGAGCTGGTCGCGGCGAATCGCCGGATCGAGCGCACCGCGGGTGTCGAGCTTGCCCGGGTCGGGGACCAGCAGAGCGCCAAGGACCGCCTCATCGGCGAACCGGGTGTCGGCGAAGTGGTCGCGCAGTGCGGCCACGGCGGCATCGGCCCGTCGCCATACGCCGGGAGAGAAGTTGCGCCGCAGGTAGTCGGCGGTCGGCGGCGGCAGACCCGCCTGGGTGAGGCCTTCCCGCACCGACACGCAGGTGTTCCAGCCGGACTCGGCGAGTAGGGCCAGCTGTTCTGATTCCCGCGCCGTCATGCTCAAGTTTCCCCTATCAGTGCTGTCCCGCGGTCCAGAGAGCGGAGCTCAGCCTCCGCGCGTGACCGTATCACTGGCCGCCGCGCGCCGCGCAGCCGTCATCCCGGCCACGGCCGACTGGCCGGTACGGGCCGTGGGCAGTGCACGCAGCGGCGCTTCCGCCTTCAGCAGCATCTCGTCGTACTCGGCTAGCGCATTGGAGTCGAGCACGATGGCGCCGCCTGCGCCGATGGTCAGTTCGTCCCGCCAGCGCACCGCGGTGCGGATCACGATATTCAGGTCGGCCGTCCCGGTGAAACCGAAATAACCGAGAACGCCGGAGTAGACGCCGCGTGCTTCGGTCTCGAGCCGGTCGATGATCTCCATGGTGCGCAGCTTCGGCGCGCCGGTCATCGAGCCGCCGGGGAAGCACCCACGAACGCAGTCCACGGCGGTGACATCCTCGCGCAGTACGCCGCTGATGGTGGAAACCAGCTGGTGGACCGTGGTGTAGGACTCGGTGGCCATGAACCGGGGCACGCTGATGCTGCCGACGCGACACATCCGGCCGAGATCGTTGCGCAGCAGGTCCACGATCATCAGGTTCTCGGCCCGCGTCTTCGGGTCGACCGACAGAGAGGCACGGAGCTGCTCGTCCAGCTCAGGATCGCTGCTGCGCGGTGCGGTGCCCTTGATGGGCTTGCTCTCCGCGACCCGCTGCCCGTCCACCCGCAGGAACCGTTCCGGTGAGGAGCTGAATACGGCCAGCTCGCCCAGCCGCAGCAGCGCGCCGTAGGGGGCCGGATTGAGGTGGCGCAGCCGCCGGTAGTACTCGATGTCATCGTCGGGCGCAGGCAGCCGGAGCTTGTTGGTCAGGCAGATCTCGTAGCTCTCGCCCGCCCGGAGCTGGCGCTGGCACTCCTCGATATCCGCCAGGTACTGCGTCCGGGACCGCACGAGCCACGACGACGCATCGGACGTGTCCGCCAGGGTGAGCTCCGGCGTTCCGGCGGCGTGCGGAAGGCGGCGCAGGGTGGCCGCGGTGCGCTCGATCCAGTGCTCGGCCTGCTCGGTCTGATCCGGTTCGGCCACGGCAACGACGTACGTATGCCCTTGGAGGTGGTCGACTACCACAAAGCGGCTCGCCCGCAGCCACATCGCGTCCGGGGTCGGTGCACGCTGGGCGGTCCGTGCCCCGGCATCGGCTTTGAGCTCGTAACCGAGATAGCCGACGTATCCGCCGGGCAGATCGAACGGCAGGTCCCCGGCGCCGGTGATGTCCCGGCCGAGCCGGCGGGACAGCGCGTCGAAGATTGTGCCCGGCTCCAGGTACGGGATGCCGCCGGAAGACTCGACGATCACCGAGTCGTCACCGACCCGGTAGGTCAGCACGTCGTCGCCCGGGCCGCTGGCATCGCCGAGGAACGAGAATCGGGACAGACCCTCCTCGACGTGAGCGCTGTCCAGCCAGAAGGCACGGGTGCTTGTGCCGTAGAGGGCCACGAACGCGGCCTCGGTGTCGACCTCCTCGGGCAGGCACAGCACGGATGCCTGCAGCGGTGCGGGCGCCGGTGGCACGGCGCGGTCGTTCACCGGCGCGCGAGGGGGCCGGGCCCGCCGGGTGATGGCCGGGCGCTTCGAGCCCAGAGCAAGATCGCGGAAGTTCGCCACCAGACGCGAGCCGTGCTCCGTGCTGATCGACTCGGGGTGGAACTGGACCCCCCACCACGGGAGGTCCGTATGCCTCAGCCCCATGATCACGCCATCCTCGGCCCAGGCTACGGCCTCCAGACCCGGGGGCAGCGGCTTAGTGACGCAGAGCGAGTGGTAGCGGACCGCAGTGAACCCTTGCGGCAGCCCGGCGAATACACCGGTCCCCGTGTGGGTGACCTCGGTAAGGTGACCGTGCCGCGGCTCGGGCGCGGCCACCACGCTGGCGCCTGCGGCCAGACCGATGCCCTGATGCCCGAGGCATACGCCCAGCACGGGAATCCGGTCCTGCCTTAGCAGATCCCGTGACCGGCCGAAGTCGTGATGAGAAGACGGGCGGCCGGGGCCGGGGGAGATCACGGCGCCGTCGAAGTCGGCGAGATCGAGGTCGCGCCACGCCGGGTCGTCGTTGGTGACCACGACCGGCGCGACCCGGTATGTCTGCGCCAGCAACTGGTAAAGGTTGTACGTATAGGAGTCGTAGTTGTCCACAAGCAGTGTGCGCATGATTCCTACCGGCAGGTTGGGGGCGGATTTCGCGGTATCAGGCGCTGGTCGATACAGTCGACCAGTCGAACGGGAGATCGTTCAGCGCATCCAGGTCGCCGCAGAGCCGGTACAGGCCGCTGAAGTCCTGCAGCAGCCGCTTGCGGCCGGGGTCCGACTCGACGTCCCGCACCATCAGCTCACCGCCCGGCACGCCGGCCAGCGAGACGATCCGGTGCCAGGTGGTGTAGTCATTGGCCGCGAACGCCTCGAGCCCGTCGGCTAGCGCGGCGAGGAAGGCGCGGCGCTGCGCGGGCGTGAACCTCTCGTAAGCGGCCTTGGCGATCTGGTCAGTGATCGACGCGTGACAGTACTCGTCGCGGTTGTGCAGGGTCGCGGTCATGCGGTTGATGGGCTGGATCTCCGTGTTGTCCGCCACCAGATTGAGGTAAGCGTTGATGGAGATCTCCGCAACCGTGGTGAAGGCCAGCATGGTGAGCGCCCGCTGCTCGAAATCGGCCGCCTGTGAGACCTTGATTCCGTACTGGCGCGCCTTGTGCCCGACCGGCAGTGCGGACTCCGGTATCCGCCAGCCGCGCCGGCGGCGCGTCACCGCGCTGGCATTGAGGTGCATGAGCGTGTGGTACTGCTCGTCGACCATGGCCTGGGTGACCGCGATGGTCATCGGCTCATCGAAGCCGGTGCCGAAGGCGTCCTCCGCGAGCAGGCCGAACCCGGGATTCACCACGCGCTGCTCGATGTCCATGATGTTCTTGTTGAACGACACCCATCCCCATGCCCGCAGCCTGGCCCTGGTCTCCTCGTCAAGCGCGAGGTAGGTCGGGTGGTCCCGGAACGGCAGGAGGGCATCTGGGTAGTCGGGCCGGTCCGGCTCAAACAGATCGTCGAGGTCAGGTTCCCGCTGCTTGACCGAGGCCCGCCGGGCCCAGTTGCCGGCCAGCCGGTTGATGACGGCGTTCTCCACCAGATCATGCGGGTCGTGCACGGGCAACGACCGCAGCCGCTCGGTCACCGTGGGCTCGCCCTGCGCACCGCCGCGGCCGGAGGATTGTCCTTCGTGATACAGACTCATGCATACATTGTATGGGTCTGTAATATGAGAGGAAACTATGCCGCACTTTAGCGACCAGGAAAGCAGGTTCGCGCGCCATGTGGTTGACGCAGCTCCTCGACCGGAACCGGCGATGCTACGGCGAGACGATCGCTCTCGTCGATGAGCGCAGGAGCCTGACCTGGCGCGAGCTCGACGAGCAGGTACGGGCCATCGCGGGCGCCCTGCTGCGGCTCGGGCTGCGCCCGGGCGACCGGGTCGTCATAGCCAGCCGGGACCGGACCGAGGCGGTCGAGGCTTACTTCGCCCTGGCGCGCATCGGTGCCGCATTCGTGCCGGTCAATCCGGGACTGCCGGCGCTGGAGGCCGATCGAATCGTGCGCCAGGTGAAGGCGGCCGCCGTGATCGGGGAATCCGCCGCGCCCGGCGACCGGCTCGCGTTCGACGTGCCTGTCGTGCTTGACCTGGACGGCCCCTGGTTCGCGGCGCCCGGGCCGCCGGCCTGCGATGGGCTGCTCCCCGACGTGCGCCCGGACGACATCGCCGCCATTATGCACACGTCGGCCACCACCGGGTCAGCCAAGGGAATCGTATGGGATCACCGGAGCCTGATGCACGTGTGCCTGAGCTGGCTCGCTGTCGCGGAGCCAGACGACGACATGACCTTTATCAATTGCTCGCCGCTGTACCACGGGAGCCTGGCCATGTCGTTCACCTACCTGGCGGCCGGAGCGCGGCAGGTGCTGCTGCCGTACCCGGGCCCAGCAGAGGTTCTGCGGGCGATCGAGCGGCACCGGGCCACCCACGTGTGGCTGGTACCGGACATGCTGCACCAGCTGACCCGCGCCGCTGTGACCGAACGGCACGACACGGCCAGCCTGCGTGAGATCGTCTACGGGGGCGCCCCCACACCCTGGCCTGTCTACGCTGGCGCCGCCGGCGTGTTCGGGTGCGGCTTCCGTCAGGCGTACGGCGTGACCGAGGCCGGCGGTCACCTGGCCATGCTGGGTCCCCGCGAGCATCCGCCCGCCGCTGGCCAGGCGCCCCGCGGGGGCCTGATCAGCGCGGGCCGGCCGTTGCCGGGAGTCAGTGTCCGGATCAAGACTCCGGCCGGCGCCGAGTCGGCCGGCGGCGAGATCGGGGAGGTCTGTGTCCGCAGCGACAGCCTGATGCGCGGGTACTGGGATGATCCGCGCTCCACCGCGGATGTCACCAGGGACGGCTGGCTGAGCACCGGCGACCTCGGGCGGATCGATGATGACGGATTCCTGTGGCTTTCCGGCCGATGCGTCGACCTGATCAGGACGGACGGGCACGATATCCGCCCCGCCGACATCGAACGCGTCCTGCGCACCCATAACGGCGTGGCCGACTCCGCCGTGGTCGGCCGCCCCGATCCCGCCTACGGCGAGGTGCCGATTGCCTACGTGGTGCCGGCTGGTGTCCCGCAGCTGCCCACCACGGGCGAGCTCGTGCGCCTGGTGGCCGCCGAACTGGCCGGCCACCAGGTGCCCGCGTCGATCACTTTTCTCGATGACCTGCCGCGCAACGCGGTGGGCAAGGTGCTGCGGCACGTTCTGCGGGACATGGCACTCAGCCATCCTGCCTTGTGAAACGCGGTTCCACCCATCCCGAGAGGTGAACATCCATGCAAGTCATGGTCTCGCCGGTGCTGCACGCCAGGACACTCTGGCATCCGGCCCGTTGGCGGCGCTTCCCGGCGGCCCAGCCGCCTGGCTGGCCGCATGACTCCCGGCTGTCGGACGTACGGGCGCAGCTCGCCGGCCGTCCAGCCCTGGTCCCACCAGCCGAGGCGGTGACCTTGCGCCGGCGGCTCGCGCAGGCCGCGTACGGCCGCTGCCTGGTCATCCAGATCGGTGACTGCGCCGAGACCTTCGAGCCGGCGACACCTTCCCGGGTCAGCCGGGCGGTCGCGCTCAGCCGTGCAGTTACAGGCCTGGCCGAGGAACGGCTCCGGCTGCCGGCTATCAGCATCGGCCGGATCGGCGGCCAGTACGCCAAACCCCGCTCGTCGGCGGTCGAGGAAGTGGACGGTATCGCGCTGCCCTCCTTCCGGGGATTCCTGATCAACGGCCTCGACGCGGACGCCGTGACGCGGCGCCCCGAGCCGCGCCGGATGCTGTGGGGGTACGAGCACGCGGCGAGGACGGTATCCCTGCTGCGGGAGGCCGCACACGCCGGCCTGCCGATGCGTGGACACTGGGGGGACGGTCTGCCCGCTGTGTGGACCAGTCACGAGGCCCTCGTTCTCGACTACGAGGAGCCGCTGACCAGGTGGGACGCCGACCTCGACGGCTGGGCTCTCACGTCCACTCACCTGCCGTGGATCGGCGAGCGGACCCGCCAGGCCGACGGCGCCCACGTCCGTTTCCTGGCCGGTGTCGTCAATCCGGTCGGCTGCAAAGTGGGCCCGTCCACCACGGCCGAGGACATCACCCGGATCGCCGGAATACTCGATCCCTACCGCCACCCAGGGCGCCTGGTCTTTATCGCCCGGATGGGCGCCGACCACGTTGCGGCCGCGCTGCCGCCGCTGGTGAAGGCCGTCCAGTCGGCCGGGCACCGGGCCGTCTGGTTGTGCGATCCGATGCACGGCAACACAATCAGCGCGCCGAGCGGCCATAAGACCAGGCATGTCAGCACGATCACCGCCGAGATCACCGGTTTCGTTGGCGCGGTCCAGCAGGCCGGCGGCTGGCCGGGCGGACTCCACCTCGAGGCCACGGCCGACCCGGTGACCGAATGCATCGGCGGCCGGTGCGGCATCGAAATCGATCAGGTTCCGCGCAACTACCTCACCGCCTGCGATCCACGGCTCAACCTCGACCAGACACTCGAAGTTACCGCCCGGTTTGTTGACTTGATGCACCAACCATGATGTTTCGTACTTGACCGATCGATATGTACCCTTGCTGATGGGAACGTCGCCGCACCAACCCGGGGCGTAACCATCATGCCCGGCCTGGCTCGCAAGGACGCAGCACCGGCCGGCATGAAGGAGGTGCGGCGGGACGTTTCCGGATGACGGGAACCATGCGAGTACACAATCAGGGGGAGACAACCGTGCCGGTGCACGACCGGGGGATACTGACAAGCGACTGGACAGCAAACCATACCCCGCGGACGCGACGTTCGGCGGGGAGCCAGAGCCCAGCGCGCGATCTGCTCGCCCGGGCCGGTATACGGTCCGGGTGTCGGATCTTGGATCTGGGCGCCCGGCTCTACGACCGGGAAATGTTTCCGCACGAACTGCAGGAATTCCGCGTCCTCGGCCTCGACGAGGACGCAACCGGCGATATCCCGCCGCGGTTGTGGCCCGTGGGCCATACGGCGAGCTTCCGGTTCACCGTACCGAACGTCAGCGAGGTCGAGTTGCCGGGCGAGTCCTTCGACGCGGTGGTCGCGGTCGACTGGTGGCCGTCGACCCCACTCGGCGCCGCGGTGTCGCACTGGCGCCGGCTCCTTGAGCCAGAGCGCGGAGTGGCAGTCGTCGTCGGTACTGACGTCCGGACCCCCGAATCCCGGAGCGGAGCATTACGAGAGTGGACTGACGAACTGACTGCGGCCGGCTTCCGGCTGGAGACCGCCCGCGATGAGCAGGACATGTCCGAGCGATACGCGGGGCTCGTCGATGACGTGCGTTCAGCATCCGATCGGCTGCGCAAAGTAATCGGCGCCTCATCCGCTGCTTCTTACCTGACCCACGTCGAGCTTCTGGATCGCGCCGCCCGCTACGGCTTGACGCACAGATTTGAAATCGTTGCCCGACTGTGATGCGAGTGGTAGATGCTGACGGCAGCACCCGCCTCCGTCGGGGGCGAGTTGCGCTAACATACATTTACTATTCATTGATCTCTTTGTTACAGACCACTCTTCTGTCGTCACAGGGAGAGCGGCGGAGAGAACAGGAACATGCGTCAGCGTCGGGCCAGTCAGCGCCAGCAAGGTGCCTGGAATCAGCTGGTTATGTTCCATGCCAGGGTCTCCGACACGGTTGACCGTGCCCTCAACGACCGGTTCGGACTATCGCTTAGCGAGTACAGCGCTCTGGATGCGCTCTCGAAGGCTCCCGGCCCGGAGGGCTTGCGGATGCAGGCGCTCGCCGACGCCGTCGGGCTCAGCCAGAGTTCAGTAAGCCGTCTTGCTGCCCGCCTTGAGCGGCAGGACCTGGTGCAGCGCAGCCTGAACGAGAAGGACAGGCGGGGCGTGTTCACCAGTATCACCCCGGCCGGGCGCGAGCGGCTCAACGCGGCGTCGATCGTCTACCTGCAGACCCTGGCCGCCGCCTTCGACCGGGCGATGGCCGATCCCAATCTGCAGGAGATCGCCAAGCGCGTCGGGCTCTGAGGCCCGATCTTCCCCTCGCGCCTGGTGTAGCGTCATAAGTCTCGTTACTCTGTGCTCATTGCTGATATGATGCTTTCTCGTGCATTGAATGAGCAACGATCCAAGTTACCCACGACACCTGACGGAGGGCACCGGATCATGACGACGGCCGAGGCTGTTCAGCGGTATTACGAGGCATGGATCAGTCGTCAGGGCAACATGTCCGACGTCCCGCTGGCCGATGACTTCATCTTCACGGGACCGGTGGGCTCGTTCGACTCGGCCGACGGATTCCGCGGCATGGCGGCCCAGTTCGGCCCGATGGCCCTTGGGTTCCGGGTACGCCATCAGTTCACCGATGGTGACCTTGTCTGCTCGATCGTGGAGTGGGACATCCCCTCAGCCGGCGGTGTCACGACCGCGGCAGAGCTCCTGGAGGTGCGGGACGGCATCCTCGTCCGGGCCGAGGTGATCTACGACGCCGAGGAGCTGCGCAAGGCCGCTGCGGCCGATGGCGCCTGATCCCGGTACGTCTGACCGAACGGAGCTTGGATATGCGGATCGAGGACGTGACCGGCCTGGTAACTGGGGCCAACCGCGGCCTCGGCCGGTCGCTCGCAGGTGAGCTGGCCAAGCGTGGCGCCCGTACCGTCTATGGGGGCGCGCGTCACCCGGCCGAGGTGAGCATGGCCGGCGTCACGCCCGCCATGGCCGGCGTCACGCCCGTCAAACTCGACATCACTGACCGGCATGACGTGGCCGGTGCCGCGCAACGGTGTTCTGATGTCAATCTCCTGATCAACAACGCCGCGGTCCTGGCCGGCGCGTCCCTGCTCGCCGCGCCCACCCTGGCCCCGGCGAGGCACGAGATGGAGACCAACTATTTCGGCACGCTGTCTATGTGAGTGCCTGGACCAGATGCTGGTCACGAGTTTCGCTGATACGTGCAGATCTCTCGTCTGCGGGGAATCCGGGGACATTCCGCCCGCTACGCGGGCAGCGAGACAGCGCCGAGCTGCAGCAGCATGCCCAGGATGTCCTCGCCAAACCATGCCTCGCTGATCTTGCCGTCGTGAACGGTGTAGATGCCGATGCCAAGCCATTCGGCGTGCCTGCCGCTCGGCTGGGCGCCCATGAACGGGCCGGTCTGGGTGCCGCTGTTGGTGAAGCGCACCACCACCTGGTCGCCGGCGGTGATGACCTCCTTGACGTCCAGGCGCATGCCGGTGAAGGCGCCGGCGGCGCTGGCTGACAGGTAGGCACGGTAGGCCTCGATGCCGTGGATGTCGCCCATGCTGCCACCGTGCCACGCGAGGTCGGCCGCCCACAGCTCGTCGAGCGCGGACAGGTCGCCGCCGTTGACCACCTCGTCGATGAAGCGGCGTACGACCGCGACGGGATCCGGGCGGGGCGCTTGCCTGGCGGCCTGCGGCGCGGCGTAGGCGGCGCGCAGGTGCTCGCCGATGAGGCGGATCGCCTCCCCGGCGACCGCTGCTGGCTTGGTGTGGGTGAAGCCGTGGTCAACCCCGTCGAACTCGCGGTGCGTGACCGGTACCCCCGCCGCCCGGAGGGTGTCGGCCAGGGCGTTCATCTCGTGCCGCAGCGTGTCGAACCCGGCGGTGAGGATCAGTGTCGGCGGCAGCTCGGCGAGCCGCGGGTGCCGCGCGGGGGAGGCGAGCGGGTCGGTCAGGTCCGCCCGGCGAAGTAAGTCCGGCGGACGAGGTCCATGAGGCTGGCGCTGACCACCGGGCTGTCCTTCGGCGAGGTGCGGACGGCGTCGGGCAGCGAGATGTCGGACACACCCCGTACTCGCTGGTGACCGCGACCGGCCGGTAGCCGCCCTCGTCGATCGCCTGGAGCGCCACGCTGAGCGCGAACTTGCCGCCCGCGCTCGGGCCGCCGACCGACACGCGCTCGCTGTCCCAGCCCATGCGGTCCCCGTTCTCGTGGATCCAGCGGAACACGTCATAGGTCTGCTGCTCGGCGACGGGAAACCGCACCTTGGGGGCGGTGTCGTAGTCGGGGACGACCACGAAGGCGCCGATCTCCGAGGCGAGGTAGCGGGCCACGTTGTCCTCCTGCTGCGGCACCCGCACGATGAACGCGCCGCCGTGCGTGATCAGGTGCACCGGCGGCCTGGTCCCGGCCGCCAGCTGCCGCTCGGTGTCAGCGTTAGTGGGCCGGTACACCAGCGCGGCCACATCGCCGTGCCTGGTGGGGATCGAGATCCGGTCCGGCCGGGCGATCGGCTTGGCCGCGAACCGCACCGCAGGCGAGGAGTACTGCAGGCGGAAGGCTAGCGGGAACAGGGCCTGGAACATGCGGGCCGACCGGGCGGCGCGGGCGTCGATGAGCGGGTCGTTGCGGAACATCAGGTTCCTCCTCGGGACGATTGGTTAGGTACCGTGATCCGAGATGCCGATGCCACCAGGCAGCGCCTGCTCGACGCCGCGCGCGCGGAGTTTGCCGCCAATGGGATAGCAGGCGCCAGGGTCGACCGCATCGCGGTGAGCGCGCGGTCCAACAAGGCGCAGATCTACCACTACTTCGGCAGCAAGGACGAGCTGTTCGACGCGGTGTTCGCCAGCGTGGTCGACCAGGTCGTCAGGGAGATACCGCTGGACATCAGCGACCTGCCCGGGTACGCGGCACGCCTGGCCCAGGGGTATGACGAGCACCCAGACGTGATGCGGCTGGCGACGTGGCAGCGTCTTGAGCGTGCCGGCGACCCGCCGCTGAAGATCGCGGTCGAGAGCAATCGGGCGAAGATCGCCGAGATTGCCCGCGCGCAGGAAGCGGGGGCGATCTCGAGCCGCTATCCGGCCAGCGTGATCCTCGCGCTGGTGCTGCACCTGGCCGCCCTGTGGGACACGGTGCAGCCCGAGCTGGCGGCGGCCGCCGAGCTGCCGCCAGCCGCCGAGCGGTACACACTCGTCGCCGGTGCCGTCAGGGACCTGCTCGGCGTCCGCTAGGCCTGAGCCGGCCGCGCCCAGGACAGCTCGGCGGCCGCCTACTTCGCCGCGCGGCGTCGCCGGAACGGCGTGGCCCTCGAACAGCTCGACGCGGGCGCCCCGGACGCACAGCTCACTCAGGGCAGCGCTCGCCCGCTTGCCTGTCACCTCCTGGTAGGTCACCGCCCAGCTTGGCCTCGGCGATGAAAGAGACGACGAAGGCGAGCCTGCGGGAGCGTGAGCCCGGTGCCATCGAGGTCCCGCTCCGGGTGCTCGACAAGAGCGGCATGCATGGTGAGCTGCGGGCTGAGGGTGCCGTGCCTGTCCCGTGCCAAAATTCGCACACTAGCTCTGAGCTGTTGTAATGCCGCGAGTATTCGGTCAGAGTCCGCTGGAGGTGTCGTTCGCCGTAGATCAGCACGTGGTCCAGGCACTCGCGCCGTGGTGTTCCCCCATACCGCTCCGCAAAAGAGTTCGCCCTGCCGAAGCGGTCAGCTTCGTGATGAGCCAGAAGATGCTCCGCGGGATCAGGGACCGGGCCGAACAGGTGGCAACCGCCGGGCGCTGACGAGATCGCTCCACCCGTTGCTGTCCATGTCGCGGCACCGGAGATACGGCGTCGTAGGTCCTTGGCGGGCTGATCAACGAGTACGAGCGAGCGACATGAAGAGCACCAACTGATTCAGGAAACTGCAGGTCAAAGATCACGGGCGCAGTTTTGGCACCCTACAGGTGCCTCGTGTGCTAACGCCGGGCTGGCCTGACTTTTGTTTTGATTCCCTGACCACCCTGGTGCGAAGGGAGCTGCTGTGGGTGGGTTCACTGACGCGGGACAGGCTCGGGCAGGCGGGCCGGGCTTGCGGTCGTGAAGCGGGCTGCGCGGCGGAGCAGCCGGTGATACGGGGTGCGGCTCCGGCTGGCGGGGACCGGGGGCACGGTGCGGTAGAACCAGCGTTTGCCGATCTCGATGAGGACGAGGTAGCTGGCGACCATCAGGGTGAGGGCGAGGTAGAACAGGCCCGGGAGCGGCTGGAAGCCCAGCGCGTGGGCGAGCGGGGTGGCCGGCAGCACCGCGCCGACGGTGACCACCCCCAGGGCGGCGAGCAGCAGCGGCAGGCTCGGGTGGCTGCGGAAGAACGGGATCCGGCGGGTGCGGATCGCGAAGATCACCAGCGTCTGGGTGGCGAGGGATTCCACGAACCAGCCGGATCGGAACAGCTCGGGGCCGGCGTGGAAGACCCAGAGCATGACACCGAAGGTGGCGAAGTCGAAAAGCGAGCTGATCGGCCCGAAGAACAGCATGAATCGGCGGATCAGTCCCACGTCCCAGCGCGACGGGCGGGCGACTTGTTCGGGATCGACATTGTCGGTGGGGATGGCCATCTGGCTGGAGTCATATAGCAGGTTGTTGAGCAGGATCTGGGAGGGCAGCATCGGCAGGAATCCGAGGAACAGCGACGCGCCGGCGGCGCTGAACATGTTCCCGAAGTTGCTGGACGTGCCCATCAGCACGTACTTCATGGTGTTGGTGAAGATCCGGCGCCCCTCTACCACGCCGTCGGCGAGCACGCCGAGGTCCTTCTCCAGCAGCAGCACGTCGGCGGCGTCCTTGGCCACGTCGGTGGCGGACTCAACCGAGACCCCGACATCGGCGGCGTGCAGCGCGAGGGCGTCGTTGACCCCGTCGCCAAGGAATGCCACATCCACCCCGGTACGCCGTTGCGCCCGCACGATCCGGGCCTTGTGCTCCGGGCTGACCCGCGCAAACACACTGACCTGGCCGAGAAGGGAGTCCAGCCCGGCGTCATCTGCCGCGTCAATGTCCGCGCCGGTGATCACCCGCCCGGTCGGCAGTCCGAGGCCGGCGCAGACTTTCGCCGCGACCGCCGGGTTGTCCCCGGTGAGAACCTTGACCGTAACACCAAGGCCGGCCAGCCGGTCCAGCGCCCGGCGGGCGGTGGCCTTGGGCGGATCAAGGAACACCAGCAGGCCGCGGAACTCCAGGCCGTGCTCGTCGGCCGCGGTGATCGCCGACTGGCCCGGGGCGGCGCGGCTGGCAACGGCAACAACCCGGTTCCCGGCGGCGAACTCGGCGTCCAGGGCGGGCCGGGCAGCGGCGGGCACGTCGGCGCACCGCTCGAGCATTCCCTCCGGCGCCCCCTTGGTGATGATCGTCCGGCTGCCGGTGTCATCTTCCACCAGGACCGACACCGCGCGCCGGTCGTGGTCGAAGGGCAGCGTGGCAATCCTGCGGTAACGGGCCAGGGCCGCCTTCTCGCGTGCGGCGGCTGGCGAGTCCCACAGGGCGACGTCGAGGGCATTGCCGCCAGCAGCGTGGCCGTCCTCGACGACGGCCTCGTTGCACAGCAGCCCCAGCAGCAGCGGCTCCTCGTCGGGCCCGCCATCGGGGCCGGACGAGCGCATGAAATGGAGGCTGCCCTCGGTCAGGGTGCCGGTTTTGTCGGTGAACAGCACCTCGATGTCGCCCAGGTCCTCGATGCACACCAGCCGCTTCACCAGCACCTTGCGCCGCGCCAGCTGCCGCGACCCAGCGGCCAGGCTGGTGGACACCACGGCGGGGAGCAGTTGCGGGGAGATACCGACGGCGATGGCGAGCGAGAACAGCAGCGCGTCGATGACCGGCCGGTGCAGGACCACGTTGATGACGAAGATGGCGGTGGTGAGCACGCCGGCGACCTGGACGAGCAGCATGGAGAACTTGCGCAGCCCGATCTGGAACTCGGTCTCTGGCTGCCGTTCCCCGAGCCCGAGCGCGATCCGGCCGAACTCCGCCCGCCCCCCGGTGGCGACAACCACCCCGGTGCCGGAACCGGCGTGTACGACCGTGCCCATCAGCGCGCAGCAGCTCAGCTCGGCTAGCGGCGTCCCGTCCGGGACCGGGTCCGTGGACTTGTCCGCGGGCAGCGACTCCCCGGTCAGGATCGACTCCTCGCACTCCAGCCCCGCGGCGGCGAGCAGCCGCAGATCAGCCGAGACCACCTCGCCCAGCTGCAAGTCGACCACGTCGCCCGGCACAAGCTGGGTGACGTCAGCCGATTGCGGATGCCCGTCGCGCAGCACAATGCAGCGGTGCCGGACCTGCGAGTGCAGCGCCTCGGCGACCTTTTCCGCTCGGTACTCATTCACGAACCCGAGCCCCACCGACGCCAGCAAGATCACGCCGATGATCAGCGCGTCGCTCCGCTCACCGACGAAAAAAGACGCAAGGGCGGTGACCGCCAGCAAGATGAACAGCGGCGAGCGCAACTGCCGACCCAGCACCGGGAACGCGCGCGCCCGATGCGAGCGCACCGCGTTCGGGCCCACCGCCCGCAACCGCCGCGCGGCCTCTGCCTCTGCGAGACCCTCCTTAGTGCTGCCCAGCCGGGCCAGCACGTCCGCGGCCTCCAGCGAGCCGGCTGCCGCCATATCCAGCGGCGCCAGGCCAGTCGCACTGCCCTCGCGGGCGATAGGGGCAACCGCCACCAGCACCTCGTTCCGACCGATACTCTCGATGCTTGCCCCGGTGTGCTGCCCGCACCAGAGTCTAAGGTAATCAGGCCCCGGCCCCAGAAGGCGCCGGGGACGGGGCCCACGCCCTGGCGGTTAGCTCTCCTGCTCCGGCCTGAACAGGGCGAACAGGCTGCCGTTCGGGTCGGTGAGGTAGGCAACGACGATGCTATCGTCCAGCGTCATCGGCGCCACAATGACCTTCCCGCCGAGTTCCTCGGCCTGGGCGGCGGTCGGGACTGCGCGCCTGGCCCCCGACGAAACCCCACCACGCCCTGCGACCCGCCTAGTGTGGCCGGTCCGGTGGCGTCGGGCCAGGCGCAGGGGCGACGGACGGGGGTAGCCGATGTGGGCGGGCCGTTCAGGGCCGATAGCCGGTGAAGATCGACTCCCACTGACGGGCTGAGCGCGTTGGCATTCTGCAGGCGAGTTCGGCTTCGGGCTGGAGCAGGCTTGCTGCGCCCGACGGCAGTATCGGGCGGGAGTTGTCATGGGCCGTTCGCCTCTTATCGTCCTGCGTGCTCCCGCCGGACGATAAGAGCAGCATGGTGGTGCGTGCCGTCCCGATGGAACGATCGGTGTGGCCGAGGTCTTTGACGGACGGTGTGAGGGCTGGCGTGTGAGGGTCGGTTGGCCGCTTGCCAGCGGCGGACGGCCAGCAGGCCGGGTATAACGGTGAGCGCGACGAGCCACGCGGCGAGATAGAACGGCTCGTTGCCGGGCGAGCCGCCGTCAGCGAGCGTGCGGGCCACGTCGACTGCCGCGGTGACGGGGTTGGCTCGCGCGACGGGCTGGAGCCATCCGGCGAGGCGGTCGATCGGGGTGAACGCTGAGCTGATGAAGGCGATCGGGACCATCGGGAGGAACAGTGCCCGCTGTGCGGTCTCGGGATCGCGGAGCCGGAGAGCCAGCCAGGAAGCGGTGATGCCGATGGCGGTGCCGAACGCCGCCGCGTCGGCCACGATGGCGAGCATCCCTGGAAGGCCCGAGCGCACCTTGAAGCCGGTGACCGTTGCCACGCCCACGAGGAGAAGCGCCTGGGCGAGGAACACCAGCCCTTCGGATATCACCCGGCCGGCGAGGACGGCGCTTCTGGCCATGGGAAGGGAGCGGAACCGGTCGGCGATCCCGCTGGAGGCGTCGAGAACGACGCCGAGGCCGGTGCTCGGCGCCGTCAGCGCGGCGTTCTCCATGATGATCCCGGGCACGAGGTACTGGCGGTAGCTGGCACCGGGGACGCTGGCCAGCCCGGAGAAGACGGCTTCGAAGAGGATAAGCATGACGACCGGCTGGACGAGGGGATAGACGAGTCGGCCAGGGCTGGAATGGAAGACGCGGAGCTGGCGTCCGGTGATAAGCAAGGCGTCGCGGGCGGCGCGGCGTAGTCCTGGCCGGGACAGGCCGGGCGAGCTGGCGAGGCCGGTCACGAGGCCGGGGCCTTGCGGGTCCCCGGGCCGGTGAGGGCCAGGAATGTTTCGTCGAGGGATGGCTGGCGCAGCCCGAGATCGGTGACAGCGATGTCTTTCGCCGCGAGTATCCGGGCAGTTTCGAGAAGGGAGCCGATCCCGTGCCGGGCAACCATGGTGAGGAGCCCTGCGTCCTGATCGACCTGGGGATCGTCGCTGTTCATGGGCATCTGCTCGGCCAGCGCACGGCCTGCGGTCCTCGCCAGCCCGGGCGGCTCGAACCTGGCGACCACGAGCTGCGCTCCGGTCCGCGCCTTGAGGCTGGCTGGCGTGCCGCTCGCCACCATCTGGCCCCGGTCGAGGACGTAGACGAGGTCTGCCAGGCGGTCGGCCTCTTCGAGGTACTGAGTGGTGAGCAGCATGGTGGTGCCCTCCGCCCGGAGCCCGCCGATGACCTCCCACAGCTGCAGGCGCCCGCCAGGATCGAGACCCGTGGTGGGCTCGTCGAGCACCAGCACCAGCAGCAGCGGACGGGCCATCAGGCTCGCCGCCAGGTCAAGCCGGCGCCGCATGCCGCCGGAAAAGGTGCTCACCGCCCGATCCGCTGCCTTGCCCAGGTCAAAGCGTTCGAGCAGTTCTTCCGCGCGCGATATGGCTTGCCGGCGGCCGAGGCCGGCGAGCCTGCCGATGAGCAGCAAGTTGCGCCGGCCGGACAGCACCCCGTCCAGACCCGTGTACTGGCCGGTCAGACCCATCAGGGCACGCACGGCATAAGGATCGGCAACGACATCGTGCCCCCCGACTAGCACCCGGCCGGAGTCCGGGTGGCTGAGAGTGGCGATGATCCGTACCAGCGTTGTCTTGCCCGCGCCATTGGGACCCAGGAGCGCGACAATACGGCCCGGCTCCACCGTGAGGTCGGCTCCGGCGAGCGCGGCCACATCCCCGAACGACTTGGTGATGCCGCTCGCCTCGACCATCGGTGACATCATATTGTGAGCCTAACGGATAATACGGTAGGCTCACAATATGGCGAGCGGAGGAAACGCCGGGCTGCCGGGCACCGAGCTGCCCGGCCAGGTACTCGGGCGCCTCTTCCGCCTGGCCCCGGCTCTGGCCGGGCTGTCGGAACGGGGATCGAAGGAGTACGGGCTCACCTACGCCCGCGGCCGCGTCCTGTCAGCCCTGCACGCTTCGGGACCGATGGTGATGCGGGCCCTGAGCGACGCACTCGGCGTCTCCCCCACGACGGTCACCGGCCTGGTCGACGCGCTTGAGGCCGATGGCTGGGTGGCCCGCCGCCCGCACCCGACCGACCGGCGGGCGACAATCATCGAGATGACCCCGTTCGCAGCCGAGACATTCGGCAAGCTCGAGCAGGCCTACCGAGGATTCGCCACGCTGCTCATGAACGGCATAAGCACGCGCGACCTCCAGCGCGTCCTAGCCGTCATCGACCAGATCCAGGCCCGGCTCGATGACGCGATCCCCCAGGCGCAGGCAGCGTTTGACCTGCCCGCGGCCGTGCCGGGCAAAGTGCGCGATCACTGAGCTTGTTGTTTAAGTGCGTCACGGGCGCAGAAGGTGAGGTAGTGGTGTAGGAGACCTCGCTGGATGTGGAGCTGTGCAGGAGATGAAGGTCTGGCCCTTCGGCGTCGCTCTGCGGGGGGAGATGTCAAACCGCCTCAAGCTGCGCTGGCTGAAGACCGTCGTGGTGAGCGTTGAGGAAAAGGCGCAGGTCATGCGTCAGGTAGGGACCGGGAAGGCGAGCGTGAGCGAGCCGCTGACGACGTGCCGGAACAAGCAGATGACATCAAAACCGGGGCGGTTAAATGGGCCCGGGATGAGCCTGGCGGGAGCCCGTCTACTGGCCAGGCGGTGTCCGGCATGGAGGCGGCGCGAGTCCGGTCTGCGGCTTCTGCATGGAACGTGGGAAGGCGGATGCTGACACCGCTGCCCTGGCGCGGGAGAGTGCCGGGGCGGCGAGAGGGAGCGCGCCGCGCGGCGGAAACCGTGAAGCGCTGAGTGCCGTCGCGGCATCCGCTGGCGGACCGGCTCGTAGTAGCGGTGAAGCCCTGGCCACCGCCGTCCCGTACCGGGAGGGTCACCGTGCTCGTGGTGACCTGCGGGTCCGGGCATGCCGCCGGGTCAGCGAGGGCCAGCTCGCGGCCATGCTTGCGGGGCCGGTCCATGATGCCGGGCTGGCGCGGCGGCGCCGGCAGCTGCATCACCCGGTCGCTGCGCAGCCGCCCGAGCAGTTCCACGGGCAGGCTCGCAAGCACGTAGGCGAGCCAGGGGCTCGCGACCGGCGCCGCGGTAAGCGCCTTCAGCGCGGCGATCGTCGAGTTCGCGCCGGCGGGCCGCCAGCGGGCCGCGGCGCTGGTGGTTGGCACGGCCCCCGTCGCCGGCCTCGCGGCGGGCGCGCTGGCCGCTGGGCTCGCTGTGCAGTTCAGCCCGGCCCCGCGCACCGTGGTCTTCGGCGCCCTGCTGGCCCTGTTCGTGCTCGCGACGGCATGCGCGGCCCTGATGCCGGAGACCGTCAGTCCCCGCCCTGGGGCGCTCGGCTCGCTGGTGCCCCGGATGCGGGTCGCGCCCGGCGTGCGCCGGGAGTTCGCCGCGGCGGTCCCGTCCCTGACCGGGATGTGGATGGTCGCCGGGCTGGTGCTCGCGCTGGTCTGCTACCTCGCCTACGGCGTGCCCGCCATCGCCGCCGGGGTGCTGGCCGGCATCGTCGGGCTGGCTGACGCCGCCCGGTGGTACGCGGCCGCGGCCTTCGCGGTCACCGCGACCGGCCTGACGATGACCCTCGCCGTCGCCCTCGCCCGGCGGGACCAAGCCACCCATCGGGAGGGACCGGCGGATCGGCCGATCCGCGGTCAGGACGCTGCCTCGCGGCGCACATCCCCGAAAGGAAACACCGTGCCTGAGCACACGCATAACGACGCACCGACGCAGTACGCGGAGGCGGGCGGAATCCGCTACGCCTACCGCAGGTTCGGCACCGAGGCGGGCATCCCGCTGGTGTTCTTCCAGCACCTGCGCGGCGGCATGGACAACTGGGACCCGCTGGTCACCGACGGCCTGGCCGCCAACCGCCCGGTCATCCTGTTCAACAACCGCGGCCTGGCCAGCTCCAGCGGCGAGCCGCCGCAGGCGCTCGAGGACTTCGCCGACGACGCGTTCGCCTTCGTGACAGCCCTGGGCCTGAACCAGATCGACATCCTCGGGTTCTCAGTCGGCGGCACGGTGGTGCAGGAGTTCGTCCACCGCCACCCCGGCATCGTCCGGCGCGTCGTCCTGGTCGGCACGCAGCCCAAGGGCGCCGATGACGACGGCTCCCCCCCAGGACGCCCTCGACGTGTTCCTCGCCGGCCCCGAGCTCACCGAGGAGAGCATCCTCTACACCTTCTTCGGGCAGAGCGAGACCAGCCAGGCAGCCGGCCGCGCCTACTGGGCGCGAATCCACCAGCGCACCACCGACCGCGACCCGGTCACCTCGGAAGCATCGAAGAACGCGCAGGTCGGCGCCGTCTACCCATGGCTGCAGGCGACCGAGGGCGAGGAGCGGTTCGCGCGCCTGAAGGGAATCACGCAGCCCACACTGATCCTCAACGGCAACCACGACGCGCTGCTGCCCTCCTACAACTCCTACGTCATGGCCAAGCACATCCCGAGCTCCCAGCTGATCATCTTCCCCGACTCCGGGCATGGGAGCGCCTACCAGTACCCCGGCCCTGTTCGTCGCGAGCGTCGCGCGCTTCCTGGACTCCGCCGAGGCCTTCGGGTAAGCCCCGGCGCAGCCGGCGAGGGTCCGCCCGTACCGACCCGGAGATCACCGCAAGTGCCACGCCCCTCGGCACGGCACTTGCGCGACCCGCCGGGCCATGCCCTGGCGGCCTCCCTGGCCCGCCGGACAGCACCTTCCCGCCGGTCGTGGACGCGTTGCGGTGCGGACAAGCGCGGCGGCTGGGGCCTGGCGGCGAGGACAACCCGGAACCGGGCGCTGCCCGGCAGAACCGCGGAGCGCCCGGCAAGGGAGGCGCAGCAGGCCACCCGGATGAGAGCTCCCCGTGCTCGATGCGGTGGCGGGCGCGATCAGCGCGCGCTGCCGGCCGCGCGAGCGCTGGGGCGTAGCTCGCTGATGCCGCTGTCGAGAGCGGCTTCAAGGTAGTCGAAGCTTCCGGTGGCGAGCATGAGTGCCACGCCGCCCTGGATGCCGGCGATGAGCGAGCGCGCAAAGAGCGTGCTGTCGATGGAATGGCCGACCAGGCCGGCGTCACGCATCCGCGTCACGCCGTTGGTGATATGACGTTCCCACTCCGAGATGAGCGCGGAGGTGATCGCCTGGGCGGCCGGCGTCGCGCGGCCGACCTCGGTCATGATCGCAGCGAGCGGGCATTGCCGGCCCTGGGCACGGTAGCGGGCGATCACCGCGTCGCGCCAGGCCGCCCAGCTCTCCCAGTCGGCGAGCTCGCCGAGGAACGGCTGCTGGTCGTCCAGCACGCGGCCGGCCTCGTGCTCGGCGACGGCGAGCAGCAGCTGCTCCTTGCCGCCGGGGAAGTAATGGAACAGCTGGCTTTTGCTGGTGCGGGTGCGCGCGCGGATGTCGTCCAGGGTGACGGTCACGCCGTGCTCCCGGATCTCCTGGGCCGCGCCCTCGATGATCCGTGCGCGGGTCGCCGCGCCGCGAGTAGTCAGGGCTGGTGTCACGATCACTCCTTACCCGGGTCTCGCTTCTGGACTTGCTGGTCCAGTTTCATCTTGCCACGCTGGAGGTCTAACCAAGGAGAGCCCGTGGACATTCGGCTGGACGGCAGGGCCGCACTGGTAACTGGCTCATCGTCGGGCATCGGCGCCGCGATCGCGAAAGGCCTCGCGGCGAGCGGCGCATTCGTCGTAGTCACCGGACGGGATGCGCAGCGCGGCCAGGGCGTCGTCGACGCGATCACCAAGGATGGGGGAAGCGCGGCGCTAGTCGTCGCGGATCTCGGCGCGGGCGAGCCCGCGATCAGTGCCCTCGCGGACGAGGCGGCGCACGCGGCCGGCGGGCACATCGACATCCTCGTCAACAACGCAGGCCGCCTGACCGTGCCAGCCCCGACTGCGGACGTCCCCGCGGAGAGCATCATGGCCTCGCTCGCCGTCAACGTCGCGGCACCGTTCCTGCTCACCGGCACGCTCGCGCCGCGGATGGCCGCGCACGGCGGTGGCGCGATCGTGAACGTCGGCTCGATCAACGGGCTGGTCGGCATGCCGCAATCCGCCCTCTACAGCATGACCAAGGCCGCCCTGCACTCGCTCACGAAGTCCTGGGCGGCCGAGTACGCGGCATCCGGGGTCCGCGTGAACACAGTCGCACCAGGCCCGACCAGGGTGGAGTGGAACGAGGGCATCGGCGACCTGCTCGCCCCCGTCCTGGCTCGCGTGCCGTCCCACCGGATGAGCGAGGCGCACGAGATCGCGGACGCCGTGGTCTTCCTCTCCAGCGAGCACGCGAGCCATATCCACGGCGCGACCCTCGCCGTCGATGGCGGCTTCAGCGCCACCTGACGGGCCCGTGCGCCCGCGAGCGGGCCGCCCGCGGACCCCGCCCGGGGTGGGCCTGCCAGCGATCCGGGTACAGGGCGCGGGACAGGAAGAATAGACGTCCGTACGCAAGACGCGGAAGACGCACTGCCGGGGCCGGTGGCAGCGGCCCGGCCCGCTCAGGTAACAGGAGGGCAGCATGTCCCTGATCCGGACTCCGTTCGGGTTTTCCTCCACGACGGCGGACGTGACGGCCGGGCTGGACCTGACCGGCCGGAAAATCGTCGTGACCGGCGGGGCATCGGACCTGCACTTCGCCTACCGCCAGTACACCGACACCCTCGCCTACGGGCAGGCCAAGACCGCGAACGTGCTGTTCGGCGTGGGAGCCACGGCGCGATGGGCCGACGACGGGATCTTCGCCAACGCCGCCATGCCCGGCCCGACACTCACCGGTTTCCAGCGCAACATGGACCCCGAGCGGCTGCGCCAGCGCCTCGGCGGCGCGGACCTCGCGCCGGGTGAAGTACCGCCCGGTTTCAAGACCCTGCAGCAGGGGGCGGCCACGACCGTCTTCCTGGCCGCCTCGCCTCTCGTGTCCGGTATCGGAGGCCGCTATTTCGAGGACTCGAACGAGGCCGTCGTCGTCGCCGACAACAACGGCTACCGCAGCAGCGTGGCCCCCTACGCGCTCGACCAGGCGAACGCCGACCGCCTCTGGTCAGTATCGCAGCAGCTGCTCGACTGACCGGCCGGAGATCGCACCGCCGGGCTGCTCCCCGGTCACCACGGCGACATCCAGCAATGCAGATGCCCGCCCAGAACAACTGCCGTACGCGCCAGGCCCGCGAAACGGCCGAGGAAATCAGCCAGCGCGCCGGTCCTTCAGGACCGATGATGCTGGGCTCCCCGAGAACGACGAACTGCGCCGCAAAGCGAACGGCACAGCTTTCGCTGCTGAACCTGTTGCCGTCCCGTTTCGCGCCTCCGGGCAGCACGAAGCGATGCATGGCCTAGACCAGCGCCACGTCAGCGGTGGCCGCCCGTGGTCGTTACCGTCTCCGGCCCTGATCCCTTCAGAGGTGTCGGTTTCCACCCGGATGCGCCTGGCTTGACACCTGCAGCGGAGTCGAGCCTGCATCGGTGCGCGCACGCCCGTACGATAATGCTGAGGCCTTCTTGCGTGCACCGCTCCGGAGGCCGTCCGTGCCATCTGGTATGACCCGTCATCGACCTGCACGGATCGGCTCGCGGGAGGGTGGCTGCGTCGCGCCATTCCGCGTCTGTTCCGGATCATGCTGCTGACGTCCCGGATCCTACGGCCTGGCCTTGTTGGCCTTGCGGCGAAATCGATCGCGGGCGACGGCAAGGTCGTTGGCGTGGCGTTCGGCCCAATCCCGGATCGTGTGCACCACGGGGCACAGGGTGCTCCCGAGGTCGGTCAGCTGGTACTCGACCCTGGGCGGAACTTCGGCGAACACCTCCCGGCTCACGAGGCCGTTCTCCTCCAGGCTCCGGAGCGTCCGCGTGAGCACCTGTGCTCCCAGACCCGATGCGGCGCGCAGCTCGGAGAACCGGAGAGGGCCAGGCTGCAGCGTGTTCACAATCAGGATGGTCCAGCGGTTTACGAGCAGTTCGAGGACGTCACGGGCCGGGGAGCCCGGCTCGTAGGGTCCGCCAGCTGCTTCCAGTTCGGGGGGCATACCGATAATGGTACCTCTTTGAGATTATGGTCACACACAAGTGACTGTCCCTTCGATCGGGACAAGTGCACATCGACATACCAGGAACCAGCAGCGTGACGCCGGAGCAAGACTCCAGGCCGGGGACGCGCCGAGGCTGGTGCACCCGGCTCCCAGAGTCCGCCGGGGAGCTGAGGCTCGTCTGGCACCTCTGCCAATAGTATTATTTCAGGATCATAGTCTCTAACAAGTGACTATCATCGGCTGAGTTGATAATCACGGAAACTGGCGTAGCGTCGAGGCGTGGAGCGAACACACATGACCAGATCCACTCTTCAGGGCCTCGTCCCGTCTGGAGCAGCACATGCCGAACGACCTTGAAGCCGATCACAGCCGCATCGTCAACCACGTGCTCGCCCCACCCGCAGGCGTGTTCGAGATCGATCCCGTGCACACCTTCCTCGGCTTCAGCGCACAGCACCTGGTTGTCGGGAGAGTCCGCGGGCACTTCTCGGCGGTGTCCGGCACTGTCACGATTGCCGACGATCCGTCGGCATCGACGGTGGAGGTGAGTGTCGAGACCGCCTCGATTACCACGATGGCCCCGATCCGCGACGATGACATCCGTTCTGAGCGTTACCTCGATGTCAAGCAGTACCCGGCCATGGTCTACCGCAGCACAGCAGTGACTGAGGTGCCCGGAGGCGGGTGGCTGGTGACAGGAGATCTGACGCTGCGCAATGTGACGCGGCCGCTGGAACTGGACGTGCGCTTCGGGGGCGCGGTCACGGACCAGTTCGGCAACGCCCGCCTCGCGTTTCACGCCAGCGGCTCCATCACCCGCCGCGACTTCGGGATCACCAACGAGCTCCTTAGAGAAGCCGGCGGGCTGCTGGTGGGCAAGGATGTCGCGATCGACATCGACGCCGAGGCCATCCGGCCCCTGTGAGCCGTCATGCCACAGCCGGCCTCCAGCATCAAACCGCAAACTAAAACAACAACCGGAAGGAACGACCCGATGAGTGCTGAAGAGAACCTCGAGCTCATGCAAACCCTCGACGACGCCTGGAACGCCCAGGACTGGGACACCTTCGACCAGCGCCACAAGCCCGACACGACCGTCTACTGGCCCGCCCAGCCGCCCACGCACGGCATCAAGGCCCACCGCGCCGAGGGCGTGGCCATGTTCAAGACGTTCCCGGACAACAAAGTCGGCAACCGGCCCTACAAGACGCTGTTCGCCAGCAGCGACTGGACATGCTCCATCGCCCGTTTCACCGGCACGATGACCGGGCCCATGGTCCTCGCAGATGGAACCGAGATCCCCCCGACAGGCAAGCCCTTCGAGGTCGACTTCTGCACCGTGGCCCGCTGGGACAACGGCCAGATCGTCGAGGAGAACCTCTTCTACGACCTGATGGGCATGATGAGCCAACTCGGCCTCAACGGCTAATCCAGCCTTCAGAATCAGCCGCGCACGGGCGGGCCACCGGCCCGATCGTGCTGGCGGAGTTCCGTGCCGCAGTGGCCCGGCACGGGATCGCTGTTCTCAACGCCTTCGACATCACCTTCGACGGACGCGGCATGACACTACAAAGACCGGTGCCAGTTCAGCCAAACGACCTAACAAAGTACTACTAGGGCCTGCCTGAGTCACCGGGCCGTGCAGGCGTTGTCGACAAGCGTCTCGGCCGCGGCCCTGGCGGCGTGCGGGGTGACCGGGTCGGCGTCGAGAACGCCGTCGGCCAGGCCGCCGTCGATGAGCAGCGTGAGCTGCCGGGCGAGCAGGTCGGGATCGGCAGCATGAGCCCGGCGCGCCAGATCGGTGACCCAGGCGCGGACGACGTCCTTGTGCTCGATGGTGCGAGCGTGCACGTCACCGCCGGCGTGGCTCTCGGCTGCGGCATTGATGAAAGCACAGCCGTGATAGCCCTCGCGGCGGCTCGCCACGGCGAGCGCGTCGAACATCGCGACAAGCTGGGCACTGGGGTCATCGCCGGCGGCGCGCGCAGCGGCGCGCAGTTGCCCGAACCAGGTCCGGTCGACCTTGTCCAGGTAGCACAGGACGAGGTCGTCCTTGCGCGGGAAGTGCTTGTAGAAGGTCGCCTTGGCGACGCCGGACTTGGCGATGATCGTGTCCACGCCTACGCCCCGCGGTCCGTACGCGTAGAACAGGCGGAACGCGGTGTCCAGGATGCGCTCGCGAGCCGGCTGTCGCGGCGCGCCTGCCTGATCCATCGATGTCCCCTTTGACCTGCTGTTGGCTCCCTGAACTGTGCCCGTGCAGCTCCATACTACAGACAAGTCCGTATGCCAGCTTTGGTGCTGGTCGGCAGACAGATTGGTGACCAGCACCAGGTCCGGAGCGGACAGAACTGTCTGCTAGCTTAGAGGCATACCAGTGATCATCCCAGGCGGACTTGAAGGAGCACCACCATGCAGATCGCAGTCATCGGCACCGGAGTGGTCGGCCAGACGCTCGCCGGCCGGCTGACCGAGCTCGGCCACGACGTCACAGTCGGCACTCGCGACGTCGCGGCGACGCAGGCCAGGACCGAGCCGGACGGGATGGGCAACCCGCCGTACAGCGAGTGGGCCCATGCGCACCCGAAGGTGAAGTTGGCCATGTTCGCCGACGCTGCCGCAGGAGCCGAGTTGATCGTCAGCGCCACCTTCGGAAGCGCGTCGATCGGCGCATTGGAGGCGGCCGGAGCCGGCAACCTCGCCGGCAAGGTACTGCTGGACATCTCGAACCCGCTGGACTTCTCCCGCGGATTCCCGCCGAGCCTGTTCGTCGCGAACACCGACTCCCTCGGCGAGCAGATCCAGGCAAGGTTCCCGCAGACCAAGGTCGTCAAGTCGCTCAACACCCTGGCCGCTGCCCTGATGGTCAACCCGGCTCAGCTCGCAGACGGCAACCACTCAGTCTTCGTCTCCAGCAACGATGCGGACGCAAAGAAGACGGTGACCGAGCTGCTGGAGTCGTTCGGCCACACCGACGTCATCGACATCGGCGACATCACGACCGCCCGCGGCACCGAGATGCTGCTGCCGATCTGGCTGCGTCTGATGGGCGCGCTGAACACCCCGATCTTCAACTTCAAGATCGTCCGCTAGCACACTTCCCGCCGCGGGCCGTCGGAGGTAGCCTCACCGCTACCGGGGCTGCGCCGGCGCTCAGTTTGAGCCGACGGCTTCGTTCGTGGTCGAGAATGTCCGGCTTGAGAGGCCCCGCCTGGCGGCGGCACCAGGCGGGGGCTTCACTGGCGGCCGGAGACCGGCCCGGTGAGTGTGCGTGTTAATGCCTCGGTTTCTGTTAACCGGTGGTTCGTCGGCAAGGCCCACCTGAAGATCGTCGGCAAATGGGCCTATCTGTACCGGGCGGTCGGCGGCTGCCGCGGCCAGGACTGCAAGGTCGCTGCACAACTGGTGGCCTGCGATCAGGCTGGCGTGCCTGGTCGCGGCGACAAGAGCCACGTCCTGGTCGCGCGGCGGCGAAGCTAGGCGACGCGGACGCGGCGGGCTGCGGTGTCCCAGTCCTGCTGCCAGGCGGCTGCCATTGGCCGCCACAACATCACCCAGGTAAGTCTCGTGTGGTGGTGTCAGGGGCGACGGATAGTCTTCAGAGCCGCTTCAGCCATGGCTTTCAGCGAGGACGCTCCTTTGCCTGCCTTCCCGAGTGCGTCGATGCCGCGGAGCACGGCCAGCAGGAGACCAGCGAGTTGGCGGGGGTCGGCTGAGAGGTTGATGTCACCGCGTCGCTGGGCTTGTCCGGTACAAGCGAGAAGTAGGCCTTCGTACTCTTCGAAGGCACGCAGGGCCCGTGAGGCCACGGCCGGATCGTTCGAGGCGAGCTCGGCGGTTCCTTTGGCCAGGAAGCACCCGCGGCGTTCGCTGTCAGCTGCCGTCCCTTCCGCGACCCCGAGAACGTGCGCCCGCAGGCGTCGGTAGGCCTTGGCGCCGGGGCCCTCCAGGGCCTGGCGCACGTCGTCGATCACCTCGGTGCAGTAGTCGTCGAAGATCCGTACTTTCCTTCCGGCCTATGCGGCAACGAATCGTGTGAGGCGCCGCGATGCGACGATGGTCGAGAGTGCGGACGCTCCGGCGTCCGTCGCGCGCCAGTCGCGGTACGCCTGATCATGTTCAATGGACTCCCACTTCTCGATCAGCAGCAGATGGGCCTCATCCTCAGTGTCCACAAGGACGTCGACTCCGAGGCAACCGGGGAACGCGCGGGTGGAGACCAGCACGCTCTCGACTGTCTCTTTGGCCTCGGCGACTGATTCCGGTTTGATCCTGAGATCCAGCAGTGCGGTGACGGTTGCCACTGAAACTCCCCACTGATTGGCGATGTTCCTGGAGCGCACTCCAGGGTGCATAGTTGCTGCGTGGCAAGCAATCTACATCCGGGAAACCCAGCCCCTGTCCCTGCTGAGGGCCTGTCGATCGGCCAGGCCGCGGAGGCGTGCGGGCTGACCATCGACACCCTCCGCTATTGGGAGCGTGCGGGCCTGGCTTTGTGGCCGACACCGCGCGCAGTGTCCGGCCAGCGGCGCTACCGCGAGCGGGATCTGTCCTGGCTGATGAGCCTGGTCATGCTTCGTGAGACGGGCATGTCGATTGCGGAGATCCGCGAGGTTGCCGAGCTCGAGCGCCGGCAGGACACTCAAAAGGACCTCCTGGCCGTCTTCGAGCAGCACCGTGACCGGGTGGTTCAGCGCCTGGACACTGCCCGTCGCCATCTGAGGGCGATCGAAGCCAAGATTGCCTACTTCCAGGCGGCGGTGGAACAGGACGCCGAGGACATGCCCGGGGCGAAGTCCGTGTAGCCGACCTGAACGGCGCCGGCCGGTTAGCCGGGCGCTTCTCGTCCGCTGCTACCAGGCGTACTGCTCGGGAGCGGTCTTGTAGCCGGGGAAGATCTCGTCCAGCCGGGTCAGTGCCTTGTCGTCCAGGTGCACGTCGAGGGAACGGACCGCGTCGTCGAGGTGCTCGCGGATGCGGGGCCCGACGATCGGGGCGGTGACGGCGGGCTGGCGCAGCAGCCAGGCCAGGGCGACGTCACCGGGCTCGTGGCCGAGCTCGGCGGCGAAGTCCTCGTAGGCCTCGATGCTCGCGCGCTTGGCCTGGACGGTCGCGGCGGCCCGGCCTTCCAGGCGGCGCCTGCCCTCGCGTTCCTTGCGCAGCACGCCGCCGAGCAGTCCGCCGTGCAGCGGCGACCACGGGATGATCCCCACGCCGTAGTGCTGCGCGGCGGGGATGACTTCCAGCTCGATGTCGCGGACAAGCAGGTTGTAGATCGACTGCTCGCTGGACAGGCCGGTCAGGTGGTGCCGCGCGGCGGCTTCCTGGGCCTGGGCGATGTGCCAGCCGGCGAAGTTGCTACTGCCGACGTAAAGGATCTTGCCTGCGGTGACGGCGACGTCGATCGCCTGCCATATCTCGTCCCACGGAGTAGCCCGGTCAACATGGTGGAACTGATAGAGGTCGATGTAGTCGGTCTGCAACCGGGTCAGGCTCGCGTCTAGCGCGCGGCGGATGTTCAGCGCTGACAGCTTGCCATCGTTGGGCCACTCGCCCATGTCGCTGTACAGCTTCGTCGCCAAGACGGTCTTCTCCCGGCGGCCGCCGCCCTGGGCGAACCAGCGGCCGATGATCGACTCGGTCGAGCCCTTGCCCTCGCCGAGGCCGGAGACGCCCGCGGAACGGAACCCGTAGGCGTTGGCGGTGTCGAAAAAATTGATGCCGTACTCGTGTGCGGCGTCCATGATCGCGTGCGAGTCGGCCTCGCTGGTCAACGGGCCGAAGTTCATCGTTCCCAGGCACAGCCGGGAGACGGAGAGGCCAGACCGGCCAAGATGGGTGTACCGCATCGTCAGGGATTCCTTTCTGGTGACATCAGGCCCCGCATCACGGCAGCTGACGCCCGGGACGGAGCGCGCGCCAGCCGGATCCGCGCGCGTGCGTCCCCGCGCTGGCACCTGCCCAGTCTGCAACCTGGAGCGCGCACCAGGTCAAGCCCGTCCCGGTGCGCGGCCGGGGCGATCGGGCTGGTACCGGCCGGGATACTCAAACTTCTGTGCCGTTGGGACGACAACGCCGATGAGCGCGAACGGGAACCGGGCCGACGGCTATGGGCCTTTGCTGACTGGCCGCCGGAGAGATGCAGAAGCCTCCGGCAGCAACTCACGTGCACCAACCTGGTAAAACAAGCCCTTGTTAAAGGATGCCGAGCTGCTGCCGCGCGAGTCCTTCCATGCCAGGAATTCCCCCTGGGCTCGGAGATACAGGCTTACCAGCGCGAATGCTCCCGCCGGCAGGCAGTACGTTACGCCCCGGCCAAGTGCCCAGGTGACCTTGTGCAGGTACTCGCGGTTCGTGATGAACAGATCTGCCCTGACCTGCTGCGCGACACAAGCTGCCACGGCGTCAGCCGAGCGTCGGGCGACGGCCTCGGCAGGCTCAAGAGATTCATAGGCTCCCGATCTCGTATCGAGCGACGCGCCCAAGGCAGACTCGTCGGAGATCGACGTCCGCCCAGCCGAGTCACCAGTCGCGTAGACCACGGCGTGCGTGGCGAAGCTCCCCGGCGGCGCCGGTATTTGGCCAAGCTGGCCGAACAATTCCGCTACGTCCCCGATCAGGTGACCGGGAACGGGGACGCCGCGAGGTGCCGATGCGTCGAGCAGCTCGCCGTCGATGAATTCGAGAATCTGAAACGCGGGGGAATCGTGGGCGCACAGCAGGCGGGGCGTGTGGGTGACCGTGTCGCGGATCGCCCGCAATACGCTGGATTCAGGCCAGATAGCCAAGTCCATGACGTCGGTTTTAGGGATGGCATGCGGACTGGTCGTAGCAGCTATCGACCGTGTCGACGAACAGCTCGGTCGTCCAGCGGGTGCCTGCCTCAGCTCGCGTGTAGAACGCGGCCAGCTCGTGGGGGTTCTTGGTGTAGACGTCGATCTTGCGCACCGTGCCGTTCTCGACCTGGTGGAGCTCGACCATGGTCAGCGAGAACTCCTCGCCGGTGGTGTGGGCCGTAAGCGTCCCGGTGAGCGTTCCGACGACGCCGGCCGGGCCCTCGAACACCTCGGCGTCGGTGATGGCGACGTTGGCGTAGCCCATCATCGCGCCCAGGATCGACTGCACGAACACCTCGCGGCCCTGGTGCACGCCGCCGTAGGGGAGCTGGGTCGGCTCGCCAGAACCCGACCTCGTCGACCAGGGCGGCGCCGGCCTCGGTGACCGACGCCGGGGCCAGCCCGGCCCTAGGCACGCGCAAGCGTCCTCGCCAGGAACGGCAGGGCCAGCGCGACGACCTTCTCGGGTGTCTGGGCGTGCAGGTAGCGGCCGGCGCCCTCGATGACGACCAGTTCGCCGAGGCCGCGGGGCAGGTCGGCGATGATCCGCTCACCCTCGGCGCGCGGGTCGGCCCAGTCGGGGTCGAGGCTGCCCTCGATCACCAGGACCGGGCAGGCGACGTGGGGCAACTGCGCGCCGGCGTCGCCCGGGTTGGCCTTGCACATGGCCTGCAGGGCCTTCCTCCGGCCGGGCTGCGGATGTCGACGTTGGCGACCCGGTAACCGGCGGCGGCCAGGGCCGGGGCGACGAAACGGTAGGAGTGCCGATTGTCGCCGATGCCGTGCGTCAGGACAACGAGGGGGCCCTCGCCGGTCAGGTCGTAGGCGATGGTGTTGTCGGCGATGCTCAGGTGCTCGGTCATGATGTCCTCCATGGGGATCGTCGAGCGGCTGATCGGCATGATGATGCAGATGGTCCACGAGCTTCCCGGCACGACGTTCTCCGGCAGCGCCGACCGCGGCAGCTACGACAGCGGCGCACGCGCCGTCATGACGCTCGGCGAGCTGCAGCGCTGGCTCGCCCTCTCGGTGGCCTGCTACCACGGGGAGGTCCACGAGTCGCTCGGCCGCACCCCGGCCGCCGTGTGGGCCGAGAAAGCCGCCGAGGACGGGACGCCGGCCACGGTGGGCAGCGAGACCGCGTTCCTGGTCGACTTCCTGCCGGTGACCCGGGACGCTGACGCGGTCGGAATTCGTGATCGATCACGTGCAGTACTTCTGCGACGCGCTGAAGCCGTGGATCGCGCGCCGCGAGCAGCTGGGCCGGTTCATCCTCCGCCGCGATCCCCGCCGTCAGGGCACCAGGATGATCTTGCCGAGGGCGGTCCGGCCGGATGACTCGGCCAGTTCCATGGCCGCGGCCACTTCGGCCAGCGGATAGCGGGCGGCGATCTTTGCGGTGAGCACGCCGTCGCGCAGCAGGCCGAACAGGTGTGTGAGATCGGTGCGCAGCCGGGCCCGGAACGCTTCCCGCTTGGCTGAGCCTGGCTTTCCCTGACCCGCCCACACGTTGTAGAAGCTCGCGTGCCTGCGCGTGGGCAGGTAGTTCCAGTAGGCGAGTGTCGCCAGCAGGCGCAGGAAGCCGGGCAGCAGGGGCGCGGTGTCGTCGAGCTTGCTCGCGATGGCGTAGGAGACCAGGGTGCCGGTGCGGTTGAGCAGCCGGTAGGAGCGGGTGACGCTGGCGCCGCCGAGGTGGTCGAACACGGCGTCCACCCCGCCGGGGGCCAGTTCACGGATGCGCGCCGTCAGGCCGAGATCCCGGTAGTCGACCGGCTCCACGCCGAGTTCGCGCAGCGCGTCGTGGTGGCGTGGGCTGGCCGTGCCGATCACGCGCGCGCCGGCGTGCCGGGCGAGCTGCACCAGGATCGTGCCCACGCCGCCGCTTGCGCCCAGCACGAGCACCGTCTGCCCGGCCCGCACCTTCGCGCTGCGGTGCAGCATCTGGTACGCGGTTAGCCCGTTGACGATCAGCGTCTCCGCCTCATCGGCGCCCACGCCGTCGGGCACCTCCACCAGGTCAGCGGCGGTCAGCAGGGCGGCCGTGGCCCAGCCGCCGGTCTTGGTCAGGGCGGCCACCCGCTTGCCGGCCAGCGAGCGGTTCACGCCGGGGCCTACTGCCTCGACGATGCCGACGAGGTCGTAGCCGGGCACGAACGGGAACGGGGGCTGGCCGTAGTACCGGCCCCGCCGCATTGAGCTCTCGGCGAAGGACACGGCGGTCGACTCGACACGCACCAGTGCCTGCCCGGCCGCGGGCGGCGGCAGCGAGCGCTGGGCCAGCCGCAGGCCGGACGGTTCGACCTTGCCCGGCAGCACCACCTCGGTCGCGGTCACGGCGGGGGCGTTCATCTCGGTCATTGGCATCTCCTCAGCCTCGCGCCGGCCGCGGCGTGACATGCCCTGACGACCGTTACATGCCCTAACAAAAGAGAGTAGCTGTTATGCTGTGCCTGTCAACCCGGAGGGGGGATCGATGCGGGCCCAGGCCGAGCCGCCGACCATGCGCGAGCGCTACCGGGCGCAGGTGAGGGGCGAGGTGAAAGAGGCGGCGCTGGGCCAGCTCGCCGAGTCAGGGCCCGCGGGCCTGTCGGTCTCGGCGATCGGCAAGCAGCTCGGGGTCTCCGGGCCCGCGCTGTACCGCTACTTCGCCAGCCGCGACGAGCTACTGACCGAGCTGGTCATCGACGCCTATGACGACCTGGCGGACGCGCTGCGCGCCGCGGCAGGCCAGCCCGCGGGCCCGGAGCCGCGCTCCCGGTTCGACGCACTCGCCCGCGCCTACCGATCCTGGGCCCTGGCCCAGCCGCACCGCTACCGGCTGCTGTTCGGGCCGCCGCTGCCCGGCTATGACGCACACGCGCAACGACTCGTGGACGCCTCGCAAACCGCGATGAACCAGCTGCTCGGCGTTCTGCGCGAGCTCGGGGACCGCACCGCCCCCGCGCCCCCTCAGCCGCTGGCATCCCAGCTCACGGCCTGGGCGCAGACGCACGACCCCGGCGCCGGCACCAGCCCAGCGACTGCCTTGCGCGCCGTACTTGTCTGGAGCCGCCTGCACGGCCTGGTGAGCCTGGAAATCGTCGGTAACTTCGCGTCCATGGGCATCGACCCCGACCAGGTCTTCGAGGCGCAGCTCGGCGTGCTCACCGCGTGAAACGCGCCTCAGCGCCGCACCCGCGCGCTGGCGGCCACCCGGATCCTTCCGTGAGCCAGCCAGCCAGGGGACAGCGGCTCACCGAGCCGCCCGCGATCCATCGTGCGGCAATTCCAGATCCTGGCGGTTAATTCGCGACGCGCCGGTCGGCGTGCCCGGTTCGGGCTGTGACGTGCGCCATGATCTGGCCTGCGACCGTAGCTGCCCCTGGTCCGGCCGCAGAATCGGGTAGGCATCAGGTCAGAGGCCTTTCGGTGCCCGGGGCAGGCCTCCGAGTACGGCCGTCTGGCCCCCCTTTGACCTGCCCGTAGACCAGGAACCCGATCAGCTGCGGAACTCAGGCTCTCGCCCGGCGAGCTATGGCGCGCCCACCCGGCCCGCTTCGACGAGTTATCTGGGGTTCTCAAGCTCAACAATTGCGTTCTCGCAGGTAGGGCTGTCGCGTACGCGTACGCCACGAAAAGGGCCAAAAGCGCAGCGACGAGGGGTAGTGACCGGCCGGGGGTTGCTCTGGCCAGTAAAGATTGCTCAGGGCGAGCTTTTGCGGCTGGCGCTCATCCCCACTGGCGAGGTCCCCCTGACCGGCATGCACCGGGGTGAGCTAGGACAACCGCATCTGTGAAGGTGCGTGGCGCACGTACACACGCGAAGACGGCCTTGACAGAACCTGTCCGGTAAGTCCTGGAGTTCGCGGCTATCGAGAGCATGGACTCTAGCGGCCAGGATTAGTCGCCGCTCAAGCATCGTCGACCAGGACCGCCTGTGTGGACATTTTAACGGTCCATCGCTAGCCTCTGGAACAAGCCGACCGTAAAGTGCATGATTAAAAAGATTTACGTCATAGAAAGTTACCTCCTATGGACAGTTCGGATAACAAATTCAATGATGGATCACCGGCCATTTCGACCAAAAAAGATCCGGCACATCGTTTCGAGCTGGGCACTCTTGCAACAAACAGAATCCTCTTTGCCCTGGCCCTGCTGGGAGTAATGCTTCCGCTGAATTCGGTCACAGCTCATTTTCACCAGATAGGTTTTACATACTTCGCACCGCGTAATTCACACCTGAAAGGTCCATATCATCTTAATGCCGTAAATTTCTTTTATCTTATGGAGACCTTGCTGGCGGCTGCTGTATATTTCTATGGCTTCGGTTTTATTTTTAAATCATCAATTCCTGACAAAATCGGCACCTTGCTCTATGCATGCACCCTTCTTATGCCTCTACTCTACGTATACACGGATATCTTCGCAGCGATCCAGGCGGCTATAAACAACCTGAATGTAATTCTATATTGGATAGTAGGTTCCATCGCGGGCCTTTTGGTTAGTATACTTTCCTTCGCCTTTATAAGGGTTGTTAACATGCGCATCGGAGGCTAATATGAATATAGACCAAGGAAAGCGCAACCATCCGTTGACAGCAGATCGGAGCGCGGAGTCCGGCATGCATAGTGCCGCCGATGCGGTCTCGGTCCTCACTGAGAAGCGACGACAGCTCTCCTGATGGCCGCGCCGTCATGCCGATCGGGGGCCAGCACGGAAACATTCCGCTGTGCGGAGACATCTGTGATGCTGGGGGGTGTGGCCCCTACTCCTGAACCGGGTCCGCGGCTGATGGCCCTCAGCGACCTCCACGTGGCCTTCCCGGAGAACCGCAAAATTATCTCCGATCTCCAGCCCGGGTCAGCGGGAGACTGGCTTCTGCTGGCCGGAGATATCGGGGAACTGTACGCCGACATCGAATGGGCCCTGGGCACCCTGAGTGAGCGCTTCGCGACGGTGATTTGGACGCCAGGCAACCACGACCTGTGGACCCATTCCAGGGACCCGCTGCGGCTGCGCGGTGAAGAGCGCTACCGGCACCTCGTGGAGCGGTGCCGCAGCCTGGGGGTGATCACCCCGGAGGATCCGTACCGGGTCTGGGAGGGAGCGGAGGGCCCGGTCACGGTCGCTCCGGTTTTCCTGCTCTACGACTACTCGTTCCTGCCGGACGGCGCGCTGACCAAGAAGCAGGGGCTGGCCTACGCCTACGAGACGGGCGTGGTGTGCACCGACGAATCGCTGCTGCATCCCGATCCCTACCCGAGCCGGGAAGCCTGGTGCTGGTCCCGGGTCGAGGCCACCGAGCGACGGCTCGCTGCGCGGGACCCGGCTCTCCCGGTCGTCTTCGTCAACCACTATCCCCTCGTCCGGGAGCCGACGCGGGTCCTGCGTTATCCCCAGTTCGCCCAGTGGTGCGGCACCACCCGGACCGGCGACTGGCACGTGAAATACAACGCCGCCGCGGTTGTCTACGGCCATCTGCACATACCGCGGACGACGTGGCACGACGGAGTCCGGTTTGAGGAGGTCTCGATCGGCTATCCGCGGGAATGGCGGCGCCGGGAGGCCGTGCCGGGTGTCCCGCGGCAGATACTCCCGGCCCCGGCCCCGGCCCCGGCGACTGCGGCCATCCCGAGGTGATCGGGGAGATCCTGCCGCCCGCCGTGGCGGTCGAGGAGGCACGCGAGCACGGTCGCGGGTGCGGTCGTGCCGTTCCACAGCACCGCTTGCCCGACGAAATTGTCGGGTGTGTCGTTGGTGTCCACCACCTGGCCGCGGTCGTTGACGTCCGCCGCGCCGTCGTTGAGGTTGCTCGTCCCCGGAGGGCCGGCGAGCTAGGACTGCTCTGCGCGCAGGAGGCCGAGCACGACGCCGTTCACTGCGTCGTCGGCCGCGGCCGCCTGGATCATGGCCCTGATCGCCCGGGCCGCGGTCATCCTGCTGGCCGGCTGATCGAGCTCCACGGCGGCCCTGGCGAGCCAGCCCTTCAGTACCTCATAGTCGGCCGGGGCCAGGTCGACCGTGACCTGGACCGGCTTGGTGCCCGGCTTCCGGAAGGGATTGATGCTGGACTTCCGGACCGGGTGAGCGCTGGGCTGCCAGGGAGGAGGGCCGTAGGGCATAAGCCCAATTTACTGCACGCCGTCGCGCCGCCCTCGCACCTGATGAGTGAGATGGCCCAGACCGCGACCCGGCTGATCGTCGTGGGGCGTGGCCGGCTCATCGCCGACACCACTGTCGAGGAGTTCGTGGCCCGCGCTTCCGGTCATTCGGTCACCGTCCGTACGCCCGAGGCCGCCCGGCTCCGGGACCTGCTGCTCGGGCCGGACGTCACCGTCACCAGCGAGCAGGCCGGCGTGCTGCAGGTTCAGGGCCTGAACGCGGAGCAGATCGGCACCGTGGCCTGGGAGGCTCACCTGCCGGTTTTCGAGCTGGCCAGCCAGCAGGCCTCCCTGGAGCAGGCGTTCATGGAGCTCACCCAGGACTCGGTGGAGTACCGCTCCGCCGGCCCGAGCACCCCGATGGAGGTGGCGGCATGACGACGACCATGACACCCGCGGCCACGACCGGCCCGGCGGGCCCGGCGGGCCCGGCGGGCCCGGCGGGCCCGGCGTCCCGGCGGCATGGGCTGCGCGTCACCCAGTCGCGGGTCCTGCTGTCGGAATGGACGAAGTTCCGGTCGCTGCGCTCGACGGTCTGGACGCTGCTGACCGCGGTCGTGCTGTCCGTCGGCATCGGCGCGCTCTTCTCGGCGGTGAGCGCTAGCCAGTACCACACCTTCAGTCCGGCAGACCGGGCGAGCTTCAACCCGATCTCCACCAGCGTCAGCGGCATGATGTTCGCCCAGCTGGCCATCGGCGTGCTGGGCGGCCGGACTGGAGCGCTACTTCTCCAGGGCGCGCAGGGCGGTGATGAAGGCCTGCCCGCTGGGGCTGCCGATCCCGCTCATGTTGTCGTAGCCGGGCAGGGTGACCTGGCCGGTGTAGCCGGCCATGCTGAGGCTCTGATCGTCGAACGTGGTCAGGGCCTCGATGCCGCATGCGTCGACGCCGCACCATACCCCGCGGTAGGCCGTGGGCGTCTTGCTGGTCACGGGCCGGACGTCGTGCACGGCGCCGGTCCCGGCGAGCCTGTAGAGGGCGGGGTTGACGAATCCGAAGGAGGCCGGCTGGCCCTGCTGGGCGGCGGTGACGATCCCGGCCACCGTGGGTGCGGCCAGGCTGGTCCCGCCGTAGTCGTACTCGCCGTAGGTGGGGGCGCCCCCACCGGACGGGAAGGTGAGCAGCCCGACCGCCATCCCGGTGAACGGGTCCGCGTCGGCGCTGATGTCGGGCACGGAGCGGACCAGGCCGCCCCGGTTACC
>Ga0209839_10000064_pt1 | contig 42310 bp, 34 predicted proteins | sample OrgsoiDNA2013050_FD_185800 | JGI IMG/M metagenome (GOLD analysis project Ga0209839, IMG submission 185800) | Permafrost soil microbial communities from the Arctic, to analyse light accelerated degradation of dissolved organic matter (DOM) -... | ecosystem: Environmental > Terrestrial > Soil >... | reverse complement strand
CCTTATATACTAGAAAATAATGCCACCGAACATACTCGGAAATAATGCTACCGACCCACATCTCTTCGGAATCATGCGAACCCAGCCGGATGGGGACAAGCCCCATCCCTACTATAGTTCCTCGCCCACGGGGCCGACCAGCTTGAGGCCACTATCCTTCAAAGGATCGGGCGGATTAGGAATGTGTGCGCGGATCTTCCGCTGTAGTTCGTTCAAACCATAAAGCAACATATCGGGTGTTGGAGGACAGCCGGGGACAAAGACATCGACCGGCACAATCTTATCAACGCCTTGCACGATCGCGTAGTTGTTGAAGACACCGCCGCAGGACGCGCAGGCACCCATCGAGAGCACCCACTTTGGTTCCGGCATCTGGTCATAAATCTGACGCAGAATCGGTGCCATTTTCACCGAGCAGCGACCCGCCACGATCATCAGATCGGCCTGGCGCGGCGAGGCGCGAAACACCTCAGCGCCGAAGCGCGCAATGTCGAAGCGATCGGCGCTGGCCGACATCATCTCGATGGCGCAGCAGGCCAGGCCAAAGGTTGCGGGCCACAGCGAAGAGCTACGGCTCCAATCCAGCAGCTTATCGACCTGGGTCGTAAAGATACCGAAATTGCCGTCCTTCTTATGGTCCTGCATGGGCAATTCGTGGCGCAGGCGCGGCGTCTGCGTATTGGAGTACGCCTGAACAGGCTCCCACGGATTTTTAACTAGTCCCATGTAAACGCCCCCTTTCGCCATACATAGATATAACCAACGGCCAGAATAGCAAGAAATGTCAATAGCTCGACCAGCCCGGTCACCTGCAGGCTATGGAGCAAAATGGCTAGAGGATAAAAAGAGACAATTTCGATGTCGAACGCAATAAAAAGCATACCCGTCAAAAGATATTTCACGGGAAAACGATGCGTGGGCGCTTCAATATTTTGAAGGCCACTTTCATAGGGGGCCAGCTTCTCCGGCGACGGCTTCCTCGGTCCGAGGACGGCGGTGACGCCCATCACGACGATACCGAAGAGAATGGCCAGGCCCACCAATATAAGAACGGGGAGTGTGTTGCCCATTGTTGGGGTCCTTCATTTCTCTCTATATGCGAGCCTCCCATGCGCCTTTAGACGCACAAGAGCTAGTGTCAAAAGTACACTTCCTCAGTGTGTATCGTAGCACAGCGAGGCAAGAGTGTCAAATTGCTCTGGGGATATAGAAGAGGTGAAGAACAGGCTCATTATCCTGCCCGATAGGCAACGCTCAATCCCTTCCCTATCGGCACAACTATATGCTCGAAATCGGGCAGCGCGTTGATGGCTGCCAGGTAGTCGGCGATCTCGTCGGGGTGCGAGAGGACGTTATCGGCGAATACAAAAACGTCGGGTGTCAGCTTTGGAAGGAGCAGTTCAAGCTGCCGGGGCGCGCTCCAACGGTCGGCGTCGAAGAAGACGCAATCGAACGGGCCGGGAAAGTTTGCTACGATCCCGGTCGCGTCGCCGTGGAAAAGATCGACGTGTTCGCGCAACTGAGCCAGGCGTAGATTTGCGTCGGCCTGCATCTGCTTCTGCTCGTCGCGATCAATGCTGATAACACGACCGCCCGCAGCGCGCACGGCCCACGCCAGCCAGATCGTACTATAGCCGTTCGAGGTCCCGATCTCCAGCACCCGCTTGCGTCGACTGCTGTGCACCAGCATACTCATCAAGCGGGCGGTATCCGGCTCCAGGTTGAGCATCTTCTTGCCGCGCTCCTGCTCGCGCGCATCGTTGGCCTGGCCCGCCTCGTACAGTTCAGTGAGCAGCGATTGAATATAACTCTCCATTTATCGTTTCCTTCTTGCTCTCTAGCTGTGTTCCATCCTCGACAATCTCTATGTCTCGAATTAACAATAATATATCATTTACGGCAATCCGCTCTATTGATTCCTGAGAGACATACCGAGTAACTCTTCATTAGGGATAGGGCAGGCTTCTCTTCTCAAATGTGCCAGTGAGAGAAACATTCCTACTGAGTGGTAAATGAGAGCACTGGTGGTGAGCCAGAAAAGGATTTTTCTCGTATATTAGTGCAAAGATGACAACTTGCATCATTATTATGTAAAGGACGGGTGATTTCGATGGCATTTCAGTTTAATCCCGAGCGCGTGGCATACTTTGAAGCGACCGGCTGGCGCGCGTACTACGATCATCGCTGGTTCAGCATGCTACGACTGATCGTGGCGCTCTGCCAGGAGGAGTTCCACATCCCCTTTCCCATGTCGTTGCTGGCGGCTTACTATACGACCCGCGCATCAGTCGCGTGGGTGCCCGTTGAGCACGATGAACGGAAAGTTCTGCGCTATCTTGAGAAGTTCTATCGTGTTGCGCACCGCTACTCGGGCCTGCGCTTCGATGCGGTCAAAGTAGCTGAACTTGAATTGCGCTACTTCGAAGTTCATCGCCGACTGGTTGAGTCGGAAAACAAGAGTGAATTTGTGCAGTCGCTGGTCGACCTGCATAGCGCGCTCTTTGGAATATCGCCCGAGCAGGCCCGCGCATCGGCGGAGCTACGTGTACAGGCGGCTACTATTGTCGATCGCATCACCGGCAAGAAATCGACCGATATTGAGGGCGATTGGATAGCACTGGAGAAGTATCTCAGGCAATGCTATACCTCGATCCAAAAAATGATGCAGTAGGGGTTATCGTATCCTGCGCAATCCGTTAGACTCAAATGCTCTATCACGGTCGCGCCCTTGTGTTGCGCGTAACCCACAATTGAGCGGTGTCACCTACACAGTCGGAGGAGATTGGAGCGCATTCCACCACTACTTTTCCTGGCCCAGGAGTAGCACTTACAGGCCATTTACCCACTAAGACGAGGACGAGCATCGTATACTTATACGGTAAAATTGAGGAATGTGCTCTCTTCAAAAGAAGTGAGAAATATGGCAAGGATGAATAGGAATGAAATCACATATTTTAATCATCGATGACGATCAATCTATTTTAGAGATGATGCGCCTGGTCTTAGAGGAAGAGGGGGGCTATCGCGTGACCACGGCTGAGAGCACCTTTGAGGAGGTGGCCGATATCGAGCGCCTTCAGCCAGACCTCATTCTTTTAGACTTTCTGCTGCAAGGTCGGAACACGGGATGGAACTTCTTGCAGAAGCTGAGATTACATCGTCCCACCAAGGACATTCCCATAGTACTCTGTACGGCGGCACTCTCCGATGTGAAAGAGCAGGAGTCCATTTTGATACAAAAGGGCATTCCTATTTTGTATAAGCCTTTTGATGTCGATGAATTGCTACACATCGTGGACCAGATTCTCTCTTCCCCTCACAAGTCATGATGTCAGGGGCTTGCCGTATTTTGTACAGACGCTGATCGAGCTGCACAGCGCGCTCCTTTAGAGCCGTCGTCGGAGTCTTAAACTTCTTCGCCACACGCGACGGAGAGCAGATCGATCAGTCACCCTTTCCTCAATCTCTAGCCCAGCCTGTAGAGCTTCCATCCGACCACGATTAACCAGATGTAGAGAACAAGGTAGACAGCGTAGCCGTAACCCATAACAGGTCGAAATGTCTCGCAAATGATGCCTACGATGCCAGTAACTATGCCCAGATAGGCCACACTCTTGTGGAAGACGCCCTTCAGCATGACGAGTGAGATGATCAGAATGCCGATCGCGAGCAAGATACCGTTGATAATCATGGCATTATACACTGCAATAAGACCCTCAGCGGCAGTCGTGAAGGCGGTGCGTTGTGCAGCAGTGGTGGCTGCTGCATATTCACCACTCAGGGATACCAGCCCGCTCACGATCGAAAAAGAGCCCAGAGTGAGGATTCCGGAGGCGAGAGCACCAAAGGCACCTATGGCAGCGTAACTCTTGTTCAGGTGCTTGAGCGCCATGTAGAGAGCCAGGAAGGTGACAAGAGCCAGCATGCTGGGTCCCATGAGCAGTACCTGTCCGAGTATGAAGACTGCCTCGTTTGAGGCGATGTACTGGAGGGTAGCAACGCCACCCGCAAAGGTAGCAATCCCACCCGCGCTCGGAGGCTGCGGTGTGATGAAGCTAAGCACAAGGGGTCCGACAAAGGTAAAAACAACATAGAGAAGCGCTGAAATGCCTCCGGCCCGATAGAGTCCTCTCCATGATGGATCTGGAGAAGCCTCTCCCAATGATCTTCCTACGCTCAAGGTTTCCATATCTTTTTCTCCTCCTTAGTTTCTCCTTCTACTATCAACGCATGGCGGGATGAGATGCCTCTACCTTGGTGTACAGCGTCCGAGCCCAACTGGCCGCTCGCTCCACTCTCCACGAAGCAGAGGACCCTCCTTCTTCATGGCCTTCACGAAGAAGCTCTCCGGTGGGACGATCGGTTCGACTCCCATCGTGCGCAGTTGCCTGGCCATCCGCGACGCAGCAGAGCTCTTCCACAAGGCTCCACGGAAGCGGGTGTCAAAGCAAGCAACGGCCTGGCCGTGAGGCTGTTGGGAGAAGGCATTTCCGATGAATGAGGATTATCTAAGCTCTCATCATCGGTGACAGACCTTTCCACGATAAAGACTAATACACGGACATCACGAGGACATCACCTGAGTGCATCTTATACTCACAGTGCCATCACAGATGAGCTATATACAAGAGGGACTTGCCGTACTCTACAAAATCCGCTAGACTCACAGAGATAACAGAATCGATTGCCGGCAAGGGAGAAAGCTATGATGCAGAGAACTTCATATATGGGACCACAACCAGGATCACAAGAGCAGGTGAACGCGATTCTCACGGAACTGGCTCTGCTCTATCCGAACGCGAGGTACGATCTTAACTTCACAAAGCCGCTGGAGCTGCTGGTGGCAACGCAGCTCGCCGCACAATGCACCGACGAGCGCGTCAATGCCGTTACGAAGACTCTCTTCCAGAAGTATCGTAGCGTCGAGGACTACGCGAATGTGAGCCAGGAGGAGTTCGAGCAGGATATCAAGCCAACAGGCTTTTATCGCAACAAGGCGAAGAGCATTCGCGCCGCCTGCCAGTATCTCATCGATCACTATAATGGCGAGGTTCCGCGCACGATGGAGGAGATGATCAGGCTACCGGGCGTGGCGCGCAAGACGGCCAATGTGATCCTGGGCAACGCGTTCGGCATCAGCGTGGGCTTTATCGTTGATACGCACGTTGGTCGCCTGGCGCGCCGCTTCGGTTGGACGCAGCAGGAGGACGCCGTGCGCGTGGAGCAGGAGCTGATGCGCCTCGTGCCACAAGAAGAATGGCTGACAACAGCCCATAGAATGATCTATCACGGTCGCGCGCTCTGTGTCGCGCGCAATCCGCGCTGCCCGCAGTGTAGCCTGGCACCACTCTGCCCATCGGCAACGGGCTTGTGAAGAGAAGCAAACGGGCTTATAAATCGCGCCCCTATCACATGAATGGTGCTTCTATGTGGGTAAAGCGAACCATCCATTCGTCTGCTGCTACCATAGTCGTTGCATGCGCGAAGCCGCGTGCCGCGAGCACGTCGTAGAGCAGAACCGGTTCGAATGGGGCAATGACCACCAGCGCCTCGCCTGACTGCATAGCGGAGACAGCTTCCATGATGCGCACAAACGGTTCGCCGTCGCTTTCCAGGTCTGGTCGCACATCAAGGATTGTCTCGGCGGCTGTTTTCCAGTTCACTGCTTGTTCTGTCATTATCTTCTTTCCTTTTTCATCCTTCATCATCGAACGCTTCAAGCATCTTTTATCAATTCTACGCTCGGGGTAGGGACCAGCTTCCAGCGCGTCCGGATTTATCATTTCCTACCCGTTGGGCACGTTTTTCTCGTCGCCAGAGACGAGGAGATACGCTGGAAGCTGGTCTCTCCTGCATTCATAACGCCTTCCTCCCCCTGAACCGAGAGGAAAATGATAAATCCGGACGCCGTAAACGTGGTCCCTACCCCAAAACAGGGTATATGCATGTTAATGAGCCTTACTCAAACAATCTCTCATCTGAAAAAGAGAGGCTCTCAGACACTGAATAATTACAATTTACTGCAACGGATAGGAGAGTTACAGTGACAAAAGTCGCAATTCAAAAGTCGTCTTTAATCGTATTGGGATTGACACCCGGACCTGCGCTCTGCTATTGTTCTATCGTGTTAAGATAGTACGTCCAGGTAGAAAGGAGGGATCTTATGCCTGTTGATGTCGAGGTGCTGCGCCACATTCCTCTGTTTGCGACATTGAGCCAGGAGGATCTGGCACAGGTAGCAGCGATGACGCGGGAGCGCCACTACGAGCGCGGCGATCTCATTCTGCTGGAAGGTGACCTGGGTGGAGCGCTGCATTATGTACATACGGGACTGGTCAAAATTTTCAAGACCTCGCCGAGCGGCAAGGAGCAGGTCTTACGCCTGATTGCAGCAGGCTACACCTTCAACGATGTGCCCGCGCTCGATGGCGGACCCAATCCCGCGAGCGTGGCGGCGATGGAAGCGAGCACCGTGTATGCGATACGGCGCGCGGAGTTCCTCGGGCTGATTATGACGCGTCCCGAGGTCGCTGCAGCCGTCGTGCGAACGCTCACCACGGCGTTGCGCAACCTTGTCGCTCTGGTGGAAGATCTCTCCCTGCGCCGTGTTACAGCCCGCATCGCCAAGATGCTCCTGGACCAGGAAGAGGCATCGCAGAAGGCACAGCGCGCCTATCATCTGACACAGCAGGAGATGGCGGCCCTCGCGGGTACGGCCCGAGAAGTCGTGGGCCGTTCGCTCAAGGAGCTAGAGATGGCGGGTGCCATTGAGATGCGCCAGGGGCGCGCCGTTGTGATAAACCTTGAGCGCCTCCGTTTGCTTACCTCTGAATAATCTCTCCACTCTCCCAGATCACAAATGCATCACAGCGCGCAGATGTGATAAAAGTCGCAGGATACAGGGTCTCTTCGACGCTATGCTTTTGGCAAAGAAGAGCGTTTCCCCTTTGGGAGGCATCCAGAGGAGAAGATCAGCGCTGCGTCTCGTTCATGACTGGAGTCCTTTGCTCTTAGCGGAGAATGAAGACAGCGCGGTCAGACAGCAACGATGCGGTCAGAAAGAAGAGGGCCATTCATGAGTACACAAGTGCAACCACCTGAGAGCAAGCTCAAAACTTCATCGAACAATGTAGGTACACCGATTGCGCCACCTGCCGTTGTAAGAAAACAGCAGCGAGCGCCACGATCAAGGATGGACCTGGTTGTGCTATGGCTCGCCGTCTTTTTGCTGGCCTTACTTGTTCTCGTCGGTGTCATTGATTCCGCCCCACTACAATCGGCCCAGAATAGTTCGGCGGCGGCCAGTAGCGGCAGCAGCAGTAGCAGCAGCCAGACGACGACAAAGGCGGCGAGTAAGGCCGCGGTGCCTGCCCATAAGACGTACAATCCGCAGATTCCGCTGGTGCTCCAGGGCAACACGGTGAATATCTCGCTCACGATCACAGAGCAACTCGTCGCGATCGCTGATGGCGTTGCCTATCACGCGTGGACGTTCGATGGCACGGTGCCGGGACCGATTCTACATGTACGCCAGGGACAACTGGTGCATACGACCATCATAAACCACGGCAATATGGGCCACTCGATTGATTTCCATGCCGCGCAGACGCCGTGGAATGTGAATTATCAGGAGATCCCTGTCGGCAAAAGCCTGACCTTCACCTGGCGCGCGGACTATCCCGGCGTCTTTATGTACCATTGTGGAACTCCGACCGTCATCGATCACATGGCCAATGGCATGTACGGAACTATCATTGTGGACCCCGCAAAAGCGTGGGCTCCGGCGAAAGAGTATGTCCTGGTGCAGAGCGAGTTTTATACCGCGCAGAACTCCGACGGTACCTATTCACTGGACCCTAACAAAGTGCTGAATGGCCAACCGGACTACGTTGTGTTCAACGGATACGCGAACCAGTACAAGGCCGCGCCGCTCACGGCAAAGGCGGGTGAACACATTCGCTTATATGTTCTCAACGCCGGACCTTCCCAGTTCTCTGCCTTCCATGTCATCGGAGCCCTTATCAGCAACGCGTATATGGATGGCAATCCAGCCAACCGGACTCAAGGCAATCAGACAGTCATGATTGCTCCAGGAGGAGGCTCGATCATTGACCTGGTTATTCCGGCAGCAGGGCTCTATCCCTTCGTGACCCATTCGTTCGCCGATGCCAGCAAGGGGGCTATGGGAGTAATCAAGGTGACGCCGTAACGCGACGGTAACGGTTCCGCTCACACACAGAAGCATCCATACGCTCTCAATGAGAAGGACGATTACGAGGGGATGAACCTTTACTAAGGGACATCCCCTTTCGTAGTAATTCATACTATATATGAAGGAGATTATTTAGTGCATATGGCTATATATGGAACAAGTGGACATATATCATCTAAAAAAGAGGAACGCAAGCAGGAGCCATTCTGGCGCGTTGCGCCGATGGCGAAGGCGGCTCTCCTGCTGGGCGCGTGCGGTGGCTTTGTATTGGCAAGCGTGCTGACGCTGGCGCGTGCCTTCTCCGTGCCGCTCGGGGCGTGGTGGGAAGCAGTGGTGCAGGCGCATGGGCATCTCCAACTCTATGGCTGGGCGGGTCTCTTCGTACTGAGCGTGGCCTTACACTTTCTCCCGCGCCTACGTGGCGCGCCACTGGTCGGCGCGCGTTTCATCCCCTGGCTAACTGGCAGCATTGTAGTGAGCATGGTCCTGCGCGCCTTCAGTCAGCCTCTGCTGGCCCTGATGCCTGCAAACGTGTGGCGATTGGGGCTGGTCGGAAGTGGTGTATTCGAGGGCATCGCTATGATCGGTACCCTGTCGATGGTGGTGCTGACGGCGCGCAGTGGGCCGAAGCCAAAGACGCGCCCGGCTTATTGGAGCGTCCTGCCGTTTTTTGTAGGCGCGTTCTGCGCGTTGGGGATCGCCAGTATCGTCAATCTGTTCAATGTCATACAGGCGGTGCAGGGAAGCGGGCTGGCGTTGGATGGGGGCGACACACTGAATGTGACGTTGGGCCTCTTCGGCTTCCTGGTACCGATAGCGCTGGCGATGTCGGCCCGCTCCCTGCCCATGTACGCGGGACTGGATGCCTTTCCGCGCCGCGTGCTATGGCCGCTGGCGGGGCTTTACTTCGCGGGACTGGCGCTGCTGGGCATTGGAACGGTTGATAGCTTGCCAATGCTGTGGGCAAACGTCATCAATGGCCTGGGCATGCTATTACTGGGCGGCGTTGTGCTGCTCTTCGTCGCCATCTTCTTGCGCTTGATGCGCGGACGGGGCCGCCTGCCACAACGCGTGGCACAACTCGCGCCGAAACCTGTGGCTCTGGCACAGACCTATCAACGACAGGTGAAGAAGGAACAGGCGGACTATGGGCCGTTCGTGGGGCTGGTGGCAAGCGCGTATCTATGGGCGCTGCTCGGGGCCATCCTGTTACTGGTTGATGGCATCGCTCGGCTGGTGACGGGCACGCCGCCATTTGCCATTGACGCCGTTCGTCACAGCTTCGCCATTGGGTTTATCGCTTTGCTGATCTGCGGCATTGCGCCGCGCATGTTGCCAAGCTTTTCCGGCAGCAATATCGTTTCTCCCAGGCTGGTGAGCGCGACGCTCTGGCTCGGCAATAGTGCTGCCGCGCTCCGTGTCGGTTCTTCCCTTCTCGCGTCATTTCTGCCCGGCGCGCAGGGATACGCGCTGGGCACTTTTCTTCTGGGCCTTTCGGGTCCATGCGGTTTAGCCCTGGCAATCTGCCTGGCAATCAACCTCTGGCCGACACTGCATTCTTCTACGCCGGTTGGTAGTAGAGAATAACGACGCCGGAAGGATGCGTTCTGGTGTTGATCAGCTTCAGATTCACCTTGTGCTCGATATCTTTGAACAAAGGTTTGCCGCTCCCTATTACAATAGGATGGACTAAAAGCTGATATTCGTCAATTAAGCCAAGATTGGTGAGCGCTCGCACAATGCTGGCGCTCCCATAGATCACCATATCGCGCCCTGGCTCTTGTTTCATTGTGTTGAATTCTGCGGGAACAATCTCTTTCAAGAGCGTTGAATTGTTCCACTCAGCATGTGGGAGCGTCCTGGAAAAGACAATTTTGCGCATTGCATTCAAGCGATGAGCGTATTCCACCTCACCCTTTTGAGCGTTTGGGTTTTCAGGGACATGGGGCCAGGCACCTGCAAAACTTTGATAGGTGACGCGTCCCAGTAATAGTGTGTCCGCCGCGCTGACAAGATCGTACTCATAATTGCCCATTGCTTCATCGTAGAACGCCCCTACCCAATCCATTTCGCCGTTTGGTCCCGCGATGAAGCCATCAAGGGTCGTCCACATGGTGACGATAATTTTCCTCATAGTATTCTCCTATCTCCTATGTCCAGAATGATGTTTGTACATTGCAAGTGTAAACACTCTCCTCTTCCAAAGCCGCGAGGCAAAAGCGGAAAGACAGTAAGACGGTACCATCTGCACACTCATCAATAATGATTGTGTTATACTGGTACGCGGAATTAGTATAGGGCATGACCTCTGTATAGTAACATGCCTGGAAAGATAGATGGATAAAGTTGACGACCTTCGTCTGGCCCGTACTCACCAGTTATGAGCAGGAGCAACTGGCGCGCATAGCGCTGCCCCTCGGCGGCATCGGCACGGGGAGCGTTTCGTTGGGCGGTCGCGGCGATCTACGTAACTGGGAGATCGTCAATCGGCCCGCGAAGGGGTTTGCGCCGCAGCATAGCTTCTTCGCCATCTATGCGCAGCCCGCCGATGGCATCGCTACCACCAGGGCGCTGGAGGGACGGCTCGAAGCACCCTACGACGGCGCTAATGGCAGCACTGTACCCAACGCTGGCCTGCCGCGCTTCCGCCATTGCACATTCCTGGCGGCTTATCCCTTTGGACAGGTGCTGCTCTCGGACGAAGATATGCCCGTTGACGTAACGCTGCAGGCATTCAATCCGCTGATACCCACCGATGCCGAGCGCAGCGGCATTCCCGCCGCGATGCTGCGCTTCTGCGTGACGAACAAGACCGACGCGTATGTCACCACCTCTATCTGTGGCAATGTGCAGAACTTCATCGGGACGGATGGCAGCGAGGGCGCGCCAAAGGCCAATCGCAACACATTCAAGATCGAAAATGATGCGTCGCCGCTGCAGGGCGTGTTTATGACATCAAACGGCGTCGAGCGGGGCAGCGAGCAGTGGGGCACACTGGCCCTGGCGACGACTGCGACGAGCGGCGTGACCTACCGTACAGCCTGGGCATCGCTGAGCTGGGGCGATTCTCTGCTCGACTTCTGGGACGACTTCGCCAGCGATGGCCTGCTTGAGAAGCGCACGACGGTCAACGCCGACGCGCCTATGGCCTCGCTGGCCGTGACGATGGAGCTGGCACCGGGCGAGACGCGGCCTGTGACCTTCCTGCTCGCATGGCACTTCCCCAATCGCCAGAGCTGGACGCCTGTTACGCCGCCTGCTGCAACTCCCACGCTCCGCTCGCGAACCGGCGAGCTGGGGAGCGCGTCAAGTCCGCACGCCGACAATCCCAACCGCGTCGGCAACTACTACGCGATCCTCTATCACGACGCCTGGGATGTCGCCGTGAAGACCGCCGCCGATCTGCCCGAGCTGGAAGCGACCACGCTGGCGTTCGTGCGGAACTTCTGCGAGAGCGACCTGCCGGACGTGGTGAAGGAGGCGGCGCTCTACAATCTCAGCACGCTGCGCACGCAGACCTGTTTCCGCACAGAGGATGGGCGCTTCTACGGCTGGGAAGGATGCAACGATAAGGCGGGCTGGTGCCACGGCTCCTGTACCCACGTGTGGAACTACGAGCAGGCCACGGCCTTCCTCTTTGGCGACCTTGCGAGCAGTATGCGCGAGATCGAGTTCCTGCACGCGACCAACGAGGATGGGCTGATGAGCTTCCGCGTGAATCTGCCGCTAGACCGCGCAACGGCCTGGGGACACGCCGCAGCCGATGGGCAGATGGGCTGCATTCTGAAGCTGTACCGCGACTGGCAGCTCTCGGGCGATAGCGCTATGTTGCAGAGGCTGTGGCCGAAAGTACGCAAGACCCTCGCCTTCTGCTGGCAGCCGGGCGGGTGGGATGCCGACCAGGACGGTGTGATGGAGGGCTGTCAGCACAACACAATGGATGTTGAGTACTACGGTCCCAATCCACAGATGGGCCTCTGGTACCTGGGCGCGCTGCGGGCCGCCGAGGAGATGGCGCGGGCAATGGGCGATCGGCAGTTCGCCACGCGCTGCCAGGAACTCTTTGTCCACGGCAGCGAATGGCTCGACGAACACCTCTTCAACGGCGAGTACTTCGAACAGCGCGTGCAGCCTCCCCACGACGCCTCGGCGATTGCTCCCGGCCTGCGCCTGGGGCTGGGCGCGACCAATATAGCAGAGCCAGAGCTGCAGCTTGGCACTGGCTGCCTGGTGGATCAGCTCGTCGGACAGTATATGGCGCAGCTCTGCGGCCTGGGCTACCTCGTACCCCGAGAACATATCCGGCGCACGCTGAGCAGTATTATGCGCTACAACTTCCGTCCAGACCTCTCGTGGCACTTCAATCACCTGCGCGCCTTCGCGCTCAACGACGAGGCTGGCCTGCTCATGGGTAGCTATCCCTTCGGGCAGCGACCGCGCCGTCCATTCCCGTACTTTAACGAGGTGATGTCCGGTTTTGAATATACTGCCGCCGCCCAGATGCTTCAGGAAGGCATGCGTGAAGAGGGTCTGCAATGTATCGCGGCGATACGAGCGCGCTACGATGGTCGCAAGCGCAACCCGTTCGACGAAGCCGAGTGTGGTCATCACTATGTACGCGCAATGGCGAGCTGGGGCTGCGTGATCGCGCTCACCGGCTTCCGCTACTCGGCAAGCGACCAGGCGCTCCACTTCGCCGCGAGCGAGCGCTTCTCCCGCGTCTTCTGGTCGAACGGCTACGCCTGGGGCACCTGCCTGCAAAAGCCCTCCGCCGATTCAACCGAGATTGAGCTCACCGTCCTCTACGGCAGCCTCCAACTACGACAACTCCACATAACAGGTATCGGTACAGTCGATTGCGATCCCCTCAAAGAGATCGAGGCGAACGAGAGCGCGGTGTTTGTACTCAAGAAAGGTGCAGCTTAATGCGTTACCCTCCATCTCCTTGCGCTTAACCGTGATCCCAACTCTGCCTGGCCTCAATCATAATGCTTAGTCTGTGCCCAGAGTTCCGCGAATGGTGCCTTTGGCTGCCGCAAGATCAGGATAGGAGCATGATTCTCAAAGTCCACACACTCAGTGCAAGAAGTGCTGGCGGCCAGCGTCACCGAGCTGAACTCCCGTGCAGCGTCCTGGGGAGAAACATTGATCGTGATGATGACCTGGCCGGTACACCTTTGCGGTCCCCAGATATAGAAGGCGTTGTGTCCACTGATCGGCGGGGGCAAATGATAGCGCCCACCGAATTGCACGAGCGCACCAGCCTCACCATAATTCTCGGTAAAGATGCAGGCAACCCGCTGCTCATCCATTGGCAGGCCGTGATACACCTGAGCAATCAACGCGACCTGTTCCTCCCAGCCAAAGCGATCCGCCAGAGCTTGCGGCAAGCCATAGCTATCGCCTGACTCCTGCTGCGACCCCGCGCTGCCAGCCTTGCCATAAACATGCCCATACACAGCGGGGGGCAACACCGGCATTACCGCGGGGGCCAGCAGCACGCCACACGCGGCCAGCACTACTGGATAGACCGTGATCCATCTGCCCCAGCGTACCCGCCATTGCCCGAAGAGCACCGCCCCACCGGCAAACAACGGTGGGTAGGCCGGTGCCAGAAAGTAGGATTTCCCCTGAATCGCGATGAAAAGCACGAAGAGTATGAGATAGGCCCACCCGAAGACCCGATAGCGCGCACCGCGTGCGGAGAAGAAGTACCACAGTCCTGCCCCCCATAAAAACACCGAGAGGGGATTCATGCCGAGGATCTGGTTGGCCAGGAAATCAAGCGGCGTCCCACCGGCGCTATGATTGTGAGAATAGCCCGCCCAATACTGGAACGATGCCCAGCCATTGGCGGCATTCCAGATCAGGAATGGCAGGAAAAGAGCGAAGGCAATCAAGCCACCAAACAGCGTCCAGCGGGTAAACAGCAGGCGGCGTTGTGGGGTCAGCAGCAAGCCGACGATCAGGGCGAACCCCCAGAAGAGGATGGTCTCCTTCGTCAATAATCCCAGGCCAGCCACCAGGCCGAACGCGAGCCAGTGTCGGGGATGTTCATCGCGCAGCAGGACGATGAGGATGGTGGCCGCCAGCGCCCACCAGAATACATCGAAGACATCATAGGCATAGATGGAGCCGTTTGCCAGCAGGACGAGGGCCGTCGCCGATCCCAGGGCAGCGAGTCCCTGGACCCACCCCGTGCCGCCGAAGAGCCGGGCCATCAGTCCTGTCAGGATGATCGTCCCGGCACAAACCAGGGCCGCGATCACATGGATGGCCCATAAGGCATTGCCGGTGAGCAAGCGGGGAATCAGCGTGATCCAGGGAACCAGCGGCGGGACATCCACATAGCCAAAGGCGGGATGCTGGCTCATGGCCAGAAAATAGAGTTCATCCCGGAAATAGCCGTAATTGTCGCCGACCAGGACATGGGCCAGGAACGAGATACCGGCGATGATCAGCACGGCGGGAGCAAGGTCGGCGCGGCGATACAGGTTGGTGATGCCGGCGCGCAGTGATGAAGCAGCGGGCATGGCAACCCCTTTTGACGATTGCGAAATACCTCTCAGCATAAGTTTCATGAGAAAAGATCCTTTCGCGAAAAAACATCAAGCGACTGCTCTACACAGCAGCAGATACGAGGTCAGCAGGTAGAGCGCCATCATCAGGACTTCCTTTGCGGGGTCATGCTGCTACTTTCGGGGTTCCTATGCCTGCCGCGAGAAATTCCTTGATGCAGGATAGCGCCGCGCAATTCAGGGCCATACAATAGCGACGTGCTCAGATCGGCACCGCGCAGGTCGGCCCCACGCAGCACCGCGTCGCGCAGATCGCTTCCATTCAGATCGGCATTGCGTAGATCGAGCTCTGTCAGATCAAATCCGCGCAGGTCAAGTCCTGTGAGCGTAGCATAACTTAACCTCGTGGAATGGAGATGCACGCGGTTTGTTTCGGTAGTGCCCAGGTGTGCATGGCTCAGATCGGCCCCGTCGAGATCGGCAGCGCTAAGATTGGCTTCTTCCAGGTGCGCGTAGCTGAGGTTAGTTCCGCGCAGATTAGCGTTCTGCAGATCGGCTCCGCGCAGGTTCGCGCCGCGCAGATCAATATAGGAGAGATTGATCTGGCACAGATTTTGCTGGCTTAAATCGAGCATGGTAGAGCTTCCGGCGACGCTTAGAAGTCGCTCAACATCCGTCCGCGTCAAAGGAGAAACCGATCCTCCTTCTCCAATCTGTCTTCCAGAATTCATAATCCTCTCCTTTTCAGTAGGGATGGAGCTTGCCTCCATCCGGCTCCTTGAGATCGCCATGCCCGGCCTGGTCGCGCTCCCCGAGCCGGATGGAGCTTGCCTCCATCCCTACTGGGAACCTTATTACGAAACCTCGCTTATCTCCCCTTCCTGTGGTGCCTTGCGCAGCACCTCGGGCTGGGCAACGAGCATCCATACAAACCAGATCAGGCCGATAGCGAACAAGACGACGCAGTAGAGCCACGGGGACGCGAAGGAGGCGTCACGGAAGATCGCCAGCTCGAAGAGCAGCCAGACGAGCGAGAGGATAATGATGGGCCATTCGAAGACGCCCAGGTTGAAGCCATGCGTCTGCGGCAGCTTGCGACGGGCGTAGATGTACAGGATCACGGTCGCCAGGTAGATAATCGCGGGTAGCATTGTCGAGGCCGAGAACAGGTTCGTCAGGGTGTTTGTCTGGTTCGCGAAGATGGCGAGCACTACCTCGCAGAGAATACCCGAGAGCAGCGTCGTCGCGATTGGCGTGCCCGTGCCCCTATTGATGCGCCTGAAGACCTGGTAGCCGGGGAAGCGCTGATCACGCGACATTGCCCACGTCAGACGCGTAGCCGTCATGTAGATGACCATGCCGCAGGCGAAGATCGAGAAGGTGACTAATACCAGGAAGATATCGCCGATCACCGTGCCAAGCGTCTCCGTAACGATATTGGCAACGGGCGTCGCGGAACTGGAGAGCGCCTTGAGATCGCCGGAGGCCAGGTTGAGCGCGATAAGGAAGACGAAACCGACAATGCCGCTCAAGACCACGGCTGACCACATGGCGAACGGCACAACCCTGTGCGCGTCCTGCGTCTCCTCCGCCAGGTTCGCGGCTGATTCGAAGCCGACGATTGTGTAGGCACCGAGCAGGAACGAGAACATGAACGGTCCGGTAGAGGTGAGGCCGCCAAGGTTGAAGTAGCCTTTGGACGAGACGACGCCCATGCTGAAGAGGTGCTCGGGATGCAGAAGTCCGCGCGCGGCACCCACGACGATAAGCAGAATCGTGAGTCCCAGAATGCCCACGACCTCCGTCCCCACAGCGGCGTTATTGATGCGCGTGGAGAGGAATGTTGAGAACATAATCAGGACCATCTGTATGACGATAATAATAGCGGTAGCGAGCCAGGCGTTCTGAGGCGTCTCCGTGTAGTTGAAGAGGCTTGGTAGAACGGTCTGTGCGATTGAGTAGTCGACCGAGACGATAACGACGGTTAGAAACATAAATGAGATCCAGCCGACGAGCCAACCGACTTTAGGATTGACCAGGCGCGAGACCCACTGGTACGAATAACCGGCCAACGGCATACGCGAGGCCAGGGCCGCGAAGACGAGCGAGACGAATAGTTGGCCGACGACGACAAACGGCCATGTCCAGATGCCGAGCGGCCCTCCCCAGTTCAGCACACTCCCATACGTTGAGAAGATACCTGTAGTGATGGAAATAAACGAGAAGCCAACGGCGAAGGACGCGAAGCGTTTAAGCTCGCGCCGGAACTCCTGCTGGTAGCCATACTGGCCAAGGGTCTGTTCGGCCTCTTCGCCGGGCCTATTGTCGGTGACGGACATGGTTTGTTCCTCCTGAAAGTACATTGACCTAAAAGTAGTTTGACGAAATACCCCCATCCACCATGAGCCACACACCCGTTGTCCAGGCCGACTCATCGGATGCGAGATAGAGCGCCATGTACACAATATCTTGCGCCGAGCCAAAACGTCCCAGCGGAATACGGCTCAGACGTAAGTTCCGCGCCTCTTCGCTGGTCCAGAGATGACGTAGCAGTGGAGTTTCGATAGGGCCAGGACAGATGGCATTGCAGCGTATACCATAACGACCATACTGCACCGCGCACGATTTTGTCAGGGCGAGGATGCCGCCCTTAGAGACCGTGTAGGCATCCTGCGGTACGGTACACCCGAGGAAGGCAACCAGCGAAGAAATATTGATGATCGAGCCTTGCTTGCGCTCAATCATGTGCGGAACGACATACTTTGTGCAGAGGAAAGCGCTCTTCAGGTTGACATCCATGACGGTATTCCAGAGCGCCTCGCTGATGTCCGTCACGCCCTCGTCCTCCTTCGGCATGATACCCGCATTGTTATAAAGTATATCGACGTGACCAAATTCGGCGATTGCCGTCTGGACAAGACGTTGTACATCATCCTCGCGCGCAACGTCCGCGGCGACAAAGTGCGCGTTGCCACCGGCGTTGCGCACGGCCTGCACGGTCTCCTCGCCCTCGCTGACGGCGATATCGGTCACGACAATGCTGGCCCCTTCGCGGGCGAAAATTTCGGCTGCCACCCTTCCCATGCCTCCCGCTGATCCAGTAATGATCGCTACTTTGTGCTCCAATCTCATAGCCTGATCTGCCCTCCTGGTGAATACTTGCTACGTTCGCATCCAAAAAAGCATTGCGTGTAATAGAAATAATCGCTATTGCTACACTAAATAGGGAGGTAATCTGTGTGCTAGAGCATATATTACAGGCTATTGATATGTAGATCTGAAGCAGAATACGTTTTTATAGTTGTGGAGGTGTTCATATTTTTTAGAGGAAGCTAGCAAAAGGTTCACGAAGCGCTCCTTCCTTGAAGAAGACGAAAAAAGTAGACGATGCAGGGTAAAAGCAAGGACACTCTGGCCGTTGTGCAAGGGATGGTCAAGCTCTACATCTAACTGTACGTTATTGGAGTCAGTTTTGCAAGCCCTCTTTCCAGCTTAAGGCGATGCAAGAGGCACCAGACTCCTGGATCAACAGGTGGAACAACTCCTCGAAGAAATCACAGTCTTAACGGAGCAGCCTGAGCGGTGAAATAAGAGTCAATAGAAAAACAGCGGCGGATATCGATAAAACGATATCCGCCACCGTCTTCTTGTTGCTATCAGAGCTTACAGGTGTTTTAGAACTTACCTGTCCTTACGCTATATCTGGATGAGCTATCTCAGTTTACAGCCGTGAAGCAGTTACAGGCATTTCTTGAGGACGGAACAACGCGCCCGGTTTCCAGGGCAAGCCTAGCATGGGCAGTAGCCAGCGATCGACACCGATCCACCCGCAGACTCTCCATGAGATGCACAGGAATAAGCCGAACATACCCAGGATGGGGTTGATACTGACCGTGCCAGCCAGGAGGTAGTTCATGTTCATCAATACTCCGAAACCAGCCGCGATTCCGGTCAGGATGCCTAAAAGAATGCCTAAGCCAACCGCGAATTCGCCCCAGGTCACCAGGAAAGAGAAGAGCCCTACATTGGGAAGGACATAATGCTGTAAAAACGAGGCATACCATCCCTGTACCGCCGGGTTGGCACCAGAACTTTTTGCTAACGCTCCGGCAACAAAGCCTGCCAGTGCTTTTCCGCTCGTTCCCCAGCCCGGAGTAGTAATCTTTTCCCAGCCAGCCAGCAGCCATTGAGCGCCAACGTCCATGCGTATGACAAACCAGAACGGAGAGGATCCCGCTGAACCCAGGAAGAACCTGGAGATCGCAGGCTCAGGAAACGCCTCGTTCCCAGCGTTCGCCCGCAAATCTGATCGCTCTTGCGCGTACTCAACAAATGCTAGAATGAGCGCGAGGAAAAACAGGATGAGTAAAGCGATGCCCCAATAATCATCGGCTTTATTACCAGCAAAATTCCAGATGAGATGAAAAAGCGTCCATGCTCCCGCGATGGCAGCGATAAGTATGCCGCTCCATCTTAAAGCAGTATTGTTTTGACTAAACATGACCATTTTCCCTTTCACGAAATGCTTCTCAATGGAAGGCATCATTCGAGAAACTGCATATATCTTGTCTTCGCCCCTTCTTCATGGAAGGGACACTCCTAGTATGGCGCATATGCATCACATTCACGTCACAGGGATTACCAGAACACATCACAAAACTGAGACCAGTTTCTATTTAGCACTCTCTTTCTCCATGTTCTATAAATACAGCATACATTACCCTTATGCTCTCTTTTTTTACCGATTAAATAAAGAAGAATACAGCTCTTCGCGTGTACCAAACATCCCCGGGTGCATCCATTATTACTAACGCTCTGGAAGAATCAATGCCTTTTCATCCACCTTTGCAATCCGCAGCGTCCTCCGCTGACGCGAACCAACAAGGTATGTACAATGAGCTGTACCAGGTGCATAAGCATCTGCAAATGCGCTATGACCAGCCGCCCGCCCCATATGAACATTTGCTCTTCCCTACCGTGTTATAATCACCCTGGGAGAGCTTCCGCTTTTATTTACCGGAGAGAGAATAGCGCACCGGAGAGTCTATTTCTACGCGCTTGCTGGGAAGGCTGGCTGTACTACTATGCTCATTACGCGTATCGAGTTAGAGAATATTAAGAGTTACCGTTATGTCTCCGTGGATTTCAGGCGCGGCACTACGGCGATCTGCGGCGCGAATGGCGCGGGCAAAACGTCGCTGGTTGAGGCGATCGGGTTTGCCCTTTTCGATTACCTGCCCTACAAACAGGATCAGTTTGTGCGCGAGGGTGAGAAATACGGCAAGGTGTCGGTACATCTGATTGGCAGCGACGAGCGGCCCTACACGGTTGAGCGGCGCTGCGGCTCCGGTTCGCGCTGGTATATTCACGATGTCGAGGCCGATTACAATGTCGATCAGCGCGCCGACGTGCTTGATAAGCTGCACGAGCTCTTCGGCATCGATCGCGAGCGCCCTCTTGATTCGCTATTCAGGGACGCGCTGGGCGTGCCGCAAGGTACCTTTACCTCTATTTTCCTGGAGACCGCCAGCAAGCGCAAGCCAACCTTCGACGCCTTGCTACAGATCGAAGACTACAAAACGGCGGCTGACTACCTGCTGGAAGTGCAGCGGCTCTATAAAGAGCAGATGCAGGAACAGAAAAGCATCATTGCCCGCCTCGAATACGAGACGCGCGACCTGGAGAGCTGGCGCGCCCAACTCAGGGACGCGCGCCAGCTCGACGAAGAGCAGAAACAAAGAAACGTGGCCTGGAATGCTGAACTCACGCAGTCCCGCCAGCGCGCAGCTGTCCTGGTCGCACAGGCGGATCAGTTGGAGCGTCTGCGCGTGCGCCACGAGCGCTGCCAGTCGACACACCAGCACGAGCAGAGCACGCTGCAGGGCCGCGAGCAACTCTTACAGTCCGCCCGCTCCGCGCAGCAGATCGTCCTGGCAAGCCGCGCCGACCATCAGCGCTACCAGCAGGCACAGGAGGTATTGACAGAGCTACGTCAGCGCGAACGGCAGCGCAGCACCCTGCGCGAGCAGCAGGCACAGCTCGATAAAACCCTGGCAACCGTGCGCGCCAGGATACAGAATCTACAGGGACGCTTGCAGGAGGTGGCAGATGCGCGACAGAAGCTTCTTGAGCTTGCTCCCCTGGTCGCGCAGCAGGTCCAGCTTGAGCAGAGGCACGAGGAGCTGCTGCAAAGGGTGACGCGCTACGCCTCGATTGTGGCTGAAGGGAAGAAGCTGAACAGGAGCCGCGAACAGTATCTACAAAAGCAAGAGGAGCTGCAGGATAAAATCGCCGCCGTAGAGCCGCTTGTCTCGCTCGCGGAGCTGCTTGGCGAACGCACCGAGGCCCTTACACAGCTGCGTATCCAGAGCAACGAGCGCAAAAACAAGCAGTTGCAGTTGCAGGAGAAGCGCGTTCAACTGCAGGAGAAGTCCCAAGAGCGCGATCAGACCGCCGAGAGGTTGCGCCGGGCCGAGAACTCCGTGACCACGATCGAGGAACACAGGAGCGAGGCCGAGGAGATGCCAGTCTTGCAGGGCCAATCCGAGCAGCTCACGGGCCAGGTTCACCGTCTCATCGGCAATATCGAGGCGTACACAGACTCCAAAGAGAAATCAGCAGGCGGGCAATGTCCGCTCCTGCACGAGAGCTGCCTCAATATCCGCCAGCGCGGCACCGTCAGCCTGGAGTCTTATTTCCAGGATCTGCTCACAAGCGAGCAGGCGCAACTGGCGGATGTACGCCGACAGCAGAACGCGCTTACGCAGCAGATGGGCCAGATCAAGAAGTACGTCGACGCGCTCGGCAAGCTGGGCCAATACGTCGAGAGACGCGACACCCTCGCGGAGCATTTGAGCCACATCGCCAGCGACATCACGCGCCTCGACCGCGACGTGAACGGACTAACGGAAGAGCTAGACGGACTCAAGCAGATCGAGCAGCAGATTGGTGAGGCCGACGCGGCGTATAAAGAGAGCAAGAACGCCGATGCCAGGGTGCGCGAACTTGCTGGCCTGTACAAGCAGGTGCAACAATATCAGGAGCAGATTCGCCAGTGCGACGCGGACCTGCAGGAGCGCCGCCAGGAGGCCGACGCGCTGCGTGGCAGCGACGCGCAGTTGCAAGAGGTCAACGCGCAACTGGCGCAACTGAACGATCCACGCTCCTCCAGCAAGACGCAGCAGAGCATTGTCGCGCAGGAAGAGCAGTTTACGCGCCAGTTGCAGAATGAGCACCAGAAGGGCCAGGAGGGCGAACAGCGGCTTGAACAGGTAAAACAGCAGCTCACCACTTACGCCTCTCTGGACACCGATATCGCCCAGCAGGAGGCCACGCGCCTGAGTAGCCAGGAAGGCTATCAGAACTACCTGCAACATGAAAAAGAGGCCCAGACGCTCCCCGAACGCGAAGAACTCTACCAGCAACAACTGCAAACGACCCATCAGGCCGAGCAGGCGCTGCAGGAGGCCGAACAGGAGTACAGCGCCGCGCAAGCAGCCTTTGACGCCGACGAACTCAAGAGCGTGCAGGCGCGCATAGAGCAACTGAGCGGCGATCTACGCTCCCTGGCAACCGAGATGCAGCATCAGCAGGAGAAGATCAACGAACTTGCTCACCTGATTGCCCAGGCCGAAGAGCAGCTCGTCAAACTGGAAGAGGCACGCAAGGAGCTGCACACGCTAGAGGATTTGAACGCGATGACCGAGCAGTTCCGCAAATTAATCAAGGAGGCTGCCCCCTACGTGCTTAAAGCGATGCTGAACGACATCTCAGCGCAGGCCAATCGTATCTTCGGCGAGATCATGGGCGACCATTCGGCGGAGCTTTCCTGGGAGAACGACTACGAGGTAGTGCTCAGTCGGCGCGGCATCAAGCGCACCTTTGCCCAGTTGAGCGGCGGCGAACAGATGAGCGCGGCGCTGGCCATACGCCTGGCGCTGCTCAAGAAGCTCTCGACGCTCAACATCGCCTTCTTCGACGAACCCACGCAGAACATGGACGAGCTGCGGCGTATGAACCTCGCCGAGCAGATCCGCCGCGTGCGTGGTTTCGATCAGCTCGTCGTCATCAGCCACGACGATACCTTCGAGCAGGGTCTCGATAGTATCGTGCGCCTGAAGAAAGACACCACCGAGACGCGCCTGCTGGACGGCGAGGAGGCTCTAGCACGCGGCCTGCCCGAAACACGCGATTTCAGTATTCTGGAACGGGTCGTATAATAGAGTGACCTGCTGGTGTAGGGGCGCGGTTCACAAGCCCGTGCATCGGCCTGGGGAGCGCGTCGGGATAGCACACAACGGGCTTGTGAACCGCGCCCCTACATCATAATTTACACCATGATTTGTATACGCGTCAGCGCGTCCGGATTTATCATATCCCACCCCGTTCGAAAGGGAATAGTTCAATGCTGCACAAAGGAAAACTACAGGCCGCGCTCAACCTGAAACGCGGCCAGTTCGCGCTCTACGACGGCACATTCAGCGAACAGCTCAAAGCATACCAGCAAGCGCTCGAAACGCTCTACCTGCGCTACCCGACCAGCGCAAGGCTTGAGCATCACCTGCCGCCGGACGGGATCGGCACGCTAGCGGCGGGTGCGCGTCCCAGCATCGAGTTCGATCGCTGGCTGGTCAACGCCGCGCAGCGCCGCTATCACGGACCTGTCTTTCCTTTCGGACGCGAATTCGCCAACCATGAGCAGGCGCGGGACTGGGCCGAGTGCATCGAGGGCGTGACCACCCTGGCGGTCGACGGCAGCCAGTTGCTGCCCTGGCGCGACGCCTCGATTCCCGTCGCGCTGGTCCAGGTCGGCTTCTTTATCAATCCGCATGCGCGTTCGCGTCCGTACACCAAGGATGTGCGCATAGAGGTGCTCGCGCCCGATGAGATCATGGAGGCGCACACAGGCGAGGACGATAAACCCGATAGCTACCCCTACTCCGACATGGAGGTGACGTTGCGCCGCTACCTGCTGGAGGTCGAGACGCTGTGCGCCCAGATGCAGCAGTGCGCCAGTGCGCGCCGCGTGGGCGATCCCGTCCACAGTCCCGTCGTCTTCTTCGACGGCTCGCTCGTCGTCTCCTTCGCTCAGATGATGCCCGAGGAATACCGGGACCGCTATATCAAATCCGTCCTCTCGCTGCTCAAGATCTCCGAGGAGTTGCGCGTTCCCTTGATCGGCTATATCGACACCAGCTACGCCCGCGACATGATTACGATGCTGCGTCACCTGGATAAGCAGCAAAATCAACCTGTACTACTTGAAACAAAAAATATTCACGACGCGCTGCTCTGGTCCGGTCGCCTGCAATGGGGCGACCGCACGCCCGCGATGATCTGCGCGCGCGGCGGCATTCTGGATAGCTACGCATCTTACCGCGATAGTGTTGCCTTCTGCTATCTGCAGACGACCGCGCGCCGCCCACCTGCGCGCCTCGAATTTCCGCGCTGGATGCTCGACGATGGCGTCCTGGAACCCGTGCTGGACGTTGTGCGCGCCGAGGTGATCGCGGGCAACGGCTACCCCTACGCCATCGAGACCGCCGATGCCGTATCCGTCATCACCATGCAGGACCGCAACGAGTTCTACGCCCACTTCCAGAACTTTATGGAGAAGCAGGGCGGAAGTTTCACCTTCTCCACCAAATCCGTTAGCAAGAGTAGAAGGCGATAACATTTGCGTACCTTTACGTCGCTACGCCAACGCAATTTCCGTCTTTTCTGGTTCGGTCAGATGATCTCGTTGATCGGTAGCGGGATGCAAAGCATCGGGCAGGCCTGGCTGGTGCTGGAATTGACGCATAGCGCCTGGCAGCTCGGTCTGGTGGGCGCGCTGCAAGCTCTGCCGATCCTGTTCTTCTCGATCTTCGGAGGAGTCCTTGCCGATCGCTGGCCCAAACGGCGCGTTTTACTTGTGACCCAGACAGCGGCCACGCTCCAGGCGCTGCTGCTCTGGGTACTGATCGCCACAGGTACCGTTCAGCTCTGGCATATCTATATCCTGGCACTGCTGCTGGGACTCACCAACAGCCTGGATAAACCAACGCGGCAGGCGTTTGTCGTCGAACTGGTCGGACGCGATGATCTGCCCAACGCCGTTGCCCTGAACTCCTCGCTCACGACGCTGGCGCGCATTGTAGGTCCTGGCATTGGTGGCATCATCATTGCCGCCAGCGGCGTAAGCATGCTCTTTCTGCTCAACGCGCTCAGTTTTCTGGCGGTGATTGCAGGTCTGGCACTCATCAACGCGCGCGAGCTGCATGCCCAGGCGCTTCCACACTCCAACACGGACGAGCGACAGAAGACCTGGCAGAGTTTGCGCGAGGGTGTGGACTATATCTGGAAAACGCCGACGGTATTGGTGGTGATCCTCGTAGTTGGCCTGGTGCTGCTCTTCGGCTCGAACTTCAATGTTCTGCTCCCTCTGTTTGCTACGGGCGTTTTGCATGTCGGTGCAAGTGGTTTTGGCTTTCTCTCTGCCGCGCTTGGCGTTGGGGCGTTGCTTGCGTCAGCGTGGCTGGCCTGGGACAATAGTGCACCAACGCTGCGCCGCGTGCTCTTCGGCGCGCTGCTCTTCGGGCTATTGCAGATAGGGTTTGCGGTCTCACACATCTATCTCCTGTCATTGGCACTCATCGCGAGCATTGGCTTTATGGAGACCGCCTTCGCCTTCCAGACCATCACCATGATACAAATAGTAGCGCCGGATCACCTGCGCGGGCGCGTCATGAGCGTGCTGGTGCTCTTCTTCGATGGCAGCCTCCCGCTGGGATATATGCTGATGGGCTGGCTGTCAGCTCTCTACGGAGCCTCCACTGCCATGCTTATTGGTGCTGTTCTCAGCCTGCTAATTGTGGGAGCCGGGTGGCTGTGGCGGAAACCAGCGCAGAAGGATGGTGCAGAAGCAGCGCGCTTGTAAGTGCCTTCCGCTCACGCTTGCTGATCAGCAAATGTCTATCTCTTTTCGGAAAAGCTATTATATTCAGCACAACAGTGTCTGTCAAGCACATTACAGTGATTTTTCTCGTTTCCTGCTACACTTCTTCTCGCAAGCTGATTTGAAACGTATGTTTTCGCCAATGCGGCAAGAAGGAGAAGGAATCATGCCACTCGATCCTCGTATCAAAGATTTTCTGGAAGCTGCAGGACTCCTGACTCAGGCAGGGAGGGTTCCACGAGAGCCAATGGTGTTGCTGACGGAGTCACGCGCTAACGACGGGGGAGCAAAGGCGCTCATGGCTCGGGCCAGTGAAATGGAGCCGGTCGCGCACGTCGAAAATAGGATGATTGCTGGCCCGGCAGGAAATGTTCCGGTGCGGCTCTACACGCCGGAAGGCTCTGGCCCGTTCCCAATCCTGGTGTACTTCCACGGCGGCGGAGCGGCAGGTAATCTCGATACGCATGAGATTATGTGCAGGTACCTGTGTCGCGAGGCAGGCTGCCTGGTACTATCCGTCGGATTCCGCCTGCCACCGGAACACAAATTTCCCGCCGGGCTGGAAGATTGTTATGCCGCTACCTGCTGGATAGCGGCTCACGCAGCACAGTTCCAGGGTGACGCCACACGTATCGCGGTTGGCGGAGACAGCGGTGGCGGCAATCTTGCAGCAGCCGTTGCGCTTATGAGCAGGGATCGGGGCGGGCCTGCGATGGCGTTCCAGTTGTTGCTCTGTCCCATGACTGATTTTCGCATCACAACATCTTCATGGAAGGACTATGACGGGTACATGATCAACAGGGAGGAGTTTCTTATCTTCAGAGATTTCTATCTATCCAGTAAAGAGGAGCAAGCGCATCCCTATGCCTCTCCATTGCTTGCTTCCGATCTGCATGGATTGCCACCGGCGCTGATCATCACTGCCGAATGTGATCCGCTGCGCGATGGAGGGGAGCAGTACGGGCAGCGGCTCACAGAGATAGGCGTCCCTGTCATCGTTTCCCGCTTTGATGGCATGGCTCACGGAACGATGTTCCTGAAATCGTTGGTACCTGACGTAGCCAATCGGGCCTTCACCGAAATCGGTCGCGCCTTGCGTAAAGCTTTCGCCTGAGAACGAAGTCCTTAAAGGTCCGGTAGCTTTTGACTTATCAAGACGTTTGCAAAGAATGCTATACTCTTCTCGGGGCAGTTTCACAGGTACCAGACCATTGTACAAGCGTACATGACGTTTACATAGAAGGTCATCCGCGTGCCGGGTGTGGGTGAGAAAGCGTGATCGAATAGCCTTGCATAAAGAAGTGAGAGATTATGGTTCAGTATAAATGGCCGCAGGTGACGAAGACCATCAAAGTCGAAATGCAAACGCTGGAGACAGAGCTACGCTCTCTGCTGGGCGAGAACCTGCTGGGCATCTACCTGCACGGATCATTAGCGCAGGGCGGCTTCCAACCGGCCCGCAGCGACATCGACATTCTCGTAGTCAGCGAACAGAGCATTGAGCCAGCGGTGCAGCGTGCAATCGTCGAGATGCTGCTGCGCCTCTCGAAGGCTCCTATCCCGCTCGACATCTATTTCCTGGCTAAAAGCGCCATCTTCCCCTTCCAACAGCCTTTGCCCTACGATCTCCATTACAACGAACGCCTGCGCGAACGCTATCAAGCTCTGTTACGTCGTGACGAATGGCAGAACGAGCTTGACCAGCGCGACCCGATGCTGAGCATCTACCTCGCTGTCCTGCACGCACACGGCATCACGCTAGCTGGCAAGCCCATTGCTGAGATGCTGCCAGTTGTGCCGGAGCAGATATTGCGCGAGTCGCTCATCACCGCTACGCTACTTGCGCGAGACGAGCGCATGCAAGACCTCGTCTCGTTCGTCTTAAACGCCTGTCGCACGCTCGCGTATCTGCGCGAGGGAACGCTCATCTCCAAAGACGAGGGCGGCGTCTGGGGGGAGGCTCACCTGCCCGAGCAATATTCCGCGCTCATTCATCAGTCCCTGGCCCTTTACAGAGGCGATCGGTTGAGCAGGCCCGTTGGACGTGCTGCGCTGGATGAGTTCGCGGAATATATTAAGGAAGAAGTACGTTAAGATGGTTGCCAGTCATTGCTTTGCCTGCTGGTCTGCTGGTTTCCCGAAACGGTTGGCAAGCAGGAGAGCAAAGGGGAGAAGCACCAATGCAATGATTCCACTTTCAATGATAAGTGTAATGTTAGCTCCACTTTCTACAATGGAGTCTCCAATGCAAGCAACCGCGACGCCGAGGATGCTGGTAAGAATAGCGAGTCCAATACTTTTTCCGCTACGATAGTTCCCACGCGTAGCCACAAATGCTAATCCTGCCACGAAGCCCGAGGATGCTACGAGGAGGCTATATGGCAGGGTAGAGGTGATAGAATTATGGATCAAGAGCCGTTCAGGGGCCAGAGAACCTGCAAACGGCACGATGAACCCCACCCAGGGGCCAAACTTTGTGCCTACAATGAAGATTATAGCTATGAGGATACTTAAAAGGCATAGTAAGAGTGATTGATTAGCACTATCGCCATTGCTGGCAGTAACACTAAAAAGGTACTCGGTGACACTGTAGAGCACAAAGCCAACCAGAATAGCGATAAACTGACTCTTGCCAAGGCTCCATCTCCCAGGCCGTTTCTCCGGCTCAGCGGCTGAGCGGAGCGGCGGCTGTTCCTCTGTTTCAACAAGCGCGGTAGGCAGAAGCGGAGGCGAAGGTGACGAGGTCGGAGTCTGCTGTTGTTGCACTGCTGGCATGACTGACGGAGGTTGCTGCGCTAATGGAGCTTGTGGAGTCTGCTGCGACGCTAATGGCACGATTGATGGAGGCTGAGGCGAAGCGACGGGGTATCGTGTTTCCGCCTGTGATGCCGAAACGGGCGGTTTATACTCCTGACTGGCCTGTTCTAGCGCGTTGGCGAAAGCTTGCACGCTGCCAAAGCGCTGTTTCGCATCTTTCGCCAGGGCGGTCGTAATGACCTGCTCGACGTGCGCTGGAATGTCAGGTAGCTTCTCGCGTATAGAAGGAACTGGGGCGAATAGGTGCTGTGAACAGATTTCAGTAAAGGAACCTCGAAAGGGACGCTCGCCCGTCAGCCACTCGTAGACAACGATGGCAAGCGCATATTGGTCGCTGGCAGGTCGGGACTTGCCCTGAATTTGCTCAGGAGACATATAGGCAGCCGTGCCACCGACAACATCTTCCTCATTCTGATACTTCGAACTCTGTGCCACCAGTGCGATGCCAAAGTCGCTGAGCAGCACCTCGTCGCGCCGTCCTAGCAGCATATTTTCTGGCTTGATGTCGCGATGTATCAGCCGCTCGTCGTGGGCATATTGCAAGGCGGACGCGACCTGTTTGACGTAGGAAACAACGGCTGTGAGGGGAAGCCGCGTGCCGCGCGGATAGCGTTGGCGCAGGGTACCATTCTGGGCGTAATCCATCACCAGAAAAGGCACCTGGTCAACGATGCCGAAATCAAGCACGCGTACGATATTGGGATGAGCCAGGCGCGCAACAAATTGTGCTTCGCGCAGGAAGCTTTCGATGTCGTCCTGATCGGAAAGCTGTGTATGCAGGACCTTGATGGCGGCTGGCACTTTGAGGTAGACGTGTTCTCCTAGATAAACCTCGGCGAAGCCACCCTGCCCCAGTAATCGAGTAAGCGTGTAGTTTCCCAACTGCTGCCCGCTGCGATTTGTCACGGCGCTACCTCTTGTCGCGTGATACTCTTCCTTTTGTTTCTCCCCATATTGTAGAGCATCGCTGGGTGAGCGTCAAGCCGTTTTTGCCTGTGGCCTGTCCTGGTTACGTGAAGGTCGTGCGAGAGTTCAGAGACGATTTAGCACAAGCAATGCAAAACAAGAAAGAACAAGACATTTTTGCCTGGGCGCGTTTCATTTTTTTGCACAGACTCCTTCTGGAACCGCAGGGGCAGAAGAGGGGGTCTGAGCAAGGGTATATTTTGGAGAGGGCAGGCGATTCCTCCCTGCTGATCTCGTTCGTCAATCCTTTTCGGCCAGGTGGTCTCAAATGATCGGATACGTGAACAGGTGATACAGACCAAAGAGAAGCATTCCCAGGGCAAGCGCTAAGATCACCGCTCTGACTGTGTTCCACGCGAAGCGCTCAGCGATAGCGGTGAGGAAGAGGACCGTGGCCAGAAAGACAGCGTTGAGGACATAGTCGTCGCCTTGCTGATTGGCTGCCTGTCCCTCTTGGAAGGTTTTGGCTGCTTGAGCATCCAGCTGATTGGCCTGCTCCTCCAGGCTGAGCTTGTATTGTGGCATGTAGAGTGGTCCGGGTGGCGCATTCGGGTTGTGGAACGGATCGGTTGCCAACCAGGCCGCGAATACCGGACGGAACTCAGGCCTGAAGCGCTTCTCATAGATGTTTGCCAGTTTGCTATTGCCCTGGGAATACGCATCCAGCCAACTGTTGACGAGGGCAAGGTCATAGAGCCTTAACTGCCCAGCTAGCGTCGAGTCATGGGTTGAGGCAACCCGCAGAGCGCTCGCTTGAGCATACGCGGTGGACTGCACACCGCCCCAGCGCGCTGCCTGATAGCCGCTCCAGGCTGTTGCTACGGCCACCATACCCAGCATGATCGCTGTGACCACCTCGAACCAGCGCGCAGTGCGCTGCTGGTGGCTCAGTGGTAGTTTTTGCTGCTCGGCAGATGCCTGAGAAGACTCCTGAGGGGTACCTTCCTTCTGTTCTTCATTGGTCTCACTCATACTTGATTACACCTCACTGCCTTTCGCCTCTCTCTCCTGGTTTTTTCCTCTATTCTACCACCCCTCCCTTCTGCAAAAAATGAAACGCACCTTTTTGCCAATGCCGCTTGACGAATGGCTACCAGAGGTGTATAATCGCGGAGTTATGATTGTTTGCATGGCCTGGAACAGGCGATTAGTAGATTCGTAAGCCCTGTTCCCTGGTAAAGACGCTAAAGAGTTCTGAGCAATCCTCTGTAGACCAATCCCTCCCTGCATACAAGCTCGCACTTATTATCAGCTAGCAGCATTGCTCCCGTACCCCTACGGTCTGCTCCTGGTTACTCCCTGCTGACAGTGTGTCGCCAGGGTGCTGTAGCACGCCCACACAGGGCGCATTGGCTGAAAGGATTCCTTTTTGCATGTCATCTTTTAACGACTTCTCTTTGCAGCCCGCAACCCGCGCGGCGCTGGCAAGTATGAATATTATAGAGCCCACGCCCGTTCAGGCCGAGGCTATTCCGGCGCTGATGGCCGGACGCGACCTGATGGGACAATCAGCTACCGGCTCCGGCAAGACGCTTGCCTATGGCATTCCCCTGGTGGAACGGGTGGCGAAGAATAGACGCGAAGTACAGGCGCTGGTACTGGTGCCAACCCGCGAACTGGCCCTCCAGGTGAACTCCGTGCTGAGCAAACTATCAGCCAACCGACGTATCACGACGGCAGTGCTGGTAGGAGGCCGCCCCTACGGTAGCCAGATGTCGGCGCTGCGCTATGGATCACAGATCGTGGTAGGCACGCCGGGACGCGTGAAGGACCATCTTGATCGCGGTACCCTGGTACTGGACCAGTTGAAGATGTGTATCCTGGACGAGGCGGACCAGATGCTGGATAGCGGCTTCGCGCCAGCTATCGAAGAGATACTGACGACCACACCCGAGATACGCCAGATGGCCCTCTTCTCCGCGACCATGCCCGACTGGATTGTGAAGTTGCAGCAGAAATTCCTGAAAGATCCGGTCACGGTTGCCATTTCAACGGCCACTGGCGGCGAAAGCACGATCGAGCAGATCGCTTACCAGGTCCCGCAGGCGCAGAAAATGGCGGCGCTCTGCACCCTCCTGAATTCCACGTCGGGAGAGAGCAGCCTGATCTTCGGCAAAACGAAGTACGGCGTCGAGAAGCTGGGCAAACAGCTCAACCGGCTCGGCTTTACGGTGGGAACACTGCACGGCAATAAGAGCCAGCGCGCCCGCGAAGAGGTGCTTACCGCGTTCCGTCAGGGACGAGTGCAGACGCTGCTAGCTACCAATGTAGCCGCGCGCGGACTGGACATTCAGGGTATTCACCAGGTCATCAACTACGAGCTGCCGGAGTCGAGCGATCTGTTTACACACCGCATTGGCCGTACGGGCAGAATGGGACGCCAGGGCAAGGCAATCACGTTGCTGGTACCATCCGATGTGCCGAAGTGGCGGCACATGGCGCGCAACTTAGGGCAGGCCGTCTCGCTGCAGCGGCTCGCTATCGATGAGAACGCCGCTATCGCCCCGCCGCTCACAGATGCAGAGATCGCAGAGACACGTGCATCCGAGCTGAGAAGCGAACAGACACGCGAGCGCCCAATACGTAGCGAGCGCCCGCAATTCCCACGCGGTGGCCAGGAACGCCCACAATTCCCACGCAGTGGTGGTCAGGAGCGCGGCAGACGCGAACGCTCCGAGCGCGAGGCGGCCTACAGCGAGAAGAAACGTCAGAAGGACTATAGCGAGAAACCTGTCTGGGATCTAGAAGGCGCTCCTTCGTCCGAACGCGCCCCGTATTCCGACGATAGGAGATCGACGGGTAAACGCCCCGGCTACAACAGAACCGCTGGCAAGCGTAGGGATTATTCTTCCGCCGCGCCGCAGCGGTCAGATAGGCGCAAACTTAGGGCTACCTCGTAGCTCTGCTTAAGACACAACAAAACGATCAGTAACTCAATAGCTCCTGAAAGCTTTACGAAGATGAGTTACTGATCGTTTTGTTGCGTATCAACATGAGCGGCGAGGGCATCTTCGCCGTTATATTGGGCAAACAACAGGTATTCTATTGCAACAGCCCGCTCACCCCTTGATACAAGAAGAACAGGCCGAAAACGAGTGAAACTGTTATGAGGATGATGCGATTATGACGGTTCAACCAGTCTGAGAAATTTTCTAGCATGCTCTGTGATCGTTGAGGGAGGATGATCCGAACGCAGATGGGGAGCACTACCGAGGTTTGAGCGAGCAGCACAAACAGCAAAAAAGCCACTGTACTCGATAGTTGTCCTAATTTCGCTTCGCTAATGGTGCCAATCGCGCTGAGCGTAAAAACCCAGAACTTCGGGCCGAGTGCCATCAATCCAAAACCAATTCCAAACGCTTTCAGCGGCGTGAAACTCTCAATCTTTGCCAACCACCTGGGAGGTGGGCTATCCGGATCGTCCTCTTTCTGCCACTTTTTGTACGTCGTGATCAGTAACAAGATACCGAGTACCAATAGCAACGTCGAAACAATTGGACCCTTCCCACCGTTTCCTCCTGCCGAAGCAGCCGGACTTCTGCTCAGAATCAAGCTAAAAATCAAACCTTGCAGCAAGCGGAGAGTAGTCATTCCAGCCACAAAGGCCGAGGCCTTGAGCAATCCCTGTCGGGGGTTTTTGAGGAGTAGGGTATTGATGAGGATCTGTCCCGGCACCAGTGTGCTCCCGAGAATATAGGGCAGCAACGAGATGATTAAAGACCCCATTGGTTTTTCCTTCCGAGAACAGGTGGACTGCTTAGGCTTTCAAAGTTAGGGACTCGCTGTCGAAATCCAGCGAGGAAAGTATACCAATCTGCTCATCTGTAGTTCTTCGTCTTCCGCTTTCTCAAAAGGCTTCGGAGCGATTAAGACATGCACGTAGTATAAGTTAGAGTGGAAGGAAAATACATCACCAGAAAGGTGTATTTTTACGTCCCTTCGTGAAATGCTTCTCCTCCTCGCAGCCTGCGGTACAAAACCAATCACCTGAACAGATACTCCATTCATGCCTCTCTCTTGACTTTTGACATTAGGCTATGCTAATATCCGAGTAGCTTAGTAGGGTATTAACATCCCTTGGTATTTCACAGAAGGCGGCTCGCGCCCCTTCTCTGCTCAATTTGAGATATCCATGCTCGCCCATATATTGGAGCATTTTTTGTCAAGGAAGGTTTCGCTATGTTGCATAGAACATCATCGCTCGCGGTTGGGCGCACGGTGCTGCGGATTTTGTTGATCGTCGCCGGACTTATCGTTGCCGCTGTGCTCGTCTGGCAGGGCGTTGTGGCCTCGGGCGCGCCTGATCCAACGCTGCCGCACACGTCGTCGGGCGTCGCCATTCTCGATATCGGCGTGCTGGTCTTTCGCGAAGGGCTGGAGTGCATCCTGGTCATCTCTGCCATCACCGCCAGCATGCTGGGTGCCAATCAATCCTATCGGCGTCCGATCGCGGCGGGGGTGGCTGTGGGTTTCTTTGCGACGCTTGTCACCTGGTTTATCGCCGTCGGCATCATCAGCGACCTGACGCAGAGCCTGCCAGCGCTGGACGTGCAGGCGGGTACGGGCCTGCTTGCCGTGATCGTGCTGCTCATCGTGATGAACTGGTTCTTCCACAAGGTCTACTGGACCGGCTGGATCTCGATGCACAACCGCAAGAAGCGCGACCTTCTCAAGAACGCGAAGTCACCTGAATCCTCGGCGCGGCGTCTCCTCCTGGGCATGGGCCTGCTTGGCTTTGCCTCGTTCTATCGCGAGGGCGTCGAGGTGGTGCTCTTCTTACAGAGCTACCGTCTGCGCATGGGCGGAGGAATCGTCTTGCAGGGCGTGCTGCTGGGACTCCTCTTCTCGGCGATCGTCGCGGTCCTAACCTTTGTCGCGCATCGTCGCCTGCCGTACAAGAAAATGCTGGTCATCACAGGCGTTATGCTGGGCGCGGTGCTGCTCGTCATGGTCGGCGAACAGGCGCAAGAGATGCAGCTCGCGCACTGGCTGCCCACCACGGCGCTGCCCGCGCTGCAATGGATACCCAATTGGATGGGCCTCTGGTTCTCCGTGTTCCCGACCGTCGAGACGCTGGCCGCTCAGTTGCTGGCCGCTATCCTGGTCATCGGCTCCTACTTCCTGGCCCGTTATCAGACAGTTGTACTGCCACATCGTCGCGGTCAGATACCTGCGCGCCGTCCAGAAACTCCTCCAACGAAGGTTGCAACACCCGTTGAGGCGTGATTACGCGCCCACTACCACGATACTGTCCCGGTCGCATACGCGCTGTAAGAAGATCCCTGCTGTATAGTCTTGCAGCGCGTCTCCGCAGACAGGACAGGACCGCAGTGGGCAATAGTTATCCGCTGATTGGTCCTGAAAATACCAATAGTAGCAGCGACGTATCTCATTGAGATCGCGCTGAGCCTCTCTCCCTCGCGTATTCACAGTGCTCGTAATGTCAGCGAGTTGCTCTCTTGCCCATGCTTCGTATGCTCCTGAGTCGAGCCATAAGATGTAGATGGCATGATAGATGCCATTCCAGGCGCTCATCTCCTCAACAAGGTGCGGAGACAAGGCGAGAGGTTCTGCAGGGACTTCGAGATTGCAGTGCATGCAGTGGAGAGGGTTCCAGCTGAGCGCGTGCATCAATTTGATTGGCGGCGTATCGAGGCAGTGACACAGCTCCTCGTCAGGCGTGGGTGCGGGAGGCCGCAGCTTTGCATAGCTCGTTTGTTCTTCCATACTAGATCATCCTCTCTTTCCGCGCTCTCCAGCGTATCCTGCATCCTCAGTGGTCGGATCTGCTTTCGTCACAGTTGGTACATGCATGTTAGCACATATCTCAATATGCTGACATGCATGTACCAACTATGGCATTACTAGATCAATGTCGTGTAAACAACCAGGCGCAGAGTAGTCTGGTGGATACGAGGAATCCATTGGCCCGCGCAGGTAACCAGGTTAAGAAAGCGCCCATGCGTATTGTTGAAGATTGCGTCCAGGGGAGCTGTTGCGGGTGTATATGTTGCCACCTTCGTCACCCGGAAGCGCAGGCGCGGTTTGCCAGGACTATCAAAGAACACCTGGTCGCCAGCGCGCAACTGGCGCAGATTCCAGAAGACCGCGGGCGAGCCACCAGGGCGGTCCAGGTGCCCATCGATGACGGCACTGCCCACGTCTCCGGGATAGGGACCGTAGATGTACCAGCCCACTCCCGTCCATTGTTGAACAATAGGGACAGCCATGGAGCCGCTTGCATCCTCCGCCACACGTTCAACAGGCGTGTTGACATTGATGCGTGGAATGAGCAGGCGCACACCTGCCATTTGTTGTGGAGCGCCGCTTGTATGTGCAGAGGCGTGTATCGGGCTATGCCAGACAAGCGCGAACAGAGATAGACAAAGCAATAAGGCGTAGCATATAAGCCGTTTTTGAGCCATAGTTTGGACCTTTCTGCCTGAATGGAGATATTGAGAACTGAAAACGGACAGGATGAGAAATTGAGTTCTCACCCTGTCCCATCTTTCCTCAACGCACTTTTTTAGCGGAGGCGAAACTTCCTGAATGGCACAAGGCCCTTCCAGGTATCAGGATTGCTCCCGGTTGGCGGGAGCGTAGGTGGGCGATGGCAGATCGAGAGCAGATCGCGGGCCGAGTTGTTGGCGGGATTGCTATCTCCTGCTACATCAACCCGCGCCATACTCAGCAGCGGCCTGTCAGAGTAATTGCTGACCGTTGCGTTGATGAGCAGCGGCGGCAAGGTTGCGTTAGCATCAAGATCAGCATTGCGGCGATAGGTTGCAATCACCTGCGTCGTCCCCCTGCCGGGCGCGAGCCTCACCTGCCAACCCGACCCCCTTGCGACTATGCTTTGGAGTCCATTGGGCACGGCATCGATGACCGTAATCGGGACATCCCTCTCAATAGGGCCAGAGTCGGGCAAGACATGCACCTGTACTTGATAGGTAATCTGCTGTTTGATCTTCGCGCAACCCGCAGCATTGTGGTTCATGCTGACAGACAGATCAGGTTGGCGCTCCACCACAATATGAGTGTTGCCTGTATTATTGCTCCCATTCCTATCTAACGGTGTGGCGACGCTCGCGCTGTTGTTCAGAGACCCCGTTGCATCATTGGTTAGCTTGCCCGTCACGATGATGACCGGGAAGTGAGCTCCAGATGCAATGGGATAGCTGCCAGCGTAGGTGGCAACGACTGTGGTGGTCCACCGCGTGCTGGTGAGCTTAATATGCCAACCGTTTCCATGAGCCTGAACGGAGTCGATACCACGAGGTAACGTATCGGTTACTGTCACTGGCTCGCCGTGAAAGATCGGCCCGCCTGTCGCTGCGTTGCTTACCTGCAAGTTATACGTGATCGTCTGGCCTACCTTGAATCTATTTCCGCCCTGGTGAGTTTTAACGATAGTGAGATCGGGTCCACACACCTGAAGCGTATCACTAGCTGTGTTATTGCTCACGTTACCATCGGTGGGAGTGGAGACGGTCGCGCTATTGACGGGACTCAGGCTGTCAGGAGTACTAATCGTGCCGGTAATGGTGATGGTTGGCAGAATCGTCCCGGCGGCCAGTAAAGTATTCACTGTACGGGTAGCTGTGAGCGTCGTGCCAGTCAGCGTTGTGCTCCAGCCTGTTCCCGTCGCCGTGACATTGCTCAAGCCAGCGGGCAGCGTGTCCGTGACGGTGATGATTTGTCCCACCAGTACTGGACCCGCTGAAGGGAGATTGCTAACGGTCAGCGTGGATGTGACCATCTGCCCGACATGAGAACAGGTGCTTCCCTGGTGAGTCAGGGCTATGGTGAGATCCGGCTGTGGCGCTACGTTAATGATATCGGTGCTGGTATCATTGGCCGGGTTGGTATCCCCTGGCGTGGAGACCGTAGCACTATTGGCGAGCGTGGGAGCTGCAGCGTTATTCATGGTACCCGTCACGGTAATCATGGGTAACGTGGCCCCCGTCGCAACAGGATAATTGCCAGTATAGGTTGCCAGAATAGTGGTTCCGTTGGGAGAAGAAGTCTGACTGATGCTCCAGCCTGTGCCATTCGCTGTGGGGTTGCTGACGGATGTTGGTACGGCATCGGTGATCGTAATGGGTTCTCCTGCGAAGATAGGCCCGGCAGTATTCCCATTGCTGACCGCCAGGGTATAACTGATCGTCTGTCCAACCTGGAAGGGGCCGGTTCCCAGGTGGAGCTTGGTAAGCGCGAGATCAGGACCGCACACCGCGATGGTATCACTGGTCGCGTTGTTGTTCACGTTACTATCATTGGCCGTGGTGACGGTCGCACTGTTCGTCAGGCTCAGGCCGAGCGGATTACTGATGGTACCTATAATAGTGATCGCAGGCAAGCTGGCTCCTGGTAACAGAGCAGTGTTGCTCGGGTAGGTACCCGTGAGAGTACTGCCTGAAATACTGGTGGTCCAGCCCGTTCCGCTGGCACTGACGTTATTCAAGCCAGCAGGCAGGGTGTCGCTGACGGTGATGAGTTGGTTCGCAGGGACAGGACCCGCCGAAGCGAGATTGCTCACGGTCAACGTGGATGTGACCGTTTGCCCCACGTGCGAACAGGTACTATTTGGATGGGTCAGGCTCAAGGTGAGATCCGGCGGACTACTAATAGTAAGCGTGTCAGTGCTGGTGTTATTGGATGGATTGCTATCAAGCGGTGTGGTGACGGTCGCGCTATTGGCCAGTGCTGGTGCTGCCGCATTGGTCAGCGTTCCACTTATCGTAATCGGCGCTAGATTGGCTCCAGGAATGACTGGATAGCTACCAGTATAGGTAGCGGTAATGGTACTGCTCCCGCTAATGTTCCAGGAGCTTCCCCCATCCGCTGTCACATTGCTTAAGCCGGAAGGAATGGTGTCGTTGACGGTAATGGGTTGTCCAATCACAACCGGTCCAGCCGCTACTTTATCCGTAACCTGCAAGGTGTAGGAGGCGGTCTGGCCGATCAGGAAAGCCCCGCTACCAGCGTGAATCTTGGTAATGGAAAGGTCGGGAAAGGCACTGAAGCCGAAATCTTGATTGTAGTCATTCTGTCCAGGATTATGGTTCCCAACCATGATTTGCGGGTAATTACCATTTCCCAGCGGCTGAGCAGGTGCCGGGAGAACTCCTTTAGAATCCGTGCTGTGCGTACTGCTGTCCTCGTTGGGAGTCGTGAGTTGGTATGCGTGAAGAGGACCGTTGCTCGCGTAATCAGCGGCGTTATTCAGTTTGATCACGTAGCTGGTATAAGGCGAAATGGTGAACACGTAATTTCCATTGGCATCGGTCGTCGTCGTTTGCAATAACGTGGTGCCATCGGCGGCATACAGATGGACCGTCACATTTGCGATACCAGGTTCATTCGCATCCTGAATGCCGTTGCCATTGCTATCGAACCACACGCGATCGCCAAGCTCAATGGGAGCTGACTGGCAGAAAGCTGTCAGGTCGCCTAAGCCATTGGCTTTACCAAAGGTATTGGGCGTATTATTCTGGAAGATTTCATAGCCATTGGCTTTCGTACCATTCGCGTTAGTATAGGTGCGCGTGCCACCTGAGTCAATATCGGTAGTAGGATCAAAAGTTATACTCATTACACCGGGGAAGCCGGGAACCTGGGCCAGTCCTCCCTGGCTCACATAATCGTGGTATGGTTGGAAATACTGCTGGTAATAATACTGACCCCCACCTGGCCCTTTCCCGTTATTTTGTCCGGCAGTGATTGTCGTCGCTCCGCAGACGCCATTGTTTTCCAACGTCCAGCCCGATGAGAAGTTTCCTGCTGTGTTGAGGCAAGCGCGGAGCGTATCTCCGCCTGTAATGCCGTCAGGAAGCCCCGGCACATTGTGTCCCGTCTGGTCGCCATAACGGTCACGCAGACCGAGGATGAGATCTCCATTATCAAAGGCGATGCCGCTCAGTATAGGCTGTGGATAATCACTATAATTACCAACCGCGTAGGCCTGTGTTGAGTTGGGTTGCCACGCTCTCCATAAGGCACTGGCTGTAGTAGTACAAGTGTTTGCATTATTAAATGCGCCATTGGAACAGTGACGTGTGTAGTTTAAAGGTGTTTCAAATAGTGGCGCGGCTGTAAAGCCTGTGCCTGGTGTGTACACAAAGACGTACGCCTTCAATTTAGTGGGATCACCGTGGGGGAGCGCCTGGGTGATTGTAGATTCAGCCGAGCAGACAGCTCCGACGTAGATCAGGCCCCGGTAAGCGGTGACGGCAAAGGGGCGTACATCGCTGGGGCAATCTGCGGGGGAAGGTATGATGGTGTGAGTAATAGCCACGGCAGCAGGCGCTGTTGGCGCGTTGGGTGCTGCTCCAATGGGAATGCCATACAGGTTGCGATCGGCGAGATTCATCACATACAGGGTGCTCTCGTCGTCCGATAAGGCCATACCACCCAGCGCGGTTTTACCCACAGCATCATAGGCAGAGAGGTCGGGAACATAATTGTTGGTGGTAGTGTGCGTATTGGCCCCGGCTGTATTGGCCCCAAAAAGGGCGTTGAGGTCAACAAACGGCGTCGCACTCACGCTCGGGCTGTTGTCCGCGTGATGGATGATATAGATAGCGCCCGTGCTTCCGCTCGGTTTATAGTTCACCATCTGTTTGGTGTAAGCGCCTGCAAAGAGATCGTCGGAGGAGCGCCGGTAAGCCAGACCCCAGGTCGCACCAACGTCAGGCGCAGTTGCCAGACCCGTGGGAGGAGTATTATTGCCGCTATTGTTGTACGGAAAACGTACGATGACGTGGGCAGTCGCGTCAGTCTGATCGCCGCGCACATAACAACTGGTGGCCATATTCGGGTTATTCTGACAATATTCGCTGGGATACTCCAGTCCAAAATTGACGGTATTCGCACTGTTGGCCCCGCTGACAAATTGTACCGGCGGCGCAACATGACTGCTGGGCTGGTAAATGGTGAGCGAGGGGAGCGTCGCGCCGGTGCCGAAATTGCTAAATTGTACCCGCACCGCACCCGTTCCACCTGGCAAGGTAATCGTATATTGGCCCAGGGTACCGTTGACGGTACTGCTCGTGGCTGTACCAACACTGCTCCCTGCACTATTATAGGCAGTCACAACGACGCCGTTGATACCAGGTTCGCGGGCATCCTGAGTACCATTCTGGTTATAATCGTCGAAGACTGTTCCACTAATGGTATAGACAGGAGGTGTGAGGGTCTTCGCGAAACTGACCTGCCCGGAGCCGCCTAAAGCGCTTATACCAAGCAGACATGGTAGCAAGGCTATACTACAGAAACATAGCCGCAAGCTCTCGTAGAGTACTCTACGTCCGTAAGAGTCGGGTTTACACATCTACGCATTTTCTCTTTCATTGCATGATTACAATAAAAACGGAACACACTAAAACGATAATAAGATGAATGATCTCCGACTTTGCAACGCTTTCGTACGTAAACCGTCGACTATCTATTCCTATTTATGATTATACATAGAGAATGAAAATAGAAATTCTTGTATAGATGATTGTAAGATTACGGCTATCGTGAAAAATAAAAGGAGAGCTATCAATTGGATGTGAGGCTATAAAAAGGAGTCTGGTTATTGATGTATCTTTTTCTTGATGACCTTGAACATATATTCTATTACTTCATTTTTTAATTAACGAATAGTTCTACGTCTATTAGAATAACCAACAAAAAAAGTAGGTGAGAGTATGCTAGTCGAAAGATAGGCTACTATGATGGATCATCACATTGGACAACGCTTTGGCAAGTACCGCCTCATCAGCAGAATAGGCTCCGGTGGCTTCGCGACTGTATACCAGGCTGAACATATCTATCTGAATACGCGGGTCGCGGTAAAGTTGTTGGACACAAATCTCGCCAGCGGAGATCTGCAAAACTTTCTCACCGAGGCGCGCACTATCGCCCACCTGTCGCATCCGAACATCATACGTATTGTGGATTTCGATATAGAGCAAAATATTCCTTACCTGGTGATGGAGTATGCCCCGAACGGAACCCTGCGTCAGCGCCATCCGAAGGGAACGCGGGTGCCTCTTCCTCTTATCGTGAGGTATGTAAGACAGATTGCCAGCGCCCTGCACTACGCGCACGCCCAACGCTTGATCCATCGCGATGTCAAGCCGGAGAACTTATTGCTGGGACAGAAGAACGAGATACAACTCGGCGACTTCGGCGCGGCGCTCATTACACGCACCTCGCTGATTTTACAAACCCAGAACGTTATTGGCACAGCATCGTACATGGCACCAGAGCAGCTCCAGGGCAAGCCCACAGCGGCCAGCGATCAATACGCGCTAGGCGTTGTTGTATACGAATGGCTGTGCGGACGTTGTCCTTTTCAGGGATCGCTTGTCGAGTTGCAATATCAGCAGCTCAATATGTCTCCGCCCTCGCTGCGCGCGCAGTTGCCGACGCTGCAACCCACTGTTGAACAGGTGGTAATGAAAGCCCTTGCCAAGCAGCCGGAGCAGCGCTTCGCGACCATAGAGGCGTTTGCTACTGCATTAGAGCAGGCGAGCCAACCAGTGCAGCCCATGCCACCGCCACCATTATTCTTGCCAGGCGATGCAGGCGCTCACGGCTATGGATCATTGCTCGCTACTGAGATCTTCCAGGCACCAGCGTCGCGGCCCCCGGTAGTACCCGTCTCCCTGCCAGCAACGCCGCTGCCTGATACAATTCTGGCCAGTCCTTTACGACCACCTGCCAAACGGCGACATGGCCGCCGCGCTTTTCTCATCGGCACGCTTGCTACCATCGCGGCAGCGGCTATCGCCAGCGGCATTGTATTCGAACTCAGGCAAACGGAGTCGGTAAAAATAGCATCTCATACCACTCCAGTCAAAACGCCCAGGC
>Ga0209839_10000063_pt1 | contig 42483 bp, 43 predicted proteins | sample OrgsoiDNA2013050_FD_185800 | JGI IMG/M metagenome (GOLD analysis project Ga0209839, IMG submission 185800) | Permafrost soil microbial communities from the Arctic, to analyse light accelerated degradation of dissolved organic matter (DOM) -... | ecosystem: Environmental > Terrestrial > Soil >... | reverse complement strand
TCACACCGAGAGTGGTCACCAGTGGATGCCTGGCGAGGACGCAGGAGGCGAGGTGCAGCAGCGCTGCATGAGCCTCCGAGGACAGCCGGACGACTGGGGCGCGGCCCGTTCCGGCGAGGCTGGATGCCGAGCGGGCCGCTAGCCCCAGCAGGCGCCGCTGGGGGCCGCTCGAATGTGAGCGTATTTGCGGCGGCGACCACTTAGGCTCAGGGATTGGGCAGGCCGGTGATCACGTACGGACGCTCACCCGGCCGCACCATCCCGAGCGCGCGTGCCTCACGCACGATCGTGCTGGGATCGTTGAGCGAGTTCTCCTGCTTGACCAGCAGGGCGTTCTGCCGCGCCAGGCGCTGCGCGATTGCCCGCTGATGGTCGGCCTGCGAGCGCGTCGAGAGATATGACAGCGTGTGCTGCACGTATAGACCGATCACCACTGTCAGCACCACGAGCAGGCCGATACGACCGACCCGATCCCAGCGAACGTGCACCCTCGGGCCGCGGGACGCCACACGCCGGGGCCACGCTGGCGGCGTCCGGGCGGGTCGGCGAGGGATTGCGGGTGCGGAGCGGGCTGGGGGCATCCCGTACGCGCTTCGTTCGACGATCGCGTAGTCCTTCCTGCTGCACCGCCCGTTGCGGGAGTTGCGCCACCGAAATGCGCAGCCGGCCGGGATCACCAGACATGTGACAGGTCAGGAGCGAAACGCCGATCGGCCCGGGAACCGCGCGTCCGGCCCGAGCGCCTCCTCGATCCGCAACAGCTGGTTGTATTTCGCCACACGGTCGGTGCGCGAGGGCGCGCCTGTCTTGATCTGTCCGCAGCCGGTGGCGACGGCCAGGTCGGCGATCGTCACATCCTCGGTCTCTCCGGAGCGATGCGACATGACCGCGGCGTAGCCGGCCTCGCGGGCCATCCGGATCGCCGCGAGGGTCTCGGTGAGGGTCCCGATCTGATTGACCTTGATCAGGATCGCGTTCGCGACCCCAAGGTCGATACCTCGCTTCAGCCGCTCGGTGTTGGTCACGAACAGGTCGTCTCCGACGAGCTGTAGGCGACTCCCGAGCCGGTCGCTGAGCGCCGACCAGCCATCCCAGTCCTCCTCGGCCATCCCGTCCTCAAGCGAGATGATCGGGTAGCGGGCGACAAGGTCCTCCCAGTATCCGGCCAGCTCCTCGGCGCTCAATGTGCGTCCCTCGTGCTTCAGCACGTAGGCCCCGTCCTGGTAGAACTCGGACACGGCCGGGTCGAGCGCGATCGCGACTTGGTCCCCCGGGACGTAGCCGGCTGCCCGGATTCCTCCGATCACGGCCTCGAGCGCCTCCTCGTTGGACTTCAGGTCGGGCGCGAAGCCACCCTCGTCGCCGACCGAGGTCGACAACCCCCGCTCGTTCAGCGTCACCCCGAGGTGGTGGAAGACCTCGGCGCCGATCCTCAGCGCCTCGCTGAAGCTCCGCGCTCCCACCGGGACGATCATGAACTCCTGAAAGTCGATCCGGTTGTCAGCGTGGACACCGCCGTTGAGCACGTTCATCATCGGCACCGGCAGCACGTGCGCGGACTGGCCGCCGAGGTAGCGCCATAGCGGCAGACGCTCTTCGCCGGCTGCCGCGTGGGCCGCCGCCAGCGAGACGGCAAGCACGGCATTGGCGCCCAGACGTGACTTGTTGGGCGTCCCGTCGAGCGTGATCAGCAGCCGGTCGAGCGCCGCCTGGCTGGAGGCGTCCTGGCCGCGCACCGCGGTCGCGATCTCGCCGTTGACGTTGTCGACGGCCTTCATCACGCCCTTGCCCAGCCAATTCGAGCCGCCGTCACGCAGCTCGGTGGCCTCGAACGCCCCCGTCGAAGCACCGGACGGGACCGCTGCGCGGCCCCATGCGCCGGAGCGCAGGCTGAGCTCGACCTCGACGGTCGGATTGCCACGGCTGTCGAGAATCTGGCGGGCGTGAACGTGCTCGATCTGACTCATCTCGGTTGACGGTCTCCTTCGGTCAGGCGGGCGCGGGCGTAATAGACCAGCTGCTCATCAGGCGGGAGATCGTCCCAGCTTCTGCCCTCCGATGCCGCGAGCTCGGTCGCGGCGAGGACGCGGAACCGGAACCGGTCAGACGAAGCCCGCAGCGCCAGCTCCGGATCCACGTGCAGCTTTCGCGCGACGTTCACAGCCGCGAACATCACATCGCCGAGCTCGTTGAAGCGATCCTCGGGGGTGTGCGCAGCTTCGAGCTCGGAGATCTCATCCCGCAGCGATTGCAGCGGCCTTTGCACCCCGGGGAAGTCGAATCCGCGCGAGGCCGTCCGACGCTGAAGCTTGCGCGCGTAGAGAGGCGAGGGAAGGTTCTCGGGAACTTCGCCGAACACCCCGGGCTCGCGCCCTTCCTCGCTCCGCTTGATCGCATCCCAATTGCGCAGGACCTCGTTCGCCGTCTCGGCCTGGGTCTCGCCGAACACATGCGGATGGCGGCGAATCAGCTTCTCGGTGGTCCGCGTCGCGACCTGGCCGAGGTCCCCGGCTCCGCGTTCCTCGAGCAGCAAAGCGAGGAAATGCACCTGAAACAGTACGTCGCCGAGTTCGTCGAGCAGCTTCGTGTCATCGCCCCGATGCGCAGCGTCGGCCAGCTCGTATGCCTCTTCGACCGTGTGGGGCACGATCGATCGCTCGTCCTGCTCGCGATCCCACGGACACTCCTGACGCAGCCGCCGGGTGATCGCATCCAGGCGCGCGAGCGACCGTAGCGCCTCCTCCGGTGAGCGGGGGCTCACTTGCTGGTCGTCGTCGTGGTCGCGGTTGCGGTCGTCGAGCTGGCGGGCGCGGGCGTGGAAGTGGCCGGTGCCGTCGCGGTCGCCTTTGGAGCCTTATAGCCCTTGCAGTCGGCCATCGCGTACAGCGCACGACACTGGGTCTGCGTCAGCCAGTCCTGCTTGGCGTGGGCATCGACCGCGGTCTGAGCTGAGGTCTGAAGCTGGCTGGTCAGCGTCTGCTTGATCGTGGCGCTCGCCTGAGCGAGGGTCTTCTGGGTCGAGGGGGTGATCTTCGTGACCTCGAACAGGTAGGTCCCGAATTGCCCCTGGATCGGTCCCGTCAGCTTGTTCACCGGCGCTGCAAACGCCGCCTGGTTGAGCGCCGCGTCCTGCTGGCCCGAGGTCACGCCGGTCAACTGGCCGCCCTTGTTCTTGGTCGTCGGGTCGATCGAGTACTTCTTGGCGACCTCGGCCCAACTCGAGCCACTCTGCAACGCGGCCTTCGCGGCCTGCGCCTGAGCTTTCGTCTTGGTCAGCACGATTCGCATGTCACGGGCTTCCTTGGTCCCGAACTGCGACTGATGGCTCTGGTAATAGGTCGCGATCTGGGCCGCGGTGACGGTCGTCGGGTGCTTGGCGATCAGCTTCATGTAGATCTGGTCGCGCCGGACCCGGAACAGGATGTCCTGCAGTGTCTGACCGGTCGAGGTCAGGAGCGACTGAAACTGCGTGTCAGTGGAGAACGCCTGCTTCTTGGCGGCATCGAACGCCTTCTGGACCTGCGCGTCGGTAACGCTGAGGTGCATCTTGGTCGCGTCAGCCTGATACCAGTAGGTCTTGACCAGGAAGTCCATCACCTGGCTGGAGAGCGAGGTGAACAGCTGCTTGCAATCGGCCTGGAGCTGCTTGTCAGTGGTCTTCTTGAGGCTCGGGATCGCTTTGCGGACCTCGGCGATGCAGTTGCTGAAGTTGGGTGGGTCGCTGGGCACGATCACCGGCTGGCCCGGGCTCTGCGACGCCTGGCCCTTCGCCGCCACGTACATCCAGTGGTTGAACGCCCGGGTGGTGATCGGATTGCCCGCGACGTCGGCAACCGAGTTCCCCTGCAGCCCGCTACCGCAGGCCGAGATCGCGACGGCGGCGAGCACAAAAAAAGCGCCAAGCGCCGAGATGGACCGAAGACTCTTCATCAGACTGGGGCTGATGGTAGCGACCGCGCGCTCAACGCGAGTGGTGTGCAGGCTAAGAAACCACTAAGCGTCAGGTGCTGGTCGCAGCACACGACCGCGCCTTGGGGCTTCAGAGAGCACTAGGCCGCTTCGCGCGTAATCGAGAGCAGCACGTCGGCGGCCCTGACCAGCGCCGGGAAGCGCTTGATCGGATCGGCCGGGACCCGCACCGACAGCTGCGACTTGCCCGACTCGTACAGTGCCTCCGGTATCTCCTGGCGGATCCGCTTTGCGCGCACCGAGTCGAGCTCGACCGGCGTCACGGCGAGCCGATCGCCTCTGAAGGTGACCGCGGTCGCGCCGGCCTGCCCAAGCTTGATCCGTGCCTGCTGGAGCGCGATCAGGTTGCGCAGCGGCTCGGGCGGCTCGCCGAAGCGATCCTCGAGCTCCTCGCGCAACAGAACGAGATCGGCGACCTCCCGGGACGCGGCGATCCTGCGATGCACATCGACCTTCGCCTGCTCGTAGGGGATGTAGTCGGCCGGAACGTAGGCGTCGACATTCACATCGAGGCGTACCGGCTCCCAATCGTCATCGGTGACACCCTCGGTCTCCGCGACGGCCTCATCCAGCATCTGCATGTAGAGCTCGAACCCGAGCGCCGCGACGTGCCCTGACTGCTCGTCGCCGAGCAGGCTGCCGGCGCCCCTGATCTCCAGGTCGCGCATCGCGATCTTAAAGCCGGCGCCGAGCTCGGTGTAATCGGACAGGGCAGACAGTCGCTGGGCCGCCTCGGCGGTCAACGCCGCGGCACTCGGGTACAGCAGATAGGCGTAAGCCCGCTCGCGCGAGCGACCGACCCGTCCGCGGATCTGGTAAAGCTGCGCGAGCCCAAACACGTCCGCCCGCTCGACGATCAAAGTATTGGCCTGTGGGATATCGATGCCCGACTCGATGATGCTGGTGCACACCAGCACGTCGGCATCGCCACGCAGGAATCTGAGCATTCGCTGCTCGAGCGTACGTTCGTCCATCTGCCCGTGGGCCACCTCGAACGACATCCCCGGACACAGACCTCGCAGACGCTCAGCGGTCTCGTCGATGCTCTCGACGCGGTTGTGCAGGAAGAACGCCTGTCCGCCCCGCTCCTTCTCGCGCGTCAGCGCCCGGCGAACCAGCTCCTCGTCGTACTCCCCGAGGTAGGTCTTCACCGGGCGCCGGCCCTCGGGCGGAGTTTCGATCACGCTGATATCGCGGACCCCGGCCAGCGACATCTGCAGCGTCCGCGGAATCGGCGTCGCGCTCATCGCGATCACATCGACCTTGAGCTTGAGCTGGCGCAACAGCTCCTTTTGCCTGACCCCGAAGCGCTGCTCCTCGTCGACGATCAGCAGTCCCAGATCCTTGGCGCGGACGTCCCGAGACAACAGTCGGTGGGTCCCGATCAGGATGTCCACCGCGCCGGCGGCAAAGCCCGCGACCGCGACCTTCTGTTCGGCGGCGGCCCGGAAGCGCGAAACGTGCTCGATCGTCACGGGGTAATCCTTCAGCCGCTCGGAGAAGGTCCCGAAGTGCTGCTGGGCAAGGATCGTGGTCGGCACCAGCAGCATCACCTGCTTGCCGTCCTGAACTGCCTTGAACGCGGCCCGCAGCGCAACCTCCGTCTTGCCGTAGCCCACGTCGCCGCAGATCAACCGATCCATCGGCCGCGGTGCCTCCATATCGGCCTTGACGAACTCGATCGCGTCGCGCTGGTCCGGGGTCTCGGTGAACGGGAAGTCGTCCTCGAACTCACGCTGCCAATCGGTGTCGACGGGGAACGAATGGCCCTCGCGCCGCTTGCGCTCCGCATACAGGTTCAGCAATTCGCCCGCCAGCTCCTGGGCCGCTCGGCGCGCGCGGGCCTTGAGCGTGTCCCAGCGCGTACCGCCGAGCTTCGACAACGGCGGGTGGTTACCACCGGCGCCGACGTAGCGGCTGATCTTCGCGAGCTGGTCGACGGGCACGAACACCCGGTCTGAGCCGGCGTACTCCAGGTACAGGTAATCCCGCGTCACCGCAGCGACCGTCTTGGTGTCGAAGCCGGCGAAGCGGGCGATCCCGTGGTCCTCGTGCACGACGATGTCGCCCGTGCGCAGGTCGGCAAAGCTCCGAAGAATGCCCCGGCGCCGCTCACGACCCGGCCGATCGGGAGCCCGACGTCGGTGAAACAGCCGGTGCTCAGGGATCACCGCAAGATGAAACTGAGGCGAGATGAAGCCGGCCTGGAGCCGCGCCTGCGCCAACGTGATCAAGCCGGCCGAGGTGGCGGGGCGCCGGGCATCGTCGAGCCACCGCACCTTCAACCGTCCGAGGTTGTAGGCGAGACGCTCTCCCTCGCCACGGGCGCCAAAGGCGATCACGGTCCGGTAACCCGACCGGGCGAGCTTCTCCAGCTCCGGCTCGGCCTCTTTGAGTCCGCGCGCCCCGATGTCGGCGGCTTGGGCTCGGAACTCGAACGGCTGATCCTGGTCGATGCTCGACAGGCGAATCCCGGCCCGCTTCTCGAGTACCTGATCGATCGCCTCCGGCGCGACATACAGGTGATGGGCATCCTCATCGTGAAAGGCAGCGGTGACGTCCTGCCAATGATCGGCGAGCACTGGGGCAAGGTCTTCTTCGCCGGCGATCAGTACCGCTGCCTGCGGTGGAGCGAGGTCCAGGAATGAATGGAAGTTCTCGACCGGCAGCAGCTCCGCGATGTCCGGACGGTCCGCCTGATCCTCCAGCGCTGCGATCTCAGCCAACTCGCGGTGCTCCTCGGCGAGCTCAGCGGCCGGCGCAACCTCGACCAGCTCGGCTTCGCCGAGCGAGCGCTGGGTGAAGGTCGAGAACCAGGACAGGGACTCGATCTCGTCGCCGAACAGATCCACGCGAACCGCGCGATCCTCGGTTGCCGGAAATAGGTCGAGCAGACCGCCGCGGATTGCGAACTGGCCCCGATCCTCGACTTGATCCACCCGCTCGTAGCCCGCGGCGACCAGATCGAGCGCGGTTTCGTCGAGGTCAAGCAGCTCCCCGGTCCGTAGCGTGAATCCGTGAGGACGCATCGATGGATCCGGGACCTTCTCGGACAGGGCGACGGCGCTGACGACCACGACGGGGGGCGCACCGGCGGAATCGAGCAGCGCATCGAGCGCGGCTATCCGCAAGCCGACCAGATGCGCCGGCGGGGCCAGGTGGGACTCGTAGGTGACCCCCCGGCTGGGGTAGTAACGGACCGTCCGCGGCTCGAGCCAGCTCTTCAGCCCTGCGGCTAGATCGCGCGCCGCACGGTCGTCGCCCGCGACGACGATTGCCGGCCGGTCGGTGTCGCGGTCCAGCAGCGCCGCCAGCAGGTAGGGACGCAGCGACTGAGAGACGAACGCCCGGCCGCCGTCGCGGGCCAACGTGGCGGTCTGCGGATCATCGTCGGCATGGACGAGGAGGCTGCGGAGCATGAACCTCCCAGTCTAGGTGGGCGCCGTCCTTCCTCCGACGATGCGCTCGGTGGTGTCTGCCGCCTCGTCGATCAGCAACTGCACGTCGGCCGGCGCCTCGCGGAAGCGACCGAGCACGTATGCGGCCACCCGATCAGGATCGCTGGTCGGCGGACGACCGACTCCCACCCGGACGCGTGCGAACTCCGCCGATCCGAGTCCCTGTTTGATCGACTTCAGCCCGTTGTGGCCGGCCAAACCGCCGCCGACCCGGGTACGGATCTCGCCAAACGGCAGGTCGATCTCATCGTGGAGCACCAGCACGCGCTCGAGCGGGACATCAAGTGCGCCGCGAGCTGGACCGACCGACCGACCGACGTCGTTCATGTAGGTCTGCGGCAACAGCATCGCGACTCGCGGACCGCCGGGAGCGGTCCGGCCTTCGCTCAGCAGACCCTGGTAGCTGACCTTGGGCTTCGATAACCCCCACCGGTGCGCGAGGACCGCAGCGACCTCGAAGCCGATGTTGTGACGCGTGCGGTCGTACTCGGCCCCCGGGTTGCCGAGGCCCACGACCAACCAGTCGACGGGACCACCGCGACGACCCGGCAGTGGCACGGCGGGCGCCTAGGCGCTCACGAGCCGGAGTCCGCTTGGCCGCCGTCCGACCCGGCATCCGCATCGCGCGCTTCAGCGCCCTCGCCCACAACGCCGGTCTCCTGTTCAATCTCGTCGGCGTCCTCCGTCTGCAGACGGGGCGGGCTCAGCGTGGCGATCACCGTCTCGGGATCGTCGAGGAGCTTCACTCTCGCCGGCGGTCTCAGGGAGTCCAGGGTCAGCGTCTCGCCGATCTCCATCGCTGAGACGTCGTGCTGGAGCGAGTCGGGGATGTCGTTCGGCAGCGCCTCGATCGCCAGCTCCCGCGTGACGTGCTCCAACACGCCGCCGTCCCTGATCCCCGGGGACTCCTCCGACCCGGTCAGCTCGAGCACGACCGTCGTCTCGATCGCCTGATCGAGTCGCACCCGCAGCAGGTCGATATGCATCGTCTCCCCACTGACGGGATGGCGCGCGAGCTCCTTGACCACGACCGGCGTGGCCGAGTCGCCGTCGATTCTCAGATCGAGCACCGCGCCGGCGTGGGCCAGCGCCTGGCGCAGCGTGCGTGCCTGCACTCGGAAGGCGACCGGGGTCTCCCCGCCGCCGTACACGACCCCGGGCACGTTGCCTTCGCGCCGCAGACGACGCACGGCCCGCGAGCCTGCGGGCTCGCGCCGGGCAACGACGAGTGCTGTCGATTCCGTGACGGCCATGGCGGCGACCGATGGTAGCGAGCGGGACTCGCAAACGCTGGCGCGAGACCCTGACCGTGCGATAATCTTGGCCAATGTCAGGCGACACCCAGCTGATGCTGTGGATCGCCGGAGTGCACCTCCTAGGCCTGGGGTGCGTCGCGGTCCTACTGATCCCCGCGTTGCGTGACAATCCCGGCTCGCCGCCGCGTCGTTCCGACGCGGACGGAGACGACAATGGCTGGGGGCGCGGGCCGAGGCGACCGCCGACCCGCCCGGAGCCGCCGCGAGGCGGAATTCCGCTACCCGACGCGCAGCCTGCCCGAGCCCGCTTCCGAGAGCCCGGCCGGCTGAGCGAGAAAGCGCCTCGGCGGACACGGCGCCCGGCACGCGAGCCCGACCGTAGACCGGTTAGAACGTCTCAGCAGTCCAGTCTCCACGAACACGGGGTATCGGGCTCGTCAGAACCGTGCCGGACAGTCGGCGTCGCTCTGGATCCGGGCGCTGATCTTCAGTAGTTCAACGTGAACTCCGCTGAGCACATTGCCCGCGTGGCGCACGCGTAGGCACTGAACGATTGGCAACGACGAGCCGACCGTCCACGCCACGCGCGCCGTGCCCAGCGTGCTGGTCAGCGAAAAGCCCGTCGACGGCTGAATCTGAATGATCGAGACACTCCCCGGACGGCGCAGCGCAGTCACGTTCTGGGCGACCCGCGCGCGGCACGAGACATCGGCGCGGCAGCCGAGGATCCGTCCCACAGCGTCCTTCTCGTCCCCCCTCGCCTCGGCCTTGACCAGCGAAGTGATCGCCGAGGTTTCCGCGCCGTCCGCACTCCACACCCTCGCGAGCAGCGCACTGACGGCAAGGAACACGAGCAGTCCAGCGGCGATCAGGACCACGTAGAGCCGGCGCACCGCACCGAAGCTAACGAAAGCGGCGAGGACACGCCCGAGCAGCACCCACCGGCGAGCCTTGGGCGAGCCGCGCGCCGGCGCAGCCTACTGGGAGTCGCTGAGCTCCAGGAACCGCTCGACCGAGGCCTCCTGATGCTCCAGACGCTCGGCGAGCGCCAACGCGTGCTGTGCGGCTAGCAGCAGGAAGTCCTCGACGCAACGCTCCGGATCATCCGACAGGGGATATACGCGCGTCAGATCCTGCTGAGCGCACGCGATCCCGATTGGCGGCCGACCCTCGGCCAGCGTTCGCGCTCCGCAGACGGGCGTCACCACCAGCTGGGACTCCGTCGCGACGAGGGCCGTGGGCAGCAACCGCGGCGCGGTCAGGCGCACCGACAACTCCAGCGAATGATCGACCGCGACGTTGCTGCCACTGAGGTCGCGCAGCGGTTCCCGCCAGACGTCGAGCACGGTGTCGGCACCGACGAGCGCGTCGCGGAGCGCCGTGGCCTGTTCGACGTACAGCCGCTCGGCCTCCGCGCGGTCACCGGCATCCGCGAGGTCCAGGTCACAGGGAACGCGGAGCAACTCGCTGGCCGCCACCCTCGCGCCCGCACCACGGCTGCCGCAGGTGACATACGTCTGGAGCGTGCCCAGGTCGCGCCGACCGTGAAAGATCACCGTCACCGCATCGCTGACCGGGAGGCCACCGACGCGGAGCGAGACCGCGACCGCAGATGAATCGTCAAGCAACGCGCGGCGCAGCAGATCTTCCGCTGCACCGCCGTCTGGACTCTGATCCTCTTCGAGCATGTGTGCTCCTTCGAAGCGGCGGTTTGCCGTTCACAAGGTACTCAAACGGCCGGGCGTTGACCAGCGCCATGTGGAGCATCGCCCGCGCAACCTGCTGGCCAAGCGGCGGATCAGAGACAAGCGGGTAGGCTGCATCGGAATGAAGCTCCTTTATAAGCCATTCGCCATCATCGCCGCTTTGATCGGCGCCAAGCTCGGCCAGGCGGCATTCAAGCGCCTGTGGTCGAAAATCGACGACGCAGCCCCCCCGATCGCCACTGGGCCTGAGGGGAGCCTGCCGAAGGTCGTCGGGGCGCGAGCGCTCGAGGCCGCCACGATGGCTGGCGCCGTGGCGGTGGTCGAACGAGTCAGCGCCGGCACCTTTCACCATTTCACCGGGGTCTGGCCGGGCGAGCGCGCGCAGCAGCGCGATCAGCATTAGCTCGATCAGCATTAGCTCGAAGGCTCGTCCGGCACCGCCCACGGCTCCAGCCCGTCGCGCGCCCCGTCAGGAATCGCACGCTTGGTCAGCGTTTCGCGGTAACGAAGTGCGCGTTGAACACCACACCCTGTGGGTCGCACTCGGCCCAGCGCACGCGAATCGAGTGCCGATGGGGCTCACCCATCCCCGCCTCCCCTGCCCCTGAGCACGAAGCCCCGCTCGGCCAGCTCAGCCAGTTGGTCCTCGAACGCAGCGAAGTCGCGTCCCAGCAGGGCATCGATCGGCCGCCCACCGGGCCCCGCGGCTCGTACCCAGCTCTGCATCACCGCGGGCCCGGCGCGCTGCGCCGCCTGATCGAGCAGGTCGAGCAGGATCGGCAGCTCCGGGCGGTGGTCGAGCTCACCGGAGAGCAGCGTCAGCGGATCGACGGCGAGCAGCCGGCAGAGCTCGTCGTCGCTCAGCCGGAGCAACTCCATCAGCCGCACGGCGCGCTCGCTCTGTACGCGCCTGGCCGACATCGCATCGAGAAGCATGCCGGAAAGCGCCTCGGCGTGTGGCGAAGGCTGCGCGATGTCATCAGCTCCGCTGAGCCGGCCCGCCACGGCCACCGGCGAGCTCGTGGCAGCGGACCGGCGGGCTCAGAACAGCTGGTTCTCGCCGCCGAACACGTCACTCACGGACCCGTCGGTGAAGATCTGGCGGATCGAGTTGGTGAGCAGATCGGCGCACGAGAGCACGCGCACGTTGTCGGGCGCTCCCGGCGGCAACGGCAGCGTGTCAGTCACGACCACTTGCTCGAACCCGGCGGCGGCGAGGTTCTCCCACGCGTCGCCGGAGAACACGCCGTGCGTTGCCGCCGCGTAGACCCGCCGCGCCCCGGCGTCCAGAACGGCCTGGGCGGCTGCCCTGAGCGTTCCGGCGGTGTCGATGATGTCGTCGACCAGGACCGCGGTCTTGCCGGCTACCTCGCCGATCACGTAGCCGATCTCGGCCACCTGCTGGGCTGGCCGCTCCTTGTTGAGGATCGCCAGGTCGGCGCCGATTTTGGAGGCGAACTTCTTGTTCAGCTTCACGCGGCCGGCATCCGGAGCCACGACCACGAGATCCTCCAACCCGAGGTCGCCAAAGTACTGCGTGAGCATGAACAGCGCCGTCATGTGGTCACAGGGCTTCTGGAAGAAGCCCTGGATCTGGCCCGAGTGCAGGTCCATGGTGAGGATTCGATCGATCCCGGCCGATTCGAACATGCGCGCGACCAAGCGGGCACTGATCGGCTCTCGCGGGGCGGATTTCTTGTCCTGGCGCGAGTACCCGTACCACGGCGTCACGGCGATTACGCGGTGCGCGGAGCCGCCCACGGCGGCGTCGATCAGCTCCAGCAGTTCGATCAGCGCGTCGTTGGCGCTCAACCCGGTTTCCAAATTGCCACAGGTCGGCTGGACGATGAACACGTCGGCGCCGCGGACCGACTCGTCAAAGCGGCAGTAGACCTCACCGTTGGAGAACGTCTTCAGCGTCACGCCGCCCAACTCGACGCCCAGCTTGGAAGCGATCTTCGCCGCGAGCTCGGGATTCGCGCGCCCTGAAACGAGCATCAGCCGCTTGTTGTACTCAAGTCGCATGTCGGTCCGCGCCCGATGCGTCTGCAGCGCGCTCATCGTGCGGTCGAGTCTACGCCGGGAGGGAGACGGCTTGGTCGCGCTCACGGTCGGTCTTGTGCCGGTTTCGCGCGGTCCGCTTCGCGCTGCCGGCGGCGCTCTGCGTAGCCGTTGACGTTCTCCTGGCGCGAGCGCGCGACGCCCAGCGCGCCGGCCGGCACGTCCTCGCTGATCACCGATCCCGCTGCCGTATACGCATCGTCGCCAACCCGTACTGGAGCGATGAACGCCGTGTCGACGCTCACCTTCACCCGCGAGCCGATCGTCGTGCGGTGCTTGCGATAGCCGTCGTAGTTGGCCGTGATCGTGCCCGCGCCAATGTTGCTGGCCTCGCCAATGTCGGTGTCTCCGATATAGGACAGGTGTGGAACCTTGCTGCCGGCGCCGACGTCCGAATTCTTGATCTCAACGAACGTGCCCGCTTTCGCCCCCTCGCGCAGGACGGCGCCGGGACGCAGGTACGCAAACGGCCCGACGCTGACGCGGTCGCCCACGACGGCGCCGTTCGCGTAGGTGTGAACGATGCTCGCCCGCTCGCCCACTCGCACGTCGATCAGCGTCGAGTGCGGCCCGATTGCCGAGCCGAGGCCGATCTCCGTCGAGCCATGGAGGCTGGTGAACGGCGCAATCACCGTGTCCTGGGCAATCGCCACGTCGGCATCGATCAGTGTCGCTCCAGGGTCGACAATCGTCACCCCAGCGAGCATGTGCCGATCGTGAATCCGTCGCTGAGCGATCGCTCTGACCTCCGCCAAGCCGCGACGATCGTTGATCCCCAGCGTCTCGTCCGGATCTTCGAGCTCGTACGCGAACACGCTGCGCTCGTGTGCGCGAAGGATCGGCAGCACGTCGGGCAGGTAATGCTCGCCCTGAACGTTGTCGGCCCGGACCTCGTCCAGCGCCGCAAGCAGACCGACCCCTTCGAACGCGAACATGCCCGTGTTGATCTCGCGGATCTGGAGCTCGGACTCGGTCGCGTCTCCCGGCGCCTTGGTCTCGACCACCCGCTCCACGCTTCCGTCCGGCGCCCGCACGACGCGTCCATAGCCGGACGCGTCATCCAGGACCACGGTGGCGATCGTCGCCGCCGAGCCCGACCGGGCATGGGCGTCGGCCAGTGCATGGATCGTCAGCGGCGTGACCAGCGGCACGTCACCGTTGAGCACCACGACCGTGTCGCCGGGGTCGATCTGCGCTGCGGCGGCCTTGACCGCGTCGGCGGTCCCGAGCGGCCGCTGCTGGACCGCCAGCACAACACCGTCGTCCAGCGACGACTCCAGCAGGCGCCCGGGCCCATCGACGACCACGATCTTCGCGGCGCCGGCCTGCCTGGCGGCAGCGATCGGCCAGCCGACCATCGGACGTCCGCACAACGGGTGCAACAGCTTCGGCACCGCCGAGCGCATCCGGGTTCCCTGCCCGGCGGCAAGGATGACGACGACAGGCGCGGCCACGACAGGATCGTAAGCGATCGCCCGCTCCGGCAGGTCTGAGGTCCGATCGCAAAACGCGCCGATCCACGCTGGGCCCAGCCCCCACGACTACGTCCCGAGTCCCGGCTCGCGGCCGGCCCGCGCCCTGTAGTAACGCAGCCACTTACGCACGGCGTTGTCGGACACGCCGAAAGGCTGGGGAGCCTGGGCTCGAACCAGAACTTGGACTTCCAAAGAGTCCCGTGCTGCCATTACACTACTCCCCAGTGTATTGAGCCACCGGCGCAAGTTCACGTTATCTCATCCGCTCGCGAGGATCGTCGCGAGGTTTGCGGGCAACAGGGGGTCCGCCAGAGCGGCGCGCACGTCGTCGGGGCGCTGCAGCGCTCGCTCGACGCGCAGGATCCCGACTTCGAGGCCGGCTTTTTGCGCGGCCGCGATCGCGATCGCCATTACGTCGGGGCTGCGCCACGCCTGCTCGGGCAGCGAGAACAGCATCGGCAGCGGTCGCGCGATCGCGATCAGATAGAAGCCGCCGTCGATCACCGGTCCGAGCGCAACGTCGCACCCGTTCTCCAGGTCGCCCAGCGCGCCGGTCGCGTGCTCGGGGCGCCAGCATGGCAATTCAGGCCAGATGATCAGCACCGGGCCGTCGTTGTGGCCGAACACTCGCGCTGTCGCGTCTGCGAGACGGCCGGCGATCCCGTCGCCGTTCTGTGGAAATACGGCGACCTCGGGGCCGAGCAGCGCGCGCAGCTCCGGACCGGCGTCCGGCGGTTCATGGGCCACATGGAGCGCCCCTGGCGCCACGGCCCTCGCCCAGGCCGCCGCCCGCTCGATCAGCGCCACCTGAAGCACCGCGCACCGCTCGCGACCGAGCATCGGCTCAAGCGCTCTGCGGACGGTTCCAGAACGCGGCGCGCGGGCCATCAACAGCACCGACGGTGGCGTGGCCACTGGGGCCGCCACGCCAGCTCAGCCCTGCTCGAGGCGAAACATCGTGCCGGCGGGACGGGGCTGATCTTCAGCCAAGCGGGGCAGCGCGGTGGCGAGCACGTCGGCGAAGATCGTTGAGCTGGTCCCCATCAGCTCGATCAGCTTGGCCACCGGTGTCGGAGCGCCTGGCTTGACCTCGTTCGCGTAGTCGGTCACGAATCCGATCAGCGCGAAGGCAAGCTCGAGCTCGCCGCACAGCACCACTTCGGGACCACCCGTCTGGCTGACCGCGCTCACGCCGAGTTCGGCCAGCTGAGCAATCTCGGTTGGCGTGTTGAAGCGTGGACCGTCAACGTGACCGTAGGTGCCACCGTCGCACGCGGGGTGGCCGGCGTCCGAGGCCGAGCTCAGCAACTCACTTCTGAGATCGTTCGAGAACGGGCCTCCGTGAAGGATCCAATGGCCGCGCTCCGGATCGCCAGGTGTGGCGAAGAACGTGCACAGCGAGCCATCGGGAAGGCGATTGGAGCTGAAGTGCAGATCGTCGAACACCACCAGCGACCCGAGCTCGAGCGTCGGATCGACCGCCCCGCACGCCGTGCATCCGATCACCGCGTGGGCCCCCAGCTCCTTCAGCGCCCAGATGTTGGCGCGGTGATTGACGTGATTGGAGAGCCGGAGATGACCTCGCCCGTGGCGCGAGACGTGAAGCGCCTGGACCCCCGAATAGCTGCCCCGCGAGACGACAGCGGCGCCGAACGGGGTCTCGACCGCGACCGTCTCGGCGCGCTCGAAGCCGGGAAGGGCGTGGGTCCCCGAGCCGGTGATGATCGCGATCGACATCAGGGCCCGGCCAACGCCGGCTGGTGCACGGCGGGCCAGTCGTCGAGCGCCTTGGCCTTCTCGGTGTCCTCGTAGACCTCCCCGGCACGGCTGCGCGCCATGTTGTGAGAGATGAGCCGCTTTGCCAGCCATGACAACATCGTCGACCTCCTCTTGATTGACCGGTCTCGCGCACCAGCGGTGGCCGTCCACGGGCCGGCGACCGTCTACCGGGGCACGCGCCCGCCCTCGGCGCCGGGCTCAGTGGCCGGACCACGGGGAGCGGCGATCCCCAGGACGCGCATCGCCTTCAGCCCCAGCGACAGCTTCTCGCGCCCGTCGGTCAAGGAGACGTCGAGCCCGGTGAGCTCGCGGACGCGCTCGAACCGGTAGCGGACGGTGTGGCGATGCGTGATCAGACGGGCCGCGGTGGCGTTGACGTTGGCGTCGCACTCGAGGAACGTGGACAGCGTGCCGAGCAGGTCGGTCTCGTACTGATCGTCGTAGGCGACCAGCGGGCGAACCGTCTCCTTGTAGAAGCGCTTGAGCTCGGCTGGGTCGCTCATGTACGGGAGCAGCAGCTGGTAGGTGCCGGTCTCCTCATAGGCGAGCTCGGAGTGCTCGCTGTCACCCTCGACCACGTTGAGCGCGAGCAGCGCCTCGTTGCGGGCGCGCTGCAGGTCGAGCGGATCCTCGGCATGGCGGCTGCGTCCGATCGCGAAGGCAAAGCCGGCCAGCCCGGATTCGAGCTCGCGCAGGATCGCCGAGGACACGCGGCGCCGCGTCTCGCCGTCGGGATCGGGAATCAGCACCACCACCTCGCCGGCGTCGCCCTCGGTCAGCGCGCAGATCGAACCGGGGGCGATCGATCGCGCACCGCGGGCCGTGACCGCAAGCAGCCGTCGCCGCCAGTCATCCTCGGTGGGGTTGCGGGCATGGGCGCGCACAACCGCGACCGCGCCCCCAGATGCAAGGTCGGTCCCGAGCTCCTTGCCGCGCGCGAGCAGGTCGCCGCGATCCTCGATCAACCGCGCCAGCACCGCGCGCTGAAAGCTGATCGCCGCTTCTTCGGATGCCCGCTCAGGCGCTCGCACGCGCTCGACCTCCGAGGCGATCAGCGTCGTCACGAGCCGCAGCACGGCCCCGTCCGGAGTCTGCTCGCGGGTCCGCATCCGGAGCTGCCCAACCGACACTTCGGCGACCTTCAGCTCGAGTGTGGTGACGTCGTCAGCGTCGCGCATCAGCGACCGCTCGTCAGCCGGCGAGCGGGCTGCCACCGCCAGCACCGCCGCCGAGCGGTCGATCAAGATCAGGCTCGCGTCCAGCGCTCGCGCCGCCGCGCGCAGGATCTCGGGCAGCCCGGCCCCTCCCTCGACGGCGTCGGTGATCGCCGAGAACGCCCTTAGGTCAGGCGCCCCAGAGCGACTCCGTGCCGCGCTATCGGCCACTTCGCTCAACCTCGGAGTAGGGCTGGAGGAACCGCCGGCACGAGGTCAGAACACCCGCGGCCACTCGAACACGATCAGCGCGCCGGCGAGCACGCCGATACCGACGAGTGCGGCCAGGACGTAGAACGACAGAATCACTACGGCGACCCGCTCCAGCGGCCTGCGGTATGCGGTGGCGGCGGGCACGATCACCAGCGCGCAGAATGCCGCCAGACCGAATACGCCCAGACAGCCGCCGACGAGATAGGTGATCGATTGGTTGCTCATGTCCGCCAGGACAAATTGTGACCGAAGCCGCTGATGGTTGAGCGTTGGCCGCCTGAAAGTCAGGCAAACCCAGGCTGCCGAACGCTCATTCGAGCGACGCGGCGGCGTCGCCGGGAGCGGGAACCGCCGCCGCCGAGCCCGGAAAGCGTCCGCCCAGCGCTCGTGCAGCGACCGTCGCGCGGCCCAGCGAGTCCGCACCCCGGTACAGGCCGGCGACGGTCGGCCCTGACCCGCAGACGATCGCGTGCTCAGCTCCGGCCGCCAGCGCGGCCTCACGCGCCTCGCCGATCTGCGGACACAGCGAAATCGCGGCTGGCTCCAGGTCGTTGACCAGCAGCCACAGCGGAAGCTCGGCCCCGGCCCCGCCCAGCCGGGCCCCGCCCAGCCGCGCCCCAACCCCCTCGGACCCGAGTGCGCGAACCAACTCCAGGTGCGTGACTGAGAGCTGATCCGCCGCGCGCGACAGGCCGAGGCGGTCCGCCTCCCGGTAGACCTCGGCGGTCGACAGCGCGACCGGCTGCGGGAGGATCAGGAATGCGTGCGGGGCCAGCGGCGACAGCGGCTGGACGACCTCCCCCGCCCCGGTCCCGAGCGCCACGCCGGGCTGCAGCTGGCTCGGGACGTCGGCTCCGAGCCGGCGGGCCAGCTCGGCCAGCACGGACGCGGGAACCGGCGCCAGCCGGGGCGCCAGACGCAACATCGCCGCGGCGTCCGCTGAGCCCCCGCCCATTCCGGCGGCCACCGGAACGCGCTTACGGATCTCGACCCGGATCGCCGGCGCCCTCCACCCGCTGGACCGCAGACCGTGCAGCGCACTCGAGACGAGGTTCGGTCCCCGGACTCCGGGACAGATCACCTGATCGCGATCGCCGGCGACGGTGGTGACCAACAGCTCGTCCGCGAGCGAGACGGATTCGAACAGGGTCACCAGCTCGTGGCGGCCGTCGGGGCGAGCTTCGCCGAGGCACAGGCACAGGTTGACCTTGCCCGGTGCCAGTGCTCGCAGCCTCACCGGGCCACTCACCGGGCCACTCTCCGCGCAAGCTGGCGGAACTCCTCCGGCGAGAGCCGCTCGGCACGTTGATCGGGCGGGTGGCCAAGCTGCGTCAGCGCGGCTCGGGCGCGCTGACGGATGTCGGCCTCCGCGTGTGGCGCGAGCGCCAGCGAGCCGGCGAGCGCCTTGCGCCGATGCGCGAACGCCTCGTGGACCAGGGCGTTCAGCCCCGGGTCGGCCGCCGGCCCTCGCCGGCGCAGGCCGAGGAGCACCGAGTCGACGTTGGGCACCGGACGAAACACTCTTCGCCCGACCCGCCGCAGCAGCTTGACCTCACACGCCAGCTGCGCCAGCACCGACGGGACGCCATAGGCCCGACTTCCAGGCGCCGCGGCGAACCGCTCGCCGACCTCGCGCTGAACCATGACCACCCACTGGCGCACATCCGGCAGTCGATCGATCGTGCGCAGAATCACCGTGGCGGCGATCCCGTACGGGAGATTCGCCACCACCTTGGCGGGTGCCGGCCTCAACCCGCCCAGGTCGAGCTCGAGGGCATCGAGAACGTGCAGTGTCACGTTGCCCAGCGGCGCCAGCGTGTCGCGCAACCGGGGCTCGAGCCGGCGGTCGACCTCGACCACGTGAAGGTGACCGACTCGGGCCGCGAGCCGCTCTGACAGCACCCCCAGACCGCCTCCGATCTCGAGCACCGTGTCGGTCTGATCAAGCTCGGCGAGCCGCTCGATCACTTCGAGGATATTGCGATCGACGAGGAAGTTCTGACCCAGCTCGCGGGTGCGCGCGTTCACCATCCGAACGCCGCCGCCGCGCTGCGCTCGATCGCCTCCTCGAGCTCGCGATACGGAATACCACGCTCGACCGCGAGCGCGTGGGCGGTGTGGACAACGTTCGCGGGCTGGTTCGGAGTACCGCGAACCGGCTGCGGGGAGAGATACGGGGCGTCGGTCTCGACCAGCAGCCGACCGGCCGGGATCAGCAGCGCCGCCGCACGCAACACCTGTGCCTTTGGGTACGTGGCATTGCCGGCGAACGAAAACCACCAGTCCGGATGCGCTAGACACTCCTGCACCCGGTCGGCCATGGAGAAGCAGTGCAGGATTACGCGGACACCTTCGGCGTGCGCGGTGAGTAACTCGAGCGTGTCGTCCTCCGCCGCGCGCGTATGAATCACCAGCGGCTTGCCGGTCGTGCGCGCGAGCTCGATCTGGGCCTCGAATGCCCGCCTCTGGTCGTGGTGAGGCGCGTGGTTGCGGTAGTAGTCCAGTCCGGTCTCGCCGATCGCCACGCACTTCTCGTGCGCCGCCAGCGCCTCGAGCTCGGCGAAATCGGCGTCGTCGAACCCGGTCGCCTCGTTGGGATGGCGACCGATCGCCGTGTACACCTGAGGGAAGTCCTCCGCCGCCGCCAGCGCCGCTCGGCAGGAGGCGCCGTTGGTGCCGACCGTGACCAGACGGGTCACTCCGGCGGATTCGGCCGCCGCAACCAGCTCGGCATTCGACGGCTCGCAGACCTCGAGGTGGGTGTGACTGTCAACCATTTACACGCGCTTCGGGAACAGCGGCTCGAGCGCGACCACTGATCCGCCACCACCCTGTCCCGCGAAGTCGGCGCCGTTGAACGCGACCTGCGGAACGCCAAGCGCATCCAGCAACCGCTGGGTGCTCGACGGCATGTAGGGGTGCAGCAGCACGCTGATGACACGCAACCCCTCGGCCAGCGACGCGAGTGTCTGATCCAGCGCTCCCGCGGCCCCCGGATCCTTGGCCAGCTGCCAGGGCGCGCGCTCCTCGACATAGCGGTTCAGCCGGCGCACCCGCTGCCAGATCAGCTCGAGCGCCTGGGTCGCCTCGGCGCGATCCAGCAGCGCGGAGACCCTAGTGGCCAAACCGTCGAACTCGCGAGCCAGCACCGCGTCAGTGTCGGTCCGCGGAATCATTCCGTCTCGGTACCGCAGTACCATAGCAATCGTCCGGCTGGCCAGGTTGCCATACTCGTTGGCGAGCTCGGTGTCATAGCGAGACCTGACCGAGTCCATCCCGACGGCGCCGTCACCTCCGAACGCGACGTCGCGCATCAGATAGAAGCGCAGCGCGTCGGTTCCATATTCCGCCATCACCTCGAATGGATCGAGCACGTTGCCGAGTGACTTGCTCATCTTGCGCCCGTCCGCGCCGAGCAGGAAACCGTGGACGAACACATGATGAGGCACGGGCAGCTCAGCGGCCATCAGCAGGGCGGGCCAGAACACCGTGTGGAACTTGAGGATGTCCTTTCCGATGATGTGGTAATTGGCAGGCCAGAAGCGCTCGGTCAGATCCTCACCCGGACGGGCGTATCCCAGCGCCGTGTAGTAATTCAAAAGCGCGTCGAACCAGACATAGAAGACGTGCCCGGGATCCCACGGCACGCTCACTCCCCACTGAAGGCGCGCGCGCGTGAGCGAGACATCCTGCAACCCCGAGCCGATGAACGATCGGGCCTCGTTGAAATGGTGGGCGGGCATGACGAAATCGGGGCGGTCCGCGTACAGCCGCTCCAGCGGCTCCTGGAACGTCGACAGGCGGAAGAACCAGTTCTCCTCCTTGTGGCGCTCGAGCGGGATCTCGTGAATCGGGCAACGGTTGCCCTCGAGGATCTCGTTCTCGACCTTGAAATCCGCGCACCGGGGGCAGTACCAGCCTTCGTAGAGGCCCTTGTAGGTGTGGCCGTTGTCGTGCACCCGCTGGAGCACGGCTTGGACCCTGACCTTGTGCTCCTCGTCGGAGGTCCGAATGAAGAAATCGTTCGAGGCGTTCAGCCTCGGCATCAACGCCTTGAAGCGCTCGGCGTTGCGATCCGCCAGGTCCTTCGGCTGCAACCCCTGCGCCCGCGCCGCGTCGGCCACCGGCTCGCCATGCTCATCGGTGCCGGTGAGGAAGAACACGTCCTCGCCGCGCTGGCGCATATGCCGCGCCAGCACGTCGACGGCAATCGTCGTGTACGCATGGCCGAGATGCGGCTGGGCGTTGACATAGTAGATCGGCGTAGTGACGTAGAAGGACATACCGACCGTCAAGGCTAGTCGGAAACCGCGTCCAGCTTTGGGCCAGCGCGATCGTCGCTTCTGGATTCCGGGAGACCGCACGATCGCGCCGGCAATCACCACGGCCGGGCATCCGGCCCGGCCATCGCGTCCAGCTCTGGGCCAGCGATCCGGCCCGGCCCTATCCGGTCAGCGCGCGATAGAGCGCGTTGGCGCTGAGCCCCGTCAGTTCGGATACGACGCCCGCGGCCGGTCGCGGCTTGGCGCCGGCCCGCACCAGCCGTCGTAGGGCGTCCAGCGCGGGACCGAGATCGACCGCGACGGCGGGCGCTGGTCCGACCACGAGCACGATCTCGCCCCGCGGAGGCTCGGCCGCGTAGCGGGCCGCTAGCTCCGACGCGGTCCCGCGGACGACTTCCTCGTGGAGCTTGGTCAGCTCGCGGCACACGGCGATCGGGCGCTCGGGATCCAGACCGGCAAGGACGGCCAGTGACGCCGCGACCCGTCGCGGCGATTCGAACGCGACCAGCGTCTCGGGGGAGCCGAACGCCTGCGCGAGCTCGCCGCGCTTGCGCGGCAGGAAGCCCACGAAGCGCCACCGTTCCGCCGGCAGCGCGCTGGCCACGAGGGCGCTCAGGGCCGCCGAGGGCCCGGGGAGCACTTCCACCGCGAGACCGGCGGCGACGCAGGCTCGGACCAACACGAAGCCAGGGTCGGACACCAGCGGCATCCCGGCGTCGGATACGAGCGCGACCACCTCCCCTGCGAGCATCCTCGCCACGAGCTCATCCGCCCGCTCGAGCTCATTGTGCTCGTGATAGCTGACCAGCCGCGCGTTGACTCCGTAGCGGTTGAGCAGCCCGCGCGTGCGCCGGGTGTCCTCACACGCGACCACATCCGCCTCACGTAGCGCGGCCAGCACGCGCAGCGTGATGTCCTCCAGATTGCCGATCGGGGTCGGGCACACGACCAGTCGTCCGCGTCCATCACCGACACCGCCGAGGCTCACGGACGCCACGCGCTCACCCGCCCCAACGTCCTGACCCACCGCCGCCACGCGCTCACCCGTCCCAACGCCCCGACCCACCACCCGCACCGGCGCCGCCCCGATCGCCGGCGCCACCCCCACGACGAGCGCCGGCGCGTCGCGCGAGCCCGTCGTACGCGAGCGCGGCCGCGCCGATCATCCCCGCCTCGACTCCGAACCGGGCCGGCACGATCCGGACCTCGTCGCGCGACGGGGGCAGCGCTCGCTGCGCCACGACGGCTCTCACGGGCCCGAGCAGCAGTTCGCCGGCGGCCATCACCCCGCCGCCGATCACCACCACCTGCGGGTTGAAGATGTTGACCAGGCTGGCGATCGCGACGCCGAGCCTGGACCCGATCAGCTCGATCACCTCGATCGCCGCCGCGTCTCCGTCGTGGGCGAGCTCGGTGACCAGCGCCCCGGCCAGCTCGCGGCCGTTCAGGCCCGCCCGTGCCAGCCCCGAACCGGGGCGCTCCGCGGCCAGGCGCCGCGCCTCGCGCGCCAGCGCGGTCCCCGACGCCAGCGACTCGACGCAGCCCCGGTTGGGGCAGTTTCCCTGGCACGGAGGCCCGTTCATGTCGATCACCACGTGGCCGAGCTCCGCGCCCGCGCCGATCGCGCCGCGGTAGAGCTGATCGCGAAGGATCAGCCCGCCGCCGATCCCGGTCCCGATCGTCAGCAGCACCACCTCGCTCGCGCCGCGCGCGGCTCCGGCGCGGTGCTCGGCCAGCGCCGCGGTGTTGCCGTCGTTATCGACGAACACCGGCAGGCCGAGTCGCTCGGCCATCAGATCGGCGAACGCGACATCGGCCAGCGGCAGATTCACCGCGATCACCGCCGTGCCGGTGCGCTGGTCGATCAGGCACGGAATCCCGAACCCCACCGCCTCCACCTCCGCCCCGGCCGACTCGCGCGCCTCGAGCACGGCGTCTACGGCGATCTCGACCAGTGCCGACTGGTCCAGGCCCGTAACCGTGCGCTGCGTGCGGTGATGGACTGAGAGCCCGGGATCGACCGCGCCGGCAAGCAGCTTCGTACCGCCCAGGTCGACGCCGATGGTCCGCCGCGCCGGCATATCGTCACTATATGCAGTGCTCGATGTCGAACGAATCCCGCGATCAGACGCAGTCCGAGAACCCTCCCTACCAGGTCTATCGCGGCGAGCAACGCGCTCGTCCGTCGGCCGACGAGCGCCCCTATACGGTCTATCGCTCAGCACCGCGCGGGCTGCGTGCCCGCCTGCGCGGCGAAGAGGAAGCCGCGCTACCCGGACCCGAGAAGCCGGACCGCGACGGCGACCGTCGGCGCGCCGATGGAACCGGTACGAGCCGCCGGAAGATCACCCCCAGGCGGGTCCTGAAATATCTGGCGATCGCGGTCGTGGCGTGGCTGTTGCTGTCGTTCGTCCTGTTCATGGTCAGCGCGCAGATCCAGAGCGGCACGATCCCCGCCTCGGCGCAGGCGGCGCTGAGCTCGGGGGGCAACATGCTCACCTCGACCGACACCGTGCTGGTGATCGGCACCGATCAGCGGCCGGCGGGCTCCAAAGAGGCCGGCGCCAACACCAGCGACACCGGCAGTCGCTCGGACACGATGATGCTGTGGCGGATCGGCGGCGGCGTCTCGCGGCGCCTGTCGATTCCGCGCGACACGGTGGCGTCGATCCCGGGCCATGGCACGACCAAGATCAACGCCGCCTACGCCTACGGCGGGCCAGCGCTGGCGATCAAGACGGTTGAGCAGCTCACCGGGGTCAAGATCAACCACCTGATCATCGTCAACCTCGCGAACTTCCCGAAGTTCATCGACGCGATCGGCGGAATCGACGTCACGACGTCACGCATCTGCTCGAACATCAGCGGTGGAACCAAGAACGGCGGCTTCTCGCTGTTTCTGTCCCCCGGCACCCACCACCTGAGCGGAATCCAGGCATTGACCCTTGCCCGCACGCGGGAGAACGCCTGCAACCCATCCGAGAACGACCTCACCCGCGAGAAGCGCCAGCAGCAGATCCTCAACGGGATCAAGTCGCAGCTGCTCTCGCCGGGCACGTTCTTCCGGCTTCCCTGGGCATCGTGGTACGCCCCTCAGGCGGTGCGCACGGATATGGGCGGACTGACGCTGCTGAGCCTGTTCGCGGCGTCGGAGATCGGTGGCTCGGCGCCGCCCCAGATCCTGCGGCCGAGCGGAGCCACGACCCTTCCGGACGGCGAGTCAGCGCTGACGGTGAGCCCGAGCACAGTCCACAGCGCGGTCTCCAAGCTGCTCAACGGCTGAACGACGGCGAGGGGCCAGCGCTCAGTCGGTCTTCGGGGTCTTCTTCTCCGGTTTGCCCGCGTTGGCGTTGGACTTCGCGCCGTTCGAGGCCGAGTTCGAGCTCGACGAGCTGGACTCGGATTTGGAGCCGCCGGAGTCCGAACCGGTGGAGCTTGAGCTGTCCTTCGATGAGCTCTCGTTCTTGCTCGCTTCGTTCTTGCTCGCTTCGTTCTTGCTCGCTTCGTTCTCGCGCGAGCGCTTCTTGGTCCCGTAGTCGGTGTTGTAGAAGCCCGAGCCCTTGAAGTGCACGGCAATCGGATGGAACACCCGGGTGACTGGCGCCGCGCAGGTGTGGCAGGCAGACACGGGATCGTCGGCCATGCGCTGCATCACTTCGAACTGATGTCCCTGATCGCAGCGGTACTCGTAGATCGGCATTGCTTCATCAAGTATAGCGGAGCCCCTTGGCACTCTCAACCTCGGAGTGCCAAGGAAACCCGCGCTCGTTCACAACCCGCCGCGCCCACCCCCGCCGAGCCCGCACGGGCGCAGCCGACGGCTACCATCGGCCGCGGCATGGCCACCGACGTCGTCACGATGGACAAGATCGTCTCGCTCTGCAAGCGCAGGGGCTTCGTGTTCCCGAGCAGCGAGATCTACGGCGGCCTGGGCTCCAGTTACGACTACGGCCACTACGGCGTGTTGCTCAAGCACAACGTCAAGGAGCAGTGGTGGCGCGCGATGCTCCAGGAGCGCGACGATATCGTCGCGCTGGACTCAGCGATCATCCAGCATCCGACCACCTGGAAGGCGAGCGGTCATCTGGCCGGATTCACCGATCCGCTGGTCGACTGCCGGACCTGCAAGCTGCGCTTCCGCGCCGACAAGCTGCAGGACGCCCGCTGCGGGCGCAAGCCCTCCAAGCATCCCGGCGAGACGCCCGACTGCGACCTGACCGAGGCGCGCGAGTTCAACCTGATGTTCGAGACGAGCGTCGGGCCGGTCAGGGAAGCGGGCTCGACCGTCTACCTGCGCCCCGAGACGGCGCAGGGGATCTTCCTGAACTTCAAGAACTACCTTCAGTTCTCGCGCAAGAAGCCGCCGTTCGGGATCGCGCAGATCGGCAAGAGCTTCCGCAACGAGATCACGCCCGGCAACTTCATCTTCCGGACCCGGGAGTTCGAGCAGATGGAGATGGAGTACTTCGTGCCGCCGGACCAGGCGACGGAGTGGTTTGAGCACTGGCTCGGGCAGCGCCGCGACTGGTACCTGCGGCTCGGGCTGCGACCGGACCACCTGCGGCTCCGAGCCCACGACGAACAGGAGCTGTCCCACTATTCGACCGCCACCAGCGACGTCGAGTACCGGTTTCCAATCGGGTGGCAGGAGCTCGAGGGAGTCGCCAACCGGGGCGACTTCGACCTGACCGCGCACGCCGAGGCTTCGGGGCAGAAGCTCGAGTACGTCGACACGGCCAGCGGCGAACGCTACGTCCCGCACGTGATCGAGCCGGCCGCGGGCGCGGACCGCGCGATGCTGGCGTTCCTGGTCGATGCCTACGACGAGGACGAGATCGGCGGCGAGCCGCGGACGGTGCTGCGGCTGGCGCCGGTGCTGGCGCCGGTCAAGGTCGCGGTCCTGCCGCTGGTGCGCAAGGACGGTCAGCCCGAGCTGGCGAAGGAGGTCTACCGCGCGCTGCGCGAGCGAGTCCAAGCCGAGTACGACGAGGGCGGGGCGATCGGCCGCCGCTATCGCCGCCAGGACGAGATCGGCACGCCATGGGCGGTGACGATCGATCACCAATCGCTGAAGGACCGTACGGCAACGCTGCGCGATCGAGACAGCCTCACCCAGCAGCGGGTCCCGATCGACGAGCTCGGGGGTGAGCTGGAGCGGCGCCTGCGGGCACCATGGAGCACTCCGAAGCTCGAACAGCACTAGCTGTGGCGCCGCACGGTCAAGCTCTAGCAGACGGCGGTTTGTCGCGTTAAGCGCCGAAGGCGCCCAGACCAGGCGCCTTCAGCGAATCATCAATGTGGCTCGTCGCTAAGCGGCTCGGCTTGCCCTGGGCCGCACGCTTCGCCTGAGCCGGGCGGCTTCAAGCCGCACTGACCGGTGACGCCGGCGGCGGAGCGGTAGTCGTCGCCGGCGGCGTGTACTGGAACTCCTCCTCAGCGCCGAACAGCGTGTCGAGCACCTTGGAGCGCAGCTTCTCGCTCCCGGCGAGCGCCGCCGCGCTCACCAGGACGGCAACCAACAGCTTGCGACCCAAGCGAAGGCCCTTGCGGGCCTTCTTCTTCGGCGCCTCCGTAAGGGCTGTGGTTGCGTCGCGAACGGCCTCGACGGCTTCCCGCAGATCGTTCTGGAGCTTCTTGTCCTCCAGCAGCGCCTTCGCGGGAGCCTTGCCGTTGGTCAGGCGTCCGTATGCGCTCTTACTCGAGTCGACCGCCGTACGCAAGTTGTCGCGCAACTTCGCGTCGTCGATCAGGCGCTGGATGTACGGGCTGGCCCTGGTGATGTTGGCCACGTTGGCAACATCGGCGGCGCTGAACGGGACCGCCTTGGCTTTCTTGTGTTGGAATGACATCGAACTCCCTCGGTGCGTGGGGCGGGTCACCGGTCAGGATACGCGATATCCCGAGCTTCGCCGACGCGATAGAGCGGCGTCGAGCACCTCATCGACCGTCGCAACGAACACGAATTCGAGGTCCTTGCGGAGGTGGGCGGGAATCTCGTCGACATCCTGCTCGTTCAGCGCCGGCGCGATCACACGCCGGATCCGGTTGCGCTGCGCAGCGAGCGCCTTCTCCTTCAAACCGCCGATCGGGAGTACCTGGCCGGTCAATGTGATCTCGCCAGTCATCGCGACATCGGAGCGGACGTGTCGTCCGAGCAACAGCGACGCGAGCGCGGTGACCATCGCCACACCTGCGCTGGGACCGTCCTTGGGAGTCGCCCCGGCAGGAACATGAACGTGGATGTCGTGCTTGGCGAACCAGTCATCCGGGAGGTCGGGGGCGAGCTCGGAGGCGTTGCTGCGGACGTAGGAGAGCGCCGCCTGGGCGGACTCCTGCATAACCTCGCCGAGCTGGCCGGTGATCGTCAGGCTGCCCCGGCCGGGCATCGCGGTCGCCTCGATGAACAGCACGACGCCGCCCACCGGAGTCCATGCGAGCCCGGTCGCGACGCCGGGACGCGCGGTTCGCCGCCGTGCCTCGGAGAAGAACTTGCGCTTGCCGAGGCCCTCGCGGACGCGTGGCTCGGTGATCGTAATCTTCCGCGTCACCGTGCCTTCCGCGACCTGTCGCGCGACCTTGCGGATCACCGTCCCGATCTCCCGTTCGAGCTGACGCACGCCCGCCTCGCGCGTGTAGTCGGAGATGATCACCCGGAGCGCCGGGTCGGTGAACGAGATCCGGCTGCGCGTCAGGCCGTTGCGTTCGATCTGGCGTGGAACCAGGTACCGCTTGGCGATCTGGAGCTTCTCCTCCTCTGTGTAGCCCGCGAGCTGGATCAGCTCCATCCGGTCGCGCAGCGGTCCCGGGATCGTCTCGAGCGTATTCGCGGTGGTGATGAAGATCGCGCGCGACAGATCGAACGGCAGATCCAGGTAATGGTCGCGGAACGAGTGGTTCTGCTCGGGATCGAGCACCTCGAGCATCGCGCTCGAGGGATCACCGCGGAAATCGGCGCCCATCTTGTCGATCTCGTCGATCATCAACAGCGGATTGTTCGCGCCGGCGTCCCGGAGGGTGCGGATGATCGCGCCCGGCAATGCGCCGATGTAGGTGCGGCGATGACCACGGATCTCGGCCTCGTCGCGTACCCCGCCGACGCTGATGCGCTCGAACTTCCTCCCCAGCGCCCGGGCCACCGAGCGTCCGAGCGAGGTCTTGCCGACGCCCGGCGGGCCGACCAGCAACAGGATCGACCCGGGCGCGTCGGGCTTCAGCGATCGGACGGCGAGAAACTCGAGGATCCGGTCCTTGACCTGCTCGATGTCATAGTGATCCTCGTCGAGCACCGTGCGGGCATGGCCCAAATCGAGATTGTCGGTGGTCGACCTGTCCCATGGCAACGAGGCGATCCACTCGAGGTAGTTGCGCACCACGCCATACTCGGCCATCGCCGGCTGGAGACGCTGCAGCCGGGCCAGCTCACGGTCCACCTGCTTGCGCACCTCCTCGGGCAGCTCGGTCGCCGCCAGCTGATCGCGCAGCTCGTTGACCTCGGCCTGAACCTCGTCGGCCTCACCCAGCTCCTCCTGGATCGCCTTCAGCTGCTGGCGCAGGAAGTATTCGCGCTGCCCCTTCTCGAGCTCGGACTGAACCTGGGACTGGATCTTCGAGCCGATCGCCACGACCTCCAGCTCGCGGGCCAGGATCTCTGACAGCCGACGCAGCCGCTTGGCGACGTCGAGCTCCTCCAGCAGCGCCTGCTTCTCGTCCGTCCGCAGGCGCAGGGCGCTCGCGATCAGGTGCGTCAGCGCGCTCGGATCCTCCACGTTGGCGACCATGATCTGAAGCTCCTCGGGCAGGTAGGGCACCTGCCCGACGATGTTCGTGAATGTCTGCTGGACGTTGCGCATCAGCGCGGTCAGCTCGTTGGTCTGCTTGACCACATCCGGGGCCGCGGCGATCTCGGCCGCCAGGTACGGCTCGGTCGACACCCAGCCTTCGATCCGCACCCGCTGACCGCCCTGAACCAACACCCGCAGCGTGCCGTCCGGAAGCCGCATCATTCGCGCCACCACGCCGAGCACCCCGACCGAGTACAGGTCCTCGGGACCTGGGGCCTCGACATCGGGGTTACGGCTGGCGAGCATCACGATCGAGCGATCGCCCCGGAGGACTTCGTTGATCAGCTCGATGCTGCGCTCCTGGCCCACGTTGAGGGGGATCAGCATCTCGGGAAACGTGACCGTGTCGCGCAGCGGCAGCACGCCGACACGCTCAGGCAGCTGGCGAGTGCCCTCGACGGGCACCTCCTGCGCGCCGCCGGCCGGAACGCCGACCTCGATCACCGCTGCTCGCCGCTCTCGATCTGCACCGCGCGGCTGCGCGGGACGCGGTTGGCAAGCGGGAGCTCGATCCGCAGCATCCCGTCCTCGTAGCGAGCGGTGGCCTGATCGGAACGAACCTCGACACCGAGCTCGATCTCCCGGTGAAACAGCCCGCGCTCGATCTCCACCTGCTGGTAGACGTCGCCCTTGGGCGCCGCCGGCCCACGCCGCCCGGACAGGATCAGCTTTCGATCCTCGATCTGCAGCTCGAGCTCCTCGATCTCCACCCCCGCCAGCTCGGCGGTCACGATTGCGCGCGGCGGGTCGGAGGCATAGGCGACGTCGACCGCGGGCGAGAACCCCGTCCTGCGACGGGCGAGGCCGGCCCGCTCGAACACATCGCCGAACAGCTCATCCATCTCACGGCGCATCCGGTCGAAGTTCGCAAACAGGTCGCGTTCGGACATTGGCCCAAGGTTATCTCTGCGGGGCAAAGCGCAGGGCCGGCCGGCGCGAGCGGATCCACAGCCCTGCTTCAGAAATCTCCAATCACGACATCAGACCGTGTAGATCGCGCCCTCTCGCGCCAGTTCCACCGGCCGGCCGTAGGCCTGCCCGGCCTCGGCCCGCACCCACTCGGCGTCTTAGCTCATCGGAGTAGTGGCAGGTGGGTGATCAGGATGGCGTCGACATCGACGTAGTCACAGGCACGCCGAAGCTTGGAGAACACCCCGTTGCCGCAGTCGAGCAGCAACGTGTATCCGTCGTCTTGTACGAGATAACGGCTGCATGCCCCCGCTGAGTCCTGCCACGCTGGTGACTTTCCCAGCACTGTGATCCGCACGCGCCGGACCTCAGCCCAACCCGCTCAGTTCCCGTCGTGCCCGTCTCGCCCGGCATCGCCGCGGCGGGAGCTGTCCATCACCCAGCCGATGAACACCGCCAGCAGCACGAACGCGACAAACCCCCCGATCAACGGCCAGTACATGGCCGAAAACATATACGGCTCGGCGGGATAGCGTCGAGACCGCGTCCGTCGCCTCTATGCATGGAGCGCCTGTTGCTCACTTGGCGACGGGAACGCCCAGGCCACCTGGAGGCGGCGTTCCTGGCGAAACACGAACCGCAGTTGGCTGGGCGGGCGCAGGCCATCGGGATGGGCGGGGCGAAAGGTCGCGCACGGGCCGGTCTCCGATATCGCACAGAGCAGGTTCTGGCGGAAGTAGCAGCTCTCGCAGCTTGCCTTGGCGACTCTGGCGCGTCCTTCGGCCATGTGTGACTCGATCCGTTCGTGTTTGCGCTCAACCCGGCGAAGCAGGCATCAAAGCGACTTCGCCTCCCGCTCGCAATCACGATTCCCGGAAAACGCAGGAACTTGTGTCGAGAATGTAAATCCCTGCAAAGTGCGGCGCTTTTGCGACCCGGCGCGGGAACCTGCCGCATTTTCCGTAGCTTTATCGAGCATGCATACCGACCGCTCCGCAGCACTGATCTCGCTCGCCGTCTACGAGCCCGCCGCGGACCTCGACCGGAGCTTTCTTACCCCAGCGCCGTGGGCGCAACGCCGATGAACGTCCTGGTGACCGGAGTCACCGGATACGTCGGCTCTCGCCTCGTGCCTCGGCTGCGCCGCGACGGACATGCCGTGCGAGGCTTTGCGCGCGACCCCCGACGCGCACAGCCCGGCATACCGGTGGTGGCGGGCGATGCCGTCTCCGGCGCGGGACTCCCGCGCGCGCTGGCCGGCATCGACGTCGCCTACTTCCTGATCCACTCGATGGAGCCGGCGACCGACGGCGCATTCGCGCAGCGCGAGCGGACCGCGGCGCAACACTTCGCCGACGCCGCCCGTGATGCGGGAGTGCAGCGGATCGTCTACCTCGGCGGCCTGATACCCGAGGGAGGCCCCGCGTCCGCCCATCTCGCCAGCCGACTGGAGGTCGAGCACGTTCTGAGCACGGCCGCCCCGTGCTCGGTCGCCCTCCGGGCATCGATCGTGATCGGCGCGCGATCACGATCATTCCGGTTTCTCGTGCGACTGGTGGAACGGATGCCGGTGCTGGTGGTGCCAGCGTGGGGCGCGCATCGCACCCGCCCGATTGATGAGCGCGACATGCTTGAGCTGTTGGCGCGCGCCGCCACGCACGATTCGGTCTGCGGCCGATCACTTGACGTCGGTGGCCCTGACCTAGTCTCCTACGGTGAGCTGATCGAGCGAATCCGCGATCTGATGCTGGTGGGCCGACCGACGATCAGCTTCAAACGGCTGACCGTCACCCCTATCGCGAGCCGGATCTCAGCGTTGATCGCGGACGAAGATCATGAGTTGATCGGCCCGCTGATGGAAAGCCTCGACCGTGACCTGCTGCCTCGCGATGACCAAGCCATCGATCTGCTGGGGGTCCGGCTTCACTCACTCGATGCGGCGGTCGAGCACGCGCTGGGCGAGTGGGAAGCGACCGAGCCGCTCGCCGCACGCTAGGAACCTCGCACTACCCGAACGCTGGTCGCAGGTTTCCCGTTAGTGTCTGCGCAGCCACGATGAGCATCGTTCACGTCACGACCGACATCGACGCCCCAACCGAGCGGGTCTGGGAGACGATCATGGATCCCAACCGGCTAAAGGACTGGGTCACGATCCATCGCTCGGTCAAGAACGTGTCAGAGTCGCCGACTCGGGAGGGCGCGACGATGGACCAGCTGATGCACATGCGCGGAGTCACCTTCCACGTTCACTGGATGCTCGTGGCCGTGCGCGCACCGCATTACGCTGAGTGGGAGGGGCGAGGACCGGCCCACTCCCACGCCAGGATCCGATATGCCCTGTCAACCAAAGAGGACGGCTCGACCACATTCGAGTACACGAACGAGTTCACCGCGCCGGGTGGGCGGCTCGGAGACGCCGCCAGTCGAATGATTGTCGGCACCGCCTCGGAGCGCGAAGCGCACAGTTCACTGTCGCGACTCAAGGCGCTGCTGGAGCGCGGCTGAGCGCCACGATCAGTCACGCTTGTATCGTTCGCAGCCACTTACTTCGTCTGGACACTCGGAGGTGGCTTCAAGTTGGCAGATTTTGTTGACAGTACGGTGAACGACATCGACGGTCGTTTGAGCGAGCTCAAACAGGAGGTCGGCAGGTTGGAGGCGGCCCGCGCAGCGCTGGTCGGGGGACGCCGCGGACCGGGACGGCCACCAGGCTCCAGCGCCAGCTCCACCTCCGGCTCCGGCTCAGCGAGCCCGCGGCGCGCGGCACGTCGACCGGGGCGGCCCCGTGGCCGCCGAAGCGGTAACACGCGTGCGAACCAGGCGCTCGAGCTGGTGCGCTCGCAGCCCGGGATCACGATTCCGGAGATTGCCGCAGCGTTGAAGATCGAGCCGAACTATCTGTATCGCGTTATGCCCAAGCTCGTCGAGGACGGTCAGGTCAAGCGCGAAGGACAGGGCTGGCACGCAGCGGTGTAGTCAGACCGGCCAGGACGGCCGGCCATCGTGAAGGGGTCGCCGGGGGCCACGGCGCGCTGAGCAAGCGCACCGTGCCCGCGGCGTTACTCAAATTAGATGAGCTTGAGCTCCCCAACCGCTTGGCGCTCCTCGTTGAGCTCCTTCACCGTCGCGTCGATTCGGGACCGTGAGAAGTCGTCGAGCTGCAGTCCCTGAACGATCTCGTACGTACCGTTCGAGCAGGTACACGGGTAGCCGGAGAAGACACCTTCCTGCACGTCGTATGAGCCGTCGGATGGGATCGCCATCGAGACCCAATCGCCGGCTGGAGTGCCGAGCACCCAATCGTGCACGTGGTCAATCGCCGCGTTCGCGGCCGATGCCGCGCTGGAGGCGCCGCGCGCTTCGATGATCGCCGCTCCCCGTTTCTGAACTGTCGGAATGAAGTCGCCTTCGATCCACTGCTGATCGTCAACCGCCTGCGCGGCGTCGCCACCCTTCACCTTCGCGTGAAATACGTCCGGGTATTGGGTGGCCGAATGATTTCCCCAGATCGTCATGTTCGTGATGTCGCTGACCTGGGTCCCCGTCTTGCCGGCCAGCTGCGCAATGGCGCGGTTGTGGTCCAGGCGCATCATCGCGGTGAACCGCTCCCGGGGAATGTCGGGCGCGTTGCTCTGGGCGATCAGGCAGTTGGTATTGGCGGGATTACCCACCACCAGCACCTTGATGTCGGAGGCGGCGTGAGCGTTCAGAGCCTGACCTTGGGGCTTGAAGATCCCGCCGTTGGCCTGCAACAGATCGCTGCGTTCCATGCCCTTGGCGCGCGGTCGTGCACCAACCAACAGCGCGATGTTCACGCCGTCGAAGGCCTTTGTCGGATCGTCGTGGATCTCGACGCCGGCCAGCAACGGGAACGCGCAGTCGTCCAACTCCATCGCCGTGCCCTCGGCCGCCTTGACGGCGGCCGGGATCTCCAGCAGTGAGAGGTGGACCGGAGTCTCGGGCCCAAGCAACTGCCCGCTGGCGATGCGGAAGAGGATCGCGTAGCCGATCTGTCCGGCGGCGCCGGTCACGGCAACCTTTACTGGGGAATCACTCACTGTCGTTCATCTCCTCGATCACCCCGTCGGCGAGGCGGGAAGCCGGCACCGCGGTCGGATCGTTACGGGTTGACTTCTGGACATCTGTCACCGTCTCCGCTGCGCACGAGCTCGAGTGGATCGCGCGATCGGGCGGCTCTGTCTCGATGCTATACGCGCTCGCGAGTTGCAGCGGTCAGGTCGATTCCGTAAACGTCGCCGAGCTTGCGTTTGAGGTAAGTGGTGAACGGAGCGACGGTGATCGGTCCGCCGACCACGCGCTCGAGCAGCTCCGAGGTCGTGAACTTCGAGCCGTGCCGATGGACGTGCTCGCGGAGCCACTCGCGCAGCGGAGCGAGCTCCCCCGCGGCGATCCGGTCATCCAGATCGGGCAGGTCAAGCCGTACCCGCTCCCACAGCTGCCCGGCGATCAGGTTCCCAAGCGCGTAGGTCGGGAAGTAGCCGATCAACCCCGCCGACCAGTGGACATCCTGGAGCACACCGTGAGCGTCGTCTGGCACTTCGATTCCGAAGTACTCCTTGAATCGGGCGTTCCAGGCCTGAGGAAGATCGCCGACCGCCAGCGAGCCCTCGATCAGCTCCTGCTCCAGCTCGAAGCGCAGCACCACATGCAGCCCGTAGGTGGCCTCATCGGACTCGACCCTGATGTACGAGGGGTCGACTCGGTTGACCGCGCGGTACAGCGTGTCAGCGTCCAGCGGAGCCAGGCGGCCGCCGAACAGCTCGGCGATGCGAGGCGCAAGCACGCCACAGAACGGGCGGCCCCGGCCAACCATGTTCTCCCACATGCGGCTTTGGGACTCGTGCAGCCCGAGCGACTCCGTCTGGCCCAGCGGCGTGCGGTCCAGCGCGGCCGAGATCCCGGCTTCATAGAGGCCGTGGCCGCACTCGTGCATCGCGCCGTACAGCGCCGTCCCGATGTACGCCTCATCCCAACGGTTGGTGATCCGGACATCTCCGGCGCCGATCCTGGTGGCGAACGGGTGCACCGTGTCGTCGAGTCGCCACCCCTCACGCTCGAACCCCATCCGCTGGATCACCTCGGCGATCAGCTCGCGCTGACTTTCGACCTCGAAGCGTCCGTACAAGCACGCTCCATCGACGCTGTCTCCATGCTCGGAGACCGCGGCGATGAGCGGTACGAGGTCGGATTTCAGCTCCGCGAACAGCGCCGCAACGGTAGCCGTCCTGATCTGCGGCTCGAAGTCGTCGAGCAGCACGTCGTAGGCGCAGTCAAAGCCGTCCACCCGATCGAAACACTCGACGTATCGGCGGGCAAGCTGAAAGTTGTGCTCGAGGTACGGCGCGAAGGCAGCGAAGTCCGAGCTCGCCCGAGCCGCGATCCACGCCTCCTGACCGACCGACGCCGCTCGGGCAAGCTCGGACGCGAGCTCCGTCGGGACGCGTCGTGCCTTCTCCCACTGGCGGCGTACCAACCGGACAAGACACGCCTCATCTGAGTCAGCCGGGCCGCCGTCAAGCTCGCCCGCTGCGTTCTCGACCAGCCGACCGGTCTGATCAGCGACGAACATGTCGTGGCTGACTCGCTCGAGCGTGGCCAGCGACTCGGCGCGCGCCGAACCGCCTCGCGAGGGCATCTTGGTCTGCTGGTCCCAGTGCAGCAACGCGCTGCTGTTGCGCAGGTCGACCAGCTCGGCCATGCGCTCCTTCAGTGCTTGAACATGCTCGCTCATTCATATCTCCTGAACTAACCATCTGGCCTGCAGGCAAATCGGCCGGAGCACCTATGCGACTATTGCAGGATGCTGCGTCGATCGAGCTCAATCAAGCTGATGGACGTATTCGGGTTCCGGATCGGAGTCGACCCTAGTTGGTTCCTGATCCTGTTCCTGCTGATCTTCGTGCTGTCGGGGCCGTTTCGCTCGACCCTGCACAGCTCTGGCGCCGTCGCATATCTGACTACGGTGGTCAGCGTCCTGCTGCTGTTCGCATCCTTGATCGTGCACGAGCTCGGCCACGCGCTCGTGGCGCGTCGCCAGGGAATTGGAGTCAAACGGATCGATCTGTTCCTGTTCGGCGGGCTGACTCAGATGAGCCGCGACGCGGCGTCGCCGGGTGAGGAATTCAAGATCGCCGTCGCGGGACCGCTGGCCACGGTCGGCGTGATCCTGGTGTGCCTGACGGTTGATGTCCTGATCGTTGGGGCGCATCGACTAACCCACGCAATCGTGCTTGACAACGACATCCGCATCACGCCGGTGCTGCTGTCGCTTAGCTGGCTGCTGCCGATGAATGTGCTGCTGCTGATCTTCAATCTGATTCCGGCGTTCCCACTCGACGGCGGGAGGATCGCGCGGGCAATCGTATGGCGTGCGACGGGCGAGAAGCGTCGCGGCACCCAGGTCGCGGCCCAGCTGGGGCAGGGGTTCGCCGTGATCCTGGCCGGAATTGGGATCTGGCTATTGGTCGGATACGGGAGCTTCGGTGGCATCTGGCTCGTCGCGATGGCCTTCCTGCTTGGCCAATCCGCCCGCGGGGTACTTCTCCAGTCGGCCATGACCTGGCGGATCGAAGGCGTCCGGGTGGCTGACATCATGGACACCCAGCCAGTGGCGATTCCCGGCCAGACGCCGGTGCGTCAGGCGCTCGATGAATTCTTCCTGCGCTACCGCTGGTCGTGGTTCCCGGTGATCGACGAGCGTGGGCGGTTCGTCGGGATCGCCCGGCAGGAGCGCCTCCAGGCGGCCTCCGACGGTGGCGAGGGATGGCTTACGGTCGGCGCGGTGCTCGAGGCGGACGAGACCGGCAGTTGGCGGGTGAGCCAGGATCGCCCGGTGACCGAGCTGCTGTCCTCCGAGTCGCTCGGGCGGTTCGGCGCGCTGATGGCGGTGGACGGAGAAGGAGTGCTGCGCGGCGTGGTGACGATCGAGCAGGTTCGCCGCGCGTTGCATCCGGCCCTGGGATCCTCAGCGGCGTAGCGCAACCACATGGGCTCGCTGCCGCTGCGCGTGATCCGAGGCCGCCGCGGCGATGTCGATTCGCGGCGTCGTCGTTCGTCAACTCGGTGTCGTGAGAAATCGCGCATCGCCACCCGGGAAGGGAGTCAGGAGCACTGAACCGGAACCACGTAGTCGAGCAGGTATTCCGTGAACAGCGCACCTCGGTTCTCGCAGCGCTGGTCCGCAGCCTGGGCGACTTCGAGCTGGCCGAGGACGTCTTGCAGGACGCGTTTGCGGTCGCGCTGCAGCGCTGGCCCGAGTCCGGTACGCCGGACTCGCCGGGGGCGTGGCTGCTCACGGTCGCTCGTAACCGAGCGATCGACCGCCTGCGCCGCCAGCGCGCCGGAGGCGAAAAGATCGCTGCAGTGCTCAGCGATCAGGAAACGCCGGTGATGATCGATCACCCACCTGACGGCGCCCGGAGCCATCGGTGGCAGCCGATCAGGCGCGCAGATCCGGACTATTTTCAGAACCGCTTGGCCGAGGTCGGTGACGAGCGCCTGAGACTGCTGTTCACGTGCTGCCACCCAGCGCTGGGCCTCGACGCCCGCGTCGCGCTCACGCTCCAGGTCGTGGCCGGGTTGACCGCGGCGGAGATCGCCCGTGCGTTCCTGGTCCCCGAGGCGACGATGGCGCAGAGGCTGGTGCGGGCCAAGCGCAAGATCCGCGACGCCGCGATCGCCTTCGAGGTGCCCGCCGACGGGGCGCTGCCCGATCGTCTGCACGCCGTCCTGTCGGTGATCTATCTGGTTTTCAACGAAGGCTATGCGGCCACCGCGGGCGAGAATCTGTTGCGCGACGAACTGTGCGCGGAGGCGCTGCGGCTTGGGAAGCTGCTGGCGGCGCTGATGCCCGACGAGGCCGAAGCGCTGGGGCTGGTGGCGCTGATGCTCCTGCACGACTCGCGGCGGCTGGCTCGGATCGGAGCTGACGGGGAGCTGGTGCTGCTGGGAGATCAGGACCGATCGCGGTGGGACTCGGGCGAGATCGAGGAGGGGGTGCGGCTGCTGGAGGCCGCACTGCGCCGCCGCCGCCCGGGGCCCTACCAGCTTCAAGCGGCGATCTCGGCCCTTCATGCGCGGGCCGCGAGTGCCCAGGAGACCGATTGGCCCCAGATCGCGGTGCTCTATGCGGAGCTGGCGCGGGTGAACCCGACCCCGGTGGTGGCGCTGAACCACGCCGTTGCCGTCGCGCAAACCGGGCACGTGCGCGAGGCCCTGGCGCTGATCGACGAGGTCCAGGGGCTCGAGCGCTACCAGCTGATGCACGCGGCGCGCGCCGACCTGCTGCGCCGGCTCGGGCAGTCGCAAGACGCCGCGGCGGCCTACCGGCAAGCGTTGTCGCTGACCCACAACCCGGCCGAGCTGGAGTTCCTGGGGCGCCGTCTGGCCGAGCTGCCGGGGATTTGACACGCCTCGTCGGAGGTCCGGAAGTCCTTCTGAGGCCAACCTCAAATACACTGGGTGGCCGTGCCATCCCACGACGTACTGATCATCGGCGCCGGGCTAGCCGGCCAGCGGGCCGCATTGGCGGCAGCACAGGCCGGCGCCACCGTGGCGATCATCTCCAAGGTCCACCCGGTTCGCTCTCACTCCGTGGCCGCGGCTGGCGGTATCAACGCGGCGCTGAATCCCGAGGACAGCTGGGAGTCCCACGCGTACGACACGGTCAAGGGGTCGGACTACCTCGGCGATCAGGACGCGATCGAGATCATGTGCCGCCAGGCGCCGGAGGAAATCCTGTACCTGGAGCATATCGGCGTCACCTTCCATCGCGACGAGGCGGGAAACCTGGGCACTCGCGCCTTCGGTGGAGCCTCCGCGGCGCGCACCTACTACGTCGCCGACATCACCGGCCACGCGATCCTCCACGTGCTCTATGAGCAGTTGATGAAGCACGCCGAAGTGGTCGACCGGTTCGAGGAGTGGTTCACGACCGATCTGCTCCAGGACGATGATGGCCGCTGCGTCGGGGCGATCTGCCGCAACCTCCGCGACGGGCGGCTCGAGGTGTTCGACGCCAAGGCGGTGATCCTCGCCTCGGGCGGCGCCGGCCAGGCGTACACGCCAACCACCAACGGACTGATCGTCACGGGTGACGGGATCGCGCAGGCGTTCCGGATCGGCGCCCGCCTGATGGACATGGAGATGGTTCAGTACCACCCGACCACGCTGGCCGGCAACGGGCTGCTGATCACCGAGGGCGCCCGGGGCGAGGGCGCCTGGCTGCTGAACGCCAAGGGCGAGCGGTTCATGGAGAAGTACGCGCCGAACAAGCTCGACCTGGCCTCACGCGACGTGGTTTCGCGCGCGGAGCAGACCGAGATCAACGAGGGCCGCGGCTTCCCGGACGGGACGGTCTCGCTCGACATCACCAAGGTGCCACGCCGGCGGGTGCTCGAGGCGCTGAGGGAAATCGTGAATATCGGGAGGGACTTCGCCGGCGTCGACATCACCCGCGAGCCGATTCACATTCGTCCCGGTCAGCACTACATCATGGGCGGCGTCAAAACCGACGTCGACGGTCGGACCACCGTCACGGGGCTGTACGCGGCGGGCGAGGTCGCATGCGTCTCGGTGCACGGCGGCAACCGGTTGGGCGCCAACTCGCTGCTCGACACGCTGATCTTCGGCAGGCGCTCGGGCGAGCATGCCGCCGGCCAGGCGAACCAGCTGCCGATGCCCACCACGTCGCCTTCGCGCGTCGCGCAGACGCAGGAGAAGATCGACGCGATCATCCGGCGCGTGGGCGAGGGACGCCGCGTGGCGGCGATCAAGAACGAGCTCGGGCAGACGATGAACGAGTACTGCGCCGTGTTCCGTGACGCCGAGGGCCTGGCCAAGGCCCATGAGGTCATTCGGCGGCTCAAGGAGGAGGCGCCCAAAGCCACGATCGATGACCGCGGCTTGGTGTTCAACCAAGACGTGATCGGCTGGATCGAGCTGGGCTACATGCTCGATGTCGCGGAAGCGATAGTCGTCGGCGCGCAGGAGCGAACGGAATCGCGCGGTGCCCAGTTCCGCACCGACTTCCCGGAGCGCAACGACGCTCAGTGGCTCAAGCACGTGGACATCTCGGCCAACGGCGGCGATGTGCCGCAGGTGAGCTACTCGCCGGTCACGATCACCCGCTGGGAGCCCCAGGAAAGGACGTACTAGCGCGATGCCCGAGTACACGTTGAGGATCCGTCGCTTCGACCCACAGTCGGGCGAGGCTGCATATTGGGATGAGCACAGGGTGGAGTTGGGCGAGCGCAATTCGGTCCTGGACGCGATCTTGAAGATTCGCGACGACGTGGATGGCTCGGTGGGGATTCGGTGCTCGTGCCAGCAGGCGATCTGTGGCTCGTGCGGGGTGCGGATGAACGGCAAGCCCGGGTTGGCCTGCAACACGCACCTGCAGGCCGCGGCTGACCGGGGTCACGGGGCGGGTTGGGACCCGCCCGAGGAGGGACAGTACAACTCGGTCATCACGGTCGAGCCGATGGGCAACATGCCGGTGATTCGCGACCTGATCGTCGACATGGACCAGGTGCACTGGAAGAAGATCCAGCGTGTCACCCCGTGGCTGATCAACAAGCAGCCGGTGCCCGAGCGCGAATACATCGTCCCGCACGAGAACATGGTCGACGTCACCCAGACGATGGCGTGCATCCAATGCGGGGCATGCGTGTCTGACTGCCTGTCGATGGAGATCGACCCGCTGTTCATCGGCCCGGCGGCGCTCGCCAAGGCGTACCGGTTCGTCGGCGACCCGCGCGACGCCGATCACTTCGAGCGGCTGAAGGACCTGTCCGAGGACGAGCACGGGATCTATGACTGCACCCACTGCTTCAACTGCATCGACGCCTGCCCCAAGGACGTCGCGCCGATGAGTCAGATCATGCGACTGCGCCGCAAAGCGGGATCCGACCACGAGATCAAGGACCGCAACAACGGCTACCGCCATGAGCACGCGTTCGTGAGCAACGTCCGCAAGAACGGGCTGCTGCACGAGGCCGACCTGCTGCCGGACTCCTATGGCGGCAAGTTCCATCCGCGCGCCGTGCCGGAGCTACTCAGCTCCCTGCCGACCGCCGCGACGGCGATGGTGCGCGGCAAGATGACCCTGGGCAAGGTCCTGACGCACCCGCACAAGGCGTCCAAGGCGGTCAAGCAGATCTTCGACTCGATCGATGGCCAGGAGCAGCGGGTCGAGCTGAACCTCTACGTGACCGGCTATGAGGACGAGCCCGAGCCCGATCAGAACGCCGGACCCGCGGACAAGTCGCCCACCTTCCCGGGACCGGACGAGGGCCCCGAGGCCCCGAGCGAAAGCGAGCATCGATGAAGGTCGCATACTGGCCGGGGTGCGTGAGCCGCGGGTTCACGCCGGAGCTACACGGATCGATGGCCAAGATCGCGCCGCTGCTGGACATCGAGCTGATCGAGCTTGACCGGGCCGCGTGCTGCGGCGCCGGCGTGATCGCCGAGCACAACCAGGAACTGGCGGACACCCTGAACGCGCGCACGTTCGCGCTCGCCCAGCAGACCGACGGCGAGATGATGATGAACATCTGCTCGACCTGCCAGGGCGCCCAGTCCGAGTGCCAGGAGCGTCTCGACGCGAACGCCGAATACCGCGAGTCGATCAACCGCCACCTATCTGACGAGAGCCTGCGATACGACAAGGGCCTGACCAACAAGAACTTCCTCTGGCTACTGGTCGAGGAGATCGGGCTCGACGCGCTCAAGGCGAAGGTCAAGCGCCCGCTGACCGACCTGAAGGTGGGACCGTTTTACGGGTGCTACATCGTCCGCCCGGTCGAGCGCCTCGGGGTCGACGAGGAGCATCCGCGCGACCTCTACCTGCACATGGTGATCGAGGCGCTCGGCGGCACGGTGATCGACTACGCCGGTGTCTACAAGTGCTGCGGCTTTCCGATCATCACGATGAACAAGCAGGCTTCGCTGGGAATGGCCGGGCGGCATCTGGGCGACGCGCTCGACGCCGAGGCCGATTGCCTGGTCGTCCCCTGTCCCCTCTGTCACCTGAACCTCGACCTTCAGCAGCCGGCGGCTGCCAAGGTCGTCGGACGGGAGCTCGGGATGCCCGTGCTGCACCTGCCGCAACTCGTCGGGCTGGCGCTCGGACTCTCACCCAAGGAGCTCGGCATGAGCAAGCACGTCGTCCGCCCCACCTCGGTCGTCGATTGGTCGGCCTCCGTGGTGGCCGGCACGGCGGCCTGACCGCGCCGAGTTCGCTGACGCGAACTCGGCGGGATCAGTCGACTGGCGAAGGTTTGCTGACGCGAACTCGGCG
>Ga0209839_10000062_pt1 | contig 42691 bp, 39 predicted proteins | sample OrgsoiDNA2013050_FD_185800 | JGI IMG/M metagenome (GOLD analysis project Ga0209839, IMG submission 185800) | Permafrost soil microbial communities from the Arctic, to analyse light accelerated degradation of dissolved organic matter (DOM) -... | ecosystem: Environmental > Terrestrial > Soil >... | reverse complement strand
GGCCGCCGAACCAGGCAGCCAGGACCGGCAGCAAGCGCTCAAGACCAGGACTAACGCAACGACGGATACCGCAGCACCCCGGCACCCCGCCACCCGCGAATCACTGACACCACACACCCGCCAGCCCGTCACAGCCTCAACAACAACAGCAACCGCACGTTCATGACCTTCGCGGCGGGCTGGGCCGCTTCTGGATGGCTGCCCGGGGCGCGACCGGGTGACGGCGGCGGTTGCTGCTGTGGTCACGGGGACTGCCGGGCAGGGACGGACGGGAGGTGGCAGCGGCGCAGGCGAACCCCCGAGACGGCACCGCGCCGGGCAGCGGAAATAAGCCACCAGGGCCACTGATCACCGGCAACCTCGATCTCGGCCGCCCCGATGCCGCCGAAATCGTCCTCGGCCGCCGCCCTGCCGCTGTCACTAGAACAGGAGCCTGCGCGCCATGATGACCGGATTGCTCGGCGCCCCCTACTCGACGCCCCCTACTCGACGGCCTCAAGCTCGCGATCTTCTCGGCGATCGGGTCCTCACCCCGCTCCTAGGCGTCGCCGACATCCTCGATGACCCGGCCGCCTAGCTCGCGCTCGATAAGGTCCATGCCGGTCAGCGCCCGGCTCGCGGGCGCCGGACCCGACCGCGAGCCCGCCCGGGAGTTCTGCGGCGGAGCCGGCGCCGGGGGCGGCCCCGTGACGTCGTCCGGGTCATCGTCTCGCGGGTCATCCCATCCTGCCGCGGGATCGTCCCACGCGGGAGGCGGATCATTCCAGCCCGCCTGCGCGTCATTTCCGGCCGCCGCCGCGTCCGGACCGCCCGCCCCGCCAGGCGCGGCGGAGCCACCGGATCCGGAGGTCCCGCCCCGGACGGCCGAGCCACCCGGGCCGCTGGGGCCGCCCTGGCGGCCCGGTCCGGCAAGCACCCGCGCGCCGCCCGATGCGGCGCCCGGCGTTCGCGCCGTGGCCTTCAGCTGCGGGGAGATCCCGAACATCGCCTGCAAGACGCCGCCGAGGACGTCGCCGCAGCCGCTGCTCACGAACCCCTTCGCGTCACCCTCCCTGGCGAACTCGACGGTCAGGACTCCATCGGCGAGCGACTCGACCGTCGCGTTGGTCAGGAGCATCCAGGCCACCTTGCGCTCGCCCCGCACGGCCTCCAGGACATCGGGCCATCGATCCCGGAGCAGGCTGGCATCCGGTGACCCAGTCGCGGTTGCCGGAGCTGAGTCCGGGCGCACGGGCGCACCTGCCTGGGCGGGCCCAGGATCTCGGCTGGCGCTGGCGGCCGGCGCCGTCCGCGTAGGCGATAGCGGTGGCGAGGCCGACGCCGTGGCCGTGGCGGTCCGCGTGGGCGATGGCGGTGGCGGTGGCGGGGCTGACGCCGTCCGCGACGGCGGGGCCGGGGCCGGCTGCGCGGCCGGGGCCGACTCCAGCCTGCGCTCTAGGCGTTCCAGGCGGCTCCGCAGGTCAGAGTCGCCGACGCCGGGCGCCGGGAGCAGCACCTGCGCGCACATCAGCTCCAGCAGCAGGCGCGGCGAGGTGGCCCCCCGCATCTCGATCAGGCCAGCACTGATGATTTCCGCCGCCCGGGTGAGCTCGGCCTGCCCGAATCCGGCGGCCTGGGCCCGCATCCCGTCCACCCGGTCGGCGGGCACATCGAGAAGACCGGTCGAAACCGCATCGGGGACCGCCGCGAGCACGATCAGGTCACGGAGGCGATCGAGCAGGTCGGCCGCGAACCGGCGCGGGTCGTGGCCGCCCTCGACCACTCGGTCGATGGCGCGGAAGACCGCCGCGCCATCCCGCGCCGCGAAGGCCAGCGCCACCTCGTCCAGCAGGCGGTCATCGGTGAAGCCAAGCAGGCTGACCGCGCGCGCATACGACAGGCCGGAATCGTCGGAGCCGGCGATCAGCTGATCCAGCACCGACAGCGAGTCCCGGACCGATCCCGCGCCGGCTCGGATGACGACCGGGAGGACAGCGGGCTCGTAGGCGATGGCCTCGCTGGCCAGTATCTGCTCCAGCAGCTCACGCAGGACCGCGGGCGGAACGAGGCGGAACGGGTAGTGGTGGGTCCGGGAGCGGATGGTCGCGATGACCTTCTCCGGCTCGGTGGTGGCGAACACGAATTTCAGGTGCGGCGGCGGCTCCTCGACCAGCTTGAGCAGGGCATTAAAGCCCTCCCTGGTCACCATGTGAGCCTCGTCGATGATGTAGATCTTGAACCGCCCGGAGACCGGCGCGTAGAACGCCCGCTCGCGCAGGTCCCTGGCATCGTCGACACCGCCATGGGACGCCGCGTCGATCTCGATGACGTCGATGCTGCCGGGCCCGGTCGGCGCCAGCGCCACGCAGGACGCGCAGACGCCGCAGGGGTCCGGCGTGGGCCCCTGCTCGCAGTTCAGCGACCGCGCCAGGATCCGCGCGCTGGAGGTCTTGCCGCAGCCGCGCGGGCCGCTGAACAGGTAGGCGTGGTTAATTCGCCCGCTGCGCAGGGCCTGGCGGAGCGGCTCGGTAACGTGATCCTGGCCCTTGACTTCCGCGAAACTCGCCGGACGGTACCTGCGGTACAGCGCCAGCGGCGCGGCGGGAGCCGCGTGCCGCGGCTCGTCCGCGTGGCCAGGACCCTGACCGGGACTGGGGGCGTCGCCTGTCATGACCTCATCCTCGCCGGGAGGGGAAAAAGGACCCCCCGCACACCCGTCAGAGCCCGCATACCCTTGCTGCCTTCCGGCCCTGGGGGAGTTGGCGGGATAAACGCCGTGCGAGGGGTCTGCCGGCCAGTCTAGCCAGGCCCGGCGACCTCCGGTGCCAGCTATCCCGCTGTCGGCCGGTACTGACTGGTCAGCGGCCTCCTATCGGCCGCAAGCCGGTCCGTGGCGAGGGCGCGGCCAGGAGTCGGTAAGCTTACCGGCGGAGGATTCGCCTAGTGGCCTATGGCGCACGCTTGGAAAGCGTGTTGGGGGCAACCCCTCAAGAGTTCGAATCTCTTATCCTCCGCCATCGTGACCAGCAGGTTTCAAAGTACGAACCCGGCAGCGGCCGTCCTTGCGCCCGTCGCTAGTCTCATTTCAGTCTCAGTTATCCGGCTTCGCTGGGAGGCTTGGCCTGCCACCCCGCCGTCAGGCCCGCGCGGCGTATTCCATCGGGGTCAGGCGCTGCTTTGCACGGGGTTTCGACGGGCACTACCCCAGCTGGTCGCGGCGGCGTGTCAGGTAGGCGGTCTCGGCGGTGTTGCCTGCCAGCTCGATGGCTTTGCCGTAGGCCGCGCGCGACTTCTGACTGCGGCCGAGCCGGCGCAGCAGGTCGGCGCGGGTCGCATGGTAGGCGTGATAGCCGGCCAGCTTGTGCTCGAGACGGTCGACGGCCGCCAGCGCCACTTCCGGGCCGTCAAGCTCGGCGACCGCGATGGCCCGGTTGAGGGCGATGATCGGCGAGGGGTCGAGGCGGACGAGCTGGTCGTAGAGGGCGACGACCTGCGACCAGTCGGTGTCGCGTAGGTCGCGGGCGGAGGTGTGCACGGCGCTGATCGCTGCGAGGATCTGGTAGCGACCTGGAGCCACCCGGGCGGCTAGGCGCTCGCGCACCAGCCGGTGACCCTCGGCGATCAGCGCAGCGTCCCAGGTCCCGCGGTCCTGCTCGTCGAGGGTGACCAGTTCGCCGCTCGCCGAAACCCGGGCGGTGCGGCGGGCCTCGGTGAGGAGCATCAGCGCCAGCAGCCCGGCCACCTCACCGTCGCCGGGCATGAGGGCACGGATCAGGCGAGTGAGCCGGATCGCCTCGGCGGTCAGGTCGTGACGTACGGGATCGGTGTCGGGGCTGGTCGCGAGGTAGCCCTCGTTGAAGACGAGGTACAGGACGGCGAGTACGCCGGAGACGCGTGCCGGGAGATCGGCCGCGGACGGCACCCGGTAAGGGATGCGAGCCGCCTTGATCTTGGCCTTCGCGCGGGTGATCCGCTGCCCCACGGTGGTCTCCTGCACCAGGAAGGCGCGGGCGATCTCGGGCATGGTCAGACCGCCGACCATGCGCAGCGTCAGCGCCACGCGGGTCTCCATCGCGAGCGCCGGGTGACAGCAGGTGAAGATCAGCCGGAGCCGCTCGTCGTCGATGGCGCCGAGAGGCTCGGGCGGGTCGTCGCCGTACAACAGCTGAGCCTCCTTCTGCTTGTCGTCGAGCTTGTTCTCGCGCCGGATCCGGTCGATGGCCTTGCGGCTGGCGGTGGTGGTCAGCCAGGCGCCGGGGCTGGGGGGTACGCCGTCAGCCGGCCACCGCCCGACGGCGGTCGCGAACGCCTCGGCCGCCGCCTCCTCGGCGATGTCGAGGTCACCGAAACGCCTGGTCAGGGCGGCGACCACCCGCGCCCACTCCTCATGGTGGGCCTGGGTGACCGCCGCCCGGACGTCGACCAAGCTCACAGGACCGGCCGCACCTCGACCTTCCGGTTGCAGTGCTTCGACCCCTCGGCGGCGAGCTTGAGCGCCACGTCGAGGTCGGCGGCCTCGACGATCCAGAAGCCGGCGAGATACTCCTTCGACTCCAGGAAGGGCCCGTCGGTGAACATCGTCTCCTCGCCTCGGTTGTCGATGACGGTGGCCGAGCTGGGCGCCGCGAGGCCGCAGGCGAAGACCCAGTGACCCTCCGCCTGGAGGTGGTCGTTGAACGCGTCGATGGCCGCCATCTCGTCCGGGGTGGCGAGGCCGGCCGTGTCGTCGATCACGGAAACCAGGTACTGCATCCTGGATCATCTCCTGTGGTTTGGGGGGCGCTCCTCGCGGGCGGCCGCTCACACCTGCTACGAACACCTCCGCCCCGATCCGACACCGCCTCCCGGATTTCTTTCAAGGACTTTCTGGTACGCCGGTTGTGAGCGATCCGACAGCGAGACGGTTTCGGGGCGACTGCACCGTCACCTCGACGATCTTGCGTTGCTCGCCATCCCGCTAGTCTCAGTCCTAGTCAGCCATGAACGGAGAGGCGCACGCCGCAGAAACGTGCGCCTGATAGCCGCTGAGCCGTGCCAAGACCGCTCGGCTGCTCACGGAGTGCGTGCACTGCCGAAGGTGGACTATGCCATCACCCACAACGCGCCGGGCGGCTAGGTCCGCATCAGGACCGGCGTCGCAAGCGCGGCCGCTCGCCTGGTGGTGGAGAACGGCGGCCCGGTGCTGGACGAGCCTGACGTCAGGACGGACCCAGTGCTCACGATGGGTGGCTGGAGTGGGGTGTCGCTGGCGCTGCTCTCTGGCGGTTATAGCCATGCTTCGCCGTTGGCCAGATCTCTTTCGCCGGGGTACTGGGCGAGGATCGCTTCGAGCGCGGCGATGATCTTGCCTGTGTCGGCCCTGGTGCGCCGGTAGTTGCCGGGTATGAAGATCATGCCGTAGTGGCCGGCCCCGCCGGGTGTGATCGCCTCGTGGTGCAGCGGCCGGAAGTCACGCAGGTTGTTGGTGACTAGAGCACGATGCTCGGCGCGTGCGAGTGCCAGCACCTCGGGATCGGACAGGGCTTCCCGGCCGGGGTTGCCAGCCACCGGTTCCACGTCGTGGCCGCGGGCGCGCAGCTGGCGGGCGATTGCCGGGCTCAGCATCTCATCAAGCAGCAGTTTCACCGCTGGACGGCTGCCTGCCCGGCGAGGTAGGCGGCGTGCGCCTCGGCGGTCTCCTGCTCGTTGGCCTCGATCTGCTGGTCGATCTCGGCGGTGAAGGCGCCGTAGTAGGCGATCGCGGCCTGGACCAGGCCGAGCGGGATCTCCAGGTAGCGGGCTGCCTCGGCTGCGTCGCCGCTGTTGTCGCGGACGACCGCGATGATCTCCCAGACGTCTTTGCCGGTCCCGATCAGCCGGGCGCGGCGCCCGGCTGGGCCGTCAGCGAAGCGGATCAGCGGGTGCTCGTCCATCCGCAGTCCCTCTTCGACGTAGCGCTGCGCGAGCGTGCGGGGCGGCAGGTGAACCCGCCGGGCGCGGGCGCCCAGGCGGCTGATCGTGGCGTCGTTCAGGCGGACGCTCAGCGGATGGCTCATGTAGTTCAGTGTAGTTCGCTGTGCTACAGGCTTGCAATGCTGCCACGCTTGCCCCGCCAGCGCTCGGAGAACAGCCGGATAAGGCTGTGGAGGGTCGCCTGCGAAGTAAAGGCCGCTGAGACCGTCCGGTCAGAGGACTTCCGGGGTATTCAGCGGCTTGGCCGCCGCCTTGGCGATCAATTGCTGGCGGGAATCGTGCTCTACGCCTGGGGGCCAGGCCCTCCCGTTCGGCGAACGGCTCCGCGCGTGGCCCATCTCTGCCTTGTGGGGCCTCGCTCCCGACGAGTCAGCCCAGTCTCGTTTCTAGTCTCATTCACCTGTGTCCGCCGCCATTCAGCTACCGCCCGCAGTCCGCCTGCACCGCAGGTCACGGACGCTCCCGGCCTGGCGCGAACGCAGCGGTACAGACTTGGAAAGCGTGTTGGGGGCAACCCCTCGCGAGTTCGAATCTCGCATCCTCCGCAGCTCTCACCAGGCACAACGCCGGGCGGCCTATGCGATCCTTCTGCCCGCGCCCTCCGACCGGTCTCACTTTTGGTCTCATTTGAGCCAGGCGTGGCCTGTGACCGAAGGCCGTGTGGTTGGAGGATGCCGACAGCCAGACAGCGCTGGGTTGTCGTTCCAGACCGAGACGGCGTACGCCAGGCCGGCGTGGCCCACCGGACCAGGCGATCAGCAGATGATGACCCATCTCGACGTCGAGGTCGATGATCTCGAGGCCGCCGGCGCCCACGCGGTGGCCGAGGGCGCCGCTCTCGCCGGGTATCAGCCTCAGGAGCAGGTGCGCGTCTACCTCGACCCGGCCGGGCACCCGTTCTGCCTGTGGGTACGCGGCTAGCAGGGTACGCGGCTAGCGCGGCCGACCAGGACACGAGGACGGGCCGCCGGGTCATTCCCGCTAAAGCGCCTGGCCAGGCGCTCGCGCAGGGACTACGCCCGGATTAGTCCGGGCGGCTGCGGCCAGCCTCACCTAGACTCGCCTTGTGGTATTCAAGCAGGTCGGGGAGGGGCGACCTTATCCCGACCATGCCCGGACCTCGCGCGAATGGGCCGAGATCCCGCCGCGCCCTGTCCGGCTTGACCAGCTGATTACCACCAAGAACGTGCTGGATCTGCATAGCGTCCTGTCAAAGGACTCCACGTTCTACGGCGACCTTTTCCCGCATGTCATTCGCTGGCACGGCGAGTTCTACCTCGAAGATGGCCTGCACCGGGCCCTGCGTGCGGCCCTGCACCAGCGATCCGTGCTGCACGTCCGCGTCCTGGAACTGGACTAGGCGCCCCCGCGCCGGGGCTGGCCGGCCGCCGCCGCGTTCTTGCGCTGCCCCGCCGCCCGCGCATCGGCCGCCGCCGCCTCGCTGGCTAGCCGCGGCGTCATCCAAGCGAGCATCTGTGGCAGCAGTATCCGCCAGGTGAACATGGTGTGCCCGCCACCCGGCACCACCTTGAACGGCACCGCGGCCTCACGCAGTTGCAGCAACTGCCGGAAGGTCTGCGAAGAGTGCACGTCTCTGACGTTCAGGCCGCCGGCGCCTATCCAGAACTGCGCGATCGGCTGCCGGACGGGCATCGACTGCAGCAGGTCCATCGGGGTGTTCTGAAGTTCCTGCGTGCGGTTCCCAAATGGGCTGACCATCCTGTTCGGATGGGTCAGCTGGTTAGGCGTGGGCTTGAAGTAGCCGCTGAGGACACCCGCGTAGCTGAAGAGCCGTCCATGCTGCAGGCCGAGGTTGGCCGCGCAGAAGCCGCCCTCCGAGTAGCCCGCGATGCCCCAGCCGCTGCCGGGCGGCTGTACCCGCAGCGACGCGCCGATGAAATCCGGCACGTCCCTGGCGAGATAGGTGTCGTCCTGCGGTCCGTGCCACTGGTTGAGGCACTGCAGCGATACCCCGAGCGAGCCGTTGGCATCGGGAATGACCAGAACGGTCGGCTTGGCCAGGCCCTGCGCGACCATGCTGTTGATGGTCGAGTTCACGCTCAGCACGGTGATCCAGTCCTGCGGGTTGCCCGGGAAGCCGTGAATCAGCTCGATCACCGGGAAGCGGTAGTGCTGAAAGGCAGCCTGGAAGTACTGGGGCGGCAGGTAGACGTAGGCCGTCCGGGAGATGTGGCTTGCCTTGCCGGACACAGTCAGCCGCAGCGTAAAGCCCTGCTGTGCCGCCAGCCCGGTGTCGATCGTCTGGCCAAGGAACGTACCGAACTTGACGCCGGGGCGCGTCGCGGCGTTCGGCACGTTCACCGCGGCCTGTACTCCCTGATTGGTCAGGTCCGAGATCGCCGCATTCCAGTTCTGGTAGTAGTCGTAGTACTTATTGACTGTCGCGACGCCGAACATCATCGCCGGTATGAACGCCAGGCAGGCGGCCAGGACCCTGAATACCAGCTGCTTGGCAACGATCAGCCACCAGACCAGGGCGCCGAACACCGCTATCAGGATCAGGAAAAACTCCGTGCTCTGCGGTTCAGGCAATCATCTCTCCGGTCAAGCGGCTTCGCTGGCTCACAGAATGGGCGCGCTGCCCGCACAACGAGCGGGTGAGCGATGGCGGTGGAGGTGGGATTTGAACCCACGGAAGAGTTACCCCTTCACACGCTTTCGAGGCGTGCGCCCTCGGCCACTAGGCGACTCCACCGGGGCTGAGCCTACCCGAGCGGAGGCAGGTCCGGGTGCGGGGTGTCCCTTCGCCGCTGCCGGAAGAATTCCTGCAGCAGGGCCGCGCAGTCGGCGGCGAGGACGCCGCCCACCACTTCCACCGACTGGCCGAGCCTCCTGTCGTGCAGGACATCCCACAGCGACCCGGCCGCTCCCGCCCGGGCATCGACGGCGCCGTAGACCAGGCGGCTGAGCCTGGCGGCCAGCACCGCGCCGGCGCACATCGTGCAGGGCTCGAGCGTCACGACGAGCGTGCAGCCAGCTAGCCGCCAGCCGCCGAGGGACCGGGCGGCGCCCCGCAGGGCGACGATCTCGGCATGGGCGGTGGGATCGCCGTCCGCCTCGCGGCGGTTGCGCCCGCTGCCCACCACGGCGCCGCGACTGTCCAGCACGATCGCCCCGACCGGCACGTCCGCGGCCGGCGTCGCCGACGTCTCGGCCGCCGGCCCGGCCGTGTCGCCGGCCGCCTGTTGCAGGGCCAGTCGCATGGCAGGCTCGAACTCAGCCAGGTAGCCGGCCACCGCGGCCTCCGCATCTCGCCACGTGCCCAGCTTCGCAGGCCGCCCACTTCTCAGGGCCGCCGGCGTCTCAGGCACCCAGCGTCTCAGGCACCCAGCGCGGCAGCATCCAGGGCGCGCTCCAGCGCGGGACCGAAGCCGATCCGCCGGGCGAGGCTGGCCAGTACCTCGTCCGGAAACAGGTCAAGGTCACCGGACAGGGCGCCGAGTTCCATCTCGTCCACGCCCAGGTCGGCGAAGATCGACATGTCGCCGGCCGGCAGGACCTGATCCAGGTCCTCATCCTCCGGTACGGGGATGTCCAGGTAATCCAGCACCTGCCAGGCCAGCGGCCAGTCAACGGACGCGGTCAGGTCGGAGAGGAACACCGATATCTGGCTGCCGACCACTCGCAGCGCGACGAAGAAGTCGTCACCAACCGCAGCCAGGCCGATCGTCCCGCCGATGCCCGGCTGTTGCCGGAGGGCCAGGATGAGCCCATCCAGGTTCTCCGTGAGCGCAGCAGGCAAAACCTCGACCTCCCACACGTCGTCGTCCCTGTAGACCACGACGCAGAAATCGCTGCTGGTCAGTTCGCTCATCGTCACCCCACGGCTGGCTTCAGGAAGGAATGGTGTCAGATTCTCCTGTCCCGCGCGCCCTGATCCCTCGCGCGGCACTGTCCGCAGCCAAGCGCCTGCGCTGCGTTACGTCGCCGGCCCGGGCGGGGCGGCACGCATATCCGCCCGGCGGTCCGGGCATATTTGGCGCATGGGCGCCAGGTGGACCGTGCGGGCGCAGACCCGCTGCCCGCCCGATCGGGTGCCCCCAAACCGCGGGGTGCGGCCGCCAGTGCCCCGTCGATCCCGTATGGTGTCCCTTTCGGTTATCGGACATTGGCTCGTAAATTCCCCTGAGCTATGCTAAGCGCATCAGCTGTGCTGGGTTTCATTGCATACTTGTCGTAACGGAAAGCTGCGAGCGCACGTAGGAGGTGATCACGATGCTCAAGAAGGTCATCACATGGGCGATCGTCGTGTTTATCGTGTACTACCTGGTCTCCGATCCCCACGGTGCCGCCGGGACCGTGCATGGTGCCGTCAACGGGCTGCGCTCGGCGGGGGACTCATTGTCCAAGTTCGTCAGCGCGCTCTAGAGCCATGAGACAGCCAACGTCCGCCGCACGCGGGCCCGTCGCCGTCAGCAAGTACCTGCTCCCGCGCGAGGTGCAGGTCGCAACAGTTCGGCAGCATCCTGCGGTGCTCCTGCCCGTCGGAAGCCAGGCGCTGATCGGCCTGCTCGTCGCGGGCGTCCTGAGCGCGACACTCGCCAGCGGCAGTCACCTGGTGCTGGCCGTCCTCTGGATCGCCTGGGGAGTGCTTCTTCTACGGCTGGTCTGGAAGGCCATCAACTGGGCCGTGGACTATTTCGTGATTACCACCGAACGGCTCCTGCTGACCACCGGCTTGCTGACCCGCAAGGTAGCCATGATGCCGCTGTCAAAGGTCACGGACATGAGTTTCAGTCGATCGTTCGGCGGCCGGATTCTTGGATATGGCGAGATCATCGTCGAATCCGCCGGGCAGAACCAGGCCATCGACCACGTTAAGTTCATTCCGTACCCAGAGCAGCTATATCTGCTTGTATGCGGGATGTTGTTCCCTTCTAGCTCCGAGGACGCCGAGACTTCCGACGAACTCTAGGCGTTCGTCCGCGGAGCGGGTTCTGCCGCAGGAGACTTCACCGCACTTCCTACCAAAGAGCCCTCGCCTGAACCAGGCTGCACCTACGCGAGGCGTATCGTGGCCAAAGGGGCTACTTCGTCGGGGCTGCCATTACGGCGCAGGCCGGCTTCGGGACTCGCACATGACCGTCGGCATCGACGTGGTCGGCGGGCCGGGCGTGGACGCGGCATCTGGCTCGTGTGTGACGGCCTCGGGGCAGAGAATCGCGGGGGCGTGATGACCGACGAGGCACAGGCGACAGCCGCAGTCGACGCGGCCGGCGTAGTCACGGCATGGAGCGTGCAGGCTGAGAGCTTGCTTGGCTACGCGGCCGCCGAGGTTCTCGGACGGCCCGCAGCCGACCTGCTTGCCGCGAACGAGGCGGGCAGGGGCCGGACTCCTCCGCACGCGCTTCAGCACTGGGCCGGTCAGCACTGGGCCGGTCAGGTTGCCGTGCGCCATCGCGACGGTCACCGCCTGGATCTGTGGCTCCGGGCACACCCGGTGCAGCAAGCCGCCGGGCGGGCGCAGTGGTTCCTGGTGGGGTTCCCGGCCGGTTCACCGCCGATCGGGGATCCGGAGGATGCCCGGCGGGGCGGGGACATCCGGGAGATGCTGGACTGGGCGGTCACCCAGACTCCGGTCAATGTGGCACTCCTCGACATGGACATGCGACACCTGCGCCTCAACGCGGCCCAGTGCCGCGTACTGGGGCTGGAGACGGAAGCCGCCGGCCTTGGGCTGCGCCTGACGGATCTCATCTCCAGCCCAGGATCCGAAGCGGCGGTAGCGCGGGTACGGCAGGTGGCGCGGACCGGGGAGCCGACGCTGTGGACGGGCTTCGACCAGGCACCGGGTGAGTCGCGCGGGCATGCCTGGGAAGTCACTCTCTCGGCGGTAAAAGACCCGGCGGGCCGGGTGCGTGGCGTGCTGGCCGTGGGGCTTGACGTGACCGAACACCATCTGGCCCGGGAGCGGCTGGCCGTGGTGAACGAGGCGAGTAGGCGGATCGGCAGCACCCTCGACGTCACCAGGACCGCCGAGGAACTGGTTGAGGTTGCCGTCCCCCGGCTCGCGGACTTCGCAGTGATCGATCTGCTGGATTCCGTGCTGCGCGGCGACGAGCCGGCGTCCGGCCCGGTCGCCGGCACCGTCCCGCTCCGCCGGCTGGCGTGTGGCTCGGTCCTGGACAACAGCCCCGAGGCCGTGGTCCGTCCAGGACAGGTGCACTCCTTCCCCGAGCACTCGCCCCCCGCCGACTGCCTGGTGACCGGCCAAACGGTGAACACTCGCGACGCGGGACGCAACATGGCCCGGTGGGAAGCGCAAGACCCCGGGCGGGCCGCCGTGGCCGACCGGTACGGGTTCCACTCCGTCATGGTGGTCCCGGTGCGTGCCCGCGGTGCCAGGCTCGGAATCGCGATCTTCGTCCGGCACCAGCGGCCGGAGCCGTTCGAGGACGACGACCTCGTCCTCGCCGAGGAAATCGTCGCCCGCGCAGCCGTCTGCATCGACAACGCCCGCCGCTACACCCGCGAACACGCCACCGCGCTCACCCTGCAGCGCAGCCTGCTCCCGCGGCGCCTGCCCGCGCAGGCGGCCGTCCAGGTGGCGACTCGCTACCTGCCCGCCGGCTCCCGCGCCGCCGTGGGCGGCGACTGGTTCGACGTGATCCGGCTGTCGGGCAGCCGCGTCGGCCTGGTGGTCGGCGACGTGGTCGGCCACGGTATCCACGCGGCCGCCACCATGGGCCGGCTGCGCACCGCCGTCCGGACGCTTGCGGATATCGACCTCGAGCCAGCAGAATTGCTCACCAGGCTAGACGACGTGGTCACCCGCCTCGCCGACGACGAGGGACTCTCGCCGAGCGGCGACAGCACCGATCTCAGCGCGACGTGCCTGTACGCGGTCTACGACCCGGTTTCCCGCTGCTGCTCGATTGCCCGCGCTGGCCACCCGCTCCCCGCTGTAGTCACCCCCGATGGCGCGGCCGAGTTCCTCGACCTCCCGGCCGGCCCTCCGCTGGGCCTGGGCGGGCTGCCCTTCGAGGAAGCCGAGGTAGAACTAGCCGAAGGCAGCCTGCTCGTCCTCTATACCGACGGCCTGATCGAATCCCGCCAGCGCGACATCGACACCGGGCTGAACGCGATGCGCAAGGTACTGAGCGAAGTCCACCTCCAGCCAGCTGGCCCTCCGCGCGCCCCGCCAGCGCTGGAAACCATCTGCGACAGCCTGGTTGAGGCACTGCTTCCCGAGCGAGCCGAGGATGACGCGGCCCTGCTCGTCGCGCGCACGCGCGCCCTGGCCGCGGACCGGATCGTCTCCTGGGACCTGCCCGCCGACCCGGCGGTCGTCGCAGACGCCCGCGCCCGGGCCGCCCGCCAACTCGCAGCCTGGGGACTCGAAGAGATCACCTTCACTACCGAGGTGGTGGTCAGCGAACTCGTCACCAACGCAATCCGCTACGCCCAGTCGCCCATCCAGCTCCGGATGATCCTGGACGGCGCGCTCAGCTGCGAGGTCTCCGACGGCAGCAGCACCGCCCCGCACCTGCGCCGTGCTGACCGCTACGACGAAGGCGGTCGCGGCCTGATGCTCGTCGCCCAGCTCACCGAACGCTGGGGCAGCCGCCATACTCGCGTGGGCAAGACCATCTGGGCCGAGCAGCCGCTGCCACGGGAGACCGTCAGTTAGCGGGACGGGCGACGGCTGACGCGTAGTACGTGCCGGATGACGCCGATGATGGTGAGCGCGAGGAGTGACAAGGACGCCAGGATGCTGACGGCTACTCCGGTGAGTGCCGGGGGCGTACGTGTGTCGGCTGGCGCGAGGCCATCGGCGACAAATGTCTGCGGGGCCCGCAGGAAGATCGCGTGGCCGTGCCGGAGGATGAGATAGGCCTGGCCAACTACACGGACAGCGAGCGGGCCCTTCTCCTGCGAATCATATGAGATGCGCCGGTGGTCCCCCAGAAGCCACAGCTTCCCCTTCGGTAAGGTGACGTCGAACCGGATTTTCGACGGACTGTCGCCGGGGTACAGGTAGGTCTCGTCGAGCGCCTTGCCGTTGACGGTAATGCGGCCGCGAGCGTCACAGCATGCCACGTGATCGCCCGGCAGCCCGATGACTCGCCTGATGAAGTACCCGGGACCGGCTGACGGTTGCTGCTCGACGATCACGTCGCCCCGGCGGACCCGGGCGGTGCGGTCGACAACCACGAGGTCTCCTGGCCTGATGGTGTTCTCCATGCTCGTTGAGGGCGCGGTGAAGCTTCTGCCCGTTGTGAAGACTGTCGCTGCGCCGCCGGCCAGCACCAGAGCAGCGAGGCCGAACAACACCCAGAAGATAACCCTGCCCCGCCGCCTGCCCCCCGGCTGCCTAGGTTCCGCCACGGAGGGAGCCTAACGAACCGAAAGAGGGAGGCCGACCCATTTGGTGTATATCAGAGTAAATTGCGCCAGGCATCTCACGATGCGGGCACCCGAGGCTCGGCAACGTATCCGACCGGACGAGCCTCCGCCGGGATCGGCGATCTCGGCGGAGGCACTGATCAGGGGCGGAGGCTCGGGGATTTGAACCCCGGATGGGCTGTAGACCCAAACCGCATTAGCAGTGTCTTTTGAGCCTTGCCGGAACTGATCGGCGACAGCCGGAATCGTACGGAATGGCAGGTCACGGGTACCGGGATTCGCGGCGTTGTGCGGGCACTGCCGCGAAGATGCCAGCGCGTCCGTACGCAATCTGTGCGCACATGCCCCCGGCCCGCAGCAGGCCCGCAGGACGGTGACGCTGTACATGACGGCCGCCGCCTCAGTCCACCGTGCCCGAGCGCCGCCGCGGGACCATCGCGGCCGCGCTTTCGGCCGCCGCCTTGGCGACCTCGGGGAACAGCAGCACGTAGGTCGCGTCGGTGAAGCTCGTGCGGGAGTGACCGAGCAGTGCGCTGATGAACTTGGTATCGAGTCCGCCCAGGGAGTGGTGCTGCCCGCGGCGGACGGTGCTGACCACGCTCCGGTCGGGCTCCGGCCGTGGACCTTGTGGCGCGTCCGGCAGCGGTGGCTGCCCGGGGAGGCCCTGGTCTTGGACCTGCCGATGACAGCACGGCTGACCACCGCTGATCCTCGCGTCGACGCGGTACACGGATGCGTCGCCCTGGAGACCCTGGCCCGGGTGCATGATCTGGCCACCGACACCCTGGCCAGACCATGCGCGTACGGCTCCCCACCACCTGACCCGAACTGGCGGATCGCTCATCCGAGGCTCCATTGCTGGTTGGATTGGCCGTTGCAGGTCCACAGCTCGGCGAGGGCGCCGTTGGCGGTGCTGGCGCCGGCGACGTCCAGGCACAGGCCGGACTGGGTGCCAGTGATGGTGCCGTTGGCATTGAGCTGCCATTGCTGGTTGGCGCCGCCGTTGCAGGTCCAGGTCTCCACCTTCGTGCCCGGCGAGGTCTGGTTGTCGTAGGCGTCCAGGCACATCTGGCTGCTGCCGCTGTAGACCGTCAGCTGCCCGGAGGAGGTACGGGTCCAGGTCTGATTGGATCCGCCGCTGCACGTCCAGATCTGCAGCTGCGTGCCCGCCACGGTGCTCCCGTTCGGCACGTCCAGGCACTTTCCCGCCCCCACCGCGTGGAGCTCACCCGGGGTGCTCCCGCCACTGCCGCCGGACGAGGAGCCGCCGAGCGCGGTCAGGGCCGCGGTGTAGGCCGGCTTGGGCTGGTAGTTGCTGTCGTACATGGTCGCGGCGCCCCAGCCGGGGAAGGTGCCGGGGACCCAGGAGTCCGCGTCGCCGACGCCCCACTGGGACACGCCCACGCAGCGGGACACCTGCAGGCAGTCGCGGACGACGGTGGCGTAGTCGGTGGCCTGCTGCTGCAGGTTCGCGCTGCTGGCCGGCAGCTGGATCCGGTCGTCCAGCTCGGTGACGGCGACATCCACGCCGAGGGCGGCGAACCGCTGCATGTTGGCCACCATGTCCGAGGGGACCTGGCCCAGGATGAAGTGGCTCTCGAAGCCCACGCCATCGATCGGGACGCCCTGGGCCTTCAGCGAGGACACCAGGTTGTACATGGCGTTGCTCTTGGCGTTCTCACCCTCGATGCCGTAGTCGTTCAGGTACAGCTTGGCGTTCGGGTCGGCGGCGTGTGCGGTGCGCAGCGCGTCCGCGATGTAGCCGCTGCCCATCGCCTGGTAGAACACGTCGTTCACGAAGCTGCCGTCGCCGTTGAACGGCTCGTTCACCACATCCCAGGCATAGATCTCGCCTTTGTAGTGGCCGACCTCGGTGCTGATGTGGTTCTCCATCGCCGACTGCACCTGGCTGGCCGGCAGGTTGCTGACCCAGGACGGCAGCTGGTTCTGCCAGACGAGGTTGTGCCCGCGCACCCGCATGCCGTGCGCCTGCGCGAAGGAGACGATGGCGTCACCGGGGGCGAAGTTGTAGCTGCCGTTGGACGGCTCGGTGGTATCCCACTTCATCTCGTTGCCCGGCGTGACCATGTCGAACTGCTGCCCGGCCAGATTGGCGATCGTCGGGTTCGACGGCATGCTCCCGGTCACCTCGGTGCCGAAATAACGGCCCTGTGCCTCGGCCGCCGCCTTCAGCGTGCTGCCGGCCGCCGCCGCCGGGCCGGCCACCGTCAGCGCGCCGGCCGTGGCGGCCGCCGTTATGAGCACCGCTGTCGCGCCGGCCAGCCGCCGTGGTAATGCTGCGGTCAGGGCGCGGCCGGGCCGCGAGCGCTCGCGCTTGGTCAAGGTGGTGCGCGGGATCATCATTGCCTCCAGTAGCGGGACAGGACATCGTGCTGCCGGTCGGTGGATCCGGGGTGGCCAGCCGCAGCCGGTCGCCATGGCGGCTGGCCACCCTGGGGCTCTGCGTGCCTGCTAGGGCACTCGCCATTGCTGGTTGGCGCCGCCGTTACAGGTCCACAGGATCAGCTGGGTCCCGTTGGCGGTATTGGAGTTCGGGTCGTCGAGGCATTTGCCGGACGCCGGGTTGACCAGCGTCCCGTTGCTCGCCTGCCATTGCTGGTTGGCGCCGCCGTTGCAGGCCCACAACCCGATCAGGGTGCCGTTGCCGTAGTTGGCGCCGGTGATGTCCAGGCACTTGCCGTAGACCTGGAGGGTGCCGTCGGGCTCGACGGTCCACTGCTGGTTGACACCGCCGGTGCAGTCCCACATCTGGATCTTGTTGCCGTCCGCGGTGGAGAAGGCACTGTCGTCCACGCACTTGGTGCTGCTGAGACCGGAGGTGATCGGCCCGGACGGCGCGCTGGATGCCGCATAGCCGACCGTGATGAGCCCCGCCTGCACCGCGTTCTCGGTGGCGTCCGACGGGTAGCCCGACGTTATGGCGCCCTCGAAGAATTCTCCCGAGGCGCCGTTGCTGTTGTCGCCGCCGGTGCCGAGCAGGATGTCGGCCTCCTCGTGCATCGGGGAGTAGCCGTTCGGCAGCGAGCCCGAGTAGGTGGTGGTCAGGCCGCCACTGGTGGCGTTGCCGTATTTCAGCGTGAAGTTGCTGGTGCCGTTGTTCTTTTCCCAGGCGCTGACGAACGGGTCGTGGACGCCGGGGTTGCTCGCGGTGTTCGGGCCGGTGTTCGTGCTGTACATGCCGTTTTCCAGGTCGGCTTCCACCCACGGGCCGCTGCCGGTGCAGCCGCCGAACCAGCAGGCGCTGCCCCATTCGATTGCGTTCATGTGGGCGTTGCCGGTGTCGGTGTGGGAGGTCTCACCGCTGCCGAAGTCGAAGCAGCACTGGTTGTTGTACAGGTTCGAGGACGTCACCATGTAGATGCCCTCGGGCTGGGAGCCGGTCGGCACGTTGATGTTGTCGACGCGGTAGCCGGTGCCGGGGGTGACATTGACCCCGAACGCCTGGTGGCCGGCGATGGTCACCGGCAGGGCCATGGCGTTCGCCCCGACGTCCGAGCCGTTGGGGCCCGGGCCTTTCCAGAAACCTCCCCAGGAGATCGGCAGGTCACTGTGGTTGGCGCTCTGGTCGTAGATCTTGGTGATCGTGCAGGTGGTGCCCGAGCAGAACGAGACCTGCGGGGCTGCGTTGACGTAGCCGCCCGCCGCGAGCAGGCCGATGTTGAGGCTGCTGCCGTCGGATGCGCGCTGCACCTGGTAAAGCTGGCCGTTATAGGACGCGTAGAGCGCGCGCACGGTGCTGTACGCGGCGACGCAGGGCGTGCCCCCGGAGGCGTAGGTGTCGCACGGCAGCGACGACGCCGCCGCCGCCGGCGTAGCCTGCGCGGCCAGGGCGCTCAGCACGAGGGCCAGCGCCGCGCCCAGCAGCAGCAACGCCTGCCTCACAGGGCGGATTGACGACCGGACGGTCATAGGTGTACCTGCCTTTCCCAATCGAGGGCCGGTCAGCGGGCGGTGAAGTCCTGGTTGTTGCCGGGGGCGTTCTTGCAGGCCCACTGGTCGAGCTGCTGGCCGGTGCTGCCGCTGGCGCCGTAGATGTCCAGGCACAGTCCGCTATTGGCGTTCTTGAACTCCCAGGACCCGTCGGACTGCTGGACCGGCAGCCACTGGCTGCCCGCGGCGCCGTTCGGAACCTGCTGGACGATGTCCGGCGTGCCAGCCGCGGTGGAGCTGCCGGCTACCGTGATGTCGTCGCCGGAATTCTGCGCCTGCAGCTCGCCGTAGCCGCCCGAGGCGGGCACGAACTGGAACTGCTGATTGGACTGGCCGTTACAGGTCCACTGGTCGATCGCCGCGCCGGCCGTGCTGGTGTTCCCGGACACGTCCAGGCACAGCCCGTCGTTGCCGGCCACCAGCTGGTGATAGCCAGCAGCGAAACCACCACCACCCGATCCCTGGATGCCGGCCTGGTTGATGACCTGCTGCGCGCCTGACGGCCAGTTGGAGCCGCTCACCTGGACGTTGTTGGCCAGCACGTTGTTGTGCGGGGAGCCGGTGGCCACCTGGGTAGCACCGCCGTTGTACCAGTTCCCGGAGAAGGTGTTGCCGTCGGTGTTGTTGTTCGCGTTGGCGTTGGTGAAGGCCCACACCCCGGCGTCCTGAACCACGTTGCCCGACAGGGTGACGTTCCGGGAGCCCTCGTCGAGGTACAGCGCGACGGTGCCGTTGTTGTTGTACATGTAGTTGTTCGAGATGACTGTTCCCGGGTTGGCAGACAGGTTGTAGATGCTGCCGCCGTCGTGCATCACGTTCTTGGTGTCGAAGATCAGGTTGCCGGAGACGGTGTTGTTCTTCAGCGTCGTGGGGGTGCTGTAGATGGGCTGGAAGTTGTAGGTGCCCCGGTTGACGTAGTCCTGGCTGCCGCCCGAGTCGTTGATGCCCCAGCCCCAGCCGATGTCGATGCCGTCGTAGGGCAGGTGATCGACCTGGTTGTGGGTGATCGTCGCGTTGGTGACGTAGGTGGACAGGATGGCGGAGACTTCCTTGTAGTCGGTCCCCACGTTCGTCACCCGGTTGTTGCTGATGGTGATGTTCTGGTTGGTCATCGCCGGGTTGCTCGGGTGGTGCGCGTCCGGCTGGACCCCGCCGGCCACGATCCCGTCGGCGGCGTCGTTGCTGAAGGTGTTGCCGGTGATGGCGATGTTGCTGGCACCCAGGCCGGTGCCGTTGGCCGTGGCGTCGGCATCGTTCCCCACGCCCAGCGCGACCTGGCCAAGGCCGGTGAACGTGTCACCGCTGAAGGTGATGCTGGTGGCGGCGGAGACCTGCACGGCGGCCGGGATCTGGGCCCACTGGTTACGGGTCGCCTCGAACTGCGTGCAGCCGGAGCTGCAGGTGCTCAGCCAGTTCGAAGGCATCTGGTAGCTGTTGGTGATATGCGCGCCGTTCTGCTGGTCCGCGTAACCGGTGGAACCGCTCGGCCCGAGCCAGGTGGTGCCGGAGAACTGCGTGTTGCTGAACGTCAGGCCGCTGACCGGGTTGCTGTAACTGCCGCTGACATCGAGGAGGTTCTGCAGCCGTGGCAGTTCGATGTCGAGGCTGCTCGGGTTCTGCCCGGACTGGGCCTTGTAGAAGAGCTGGCCGGTGGCCGAGTCCAGGTACCACTGCCCCGCCTGCTGCAGGAAGGAGTAGTTGTTTTCCAGGTACATCGTGCCGCCGACGAACGGCGCGTTCATCGTGTCGTAGCCCCAGGTGTTGTTGTCCCAGGCGGGCTGCTGCATGACGATGGTGCTGCCGCTGATCGACTGGACCGGCGCGTAGCGGTCGGTGAACGAGTTGACACTCTCCACCTCGATCTGGTTCTGGTCCGTCAGGCCGGCCAGGTAGCTGAGGGACGAGTTGGTGATGGTCAGCCCGGTCTGGGTGAAGGTGAAGTCGGAGCGGGGCACCTGGATCGCCGCCCGGGGTGCTTCGGCGCCGTTCACATACAGCTGGCGGGTGTTCACCCCGGTGCCGACCTGGGCCACCCAGATGTTGTTCGCCTGGTTCTGCACCGTCCAGCCGGTCACCTGCTGGGCACCGGTCACGACCGCGGTCTGGCCGGCTGGGGCGGCGTAGCTGATGGTGTGACCGTTCTGGCCGGAGTCGGCGCTGGTGAAGGTGAGTGGCTGGGTCAGCCGGTAAGTCCCGGCGGCGAGATCGACGACGACGTCCGAGCTGGCGGAGTCCTGGTGCGCTGCCTGCTCGGCCTGGCCAATGGTGGCAAAGGGCAGCTGCGACGTCCCGGTTCCGCCGGCCGCGCCCGGCGCCACGTACAGGGTCGTGACGCTGGCCGCCCGGGCCGAGGCCGGCGCGGACATGGCCGCGCCGGCCGGGCCCAGGACGCCCGCCACTAACGCCAGCGCGGTCAGGCCGCTGCGCAACGTGAGGTGTCCCATGGTGATCCTCCTAAATCAGCTGGCAGCCCGGTGCCGTCGTGGCCGGTGCTGTCGTGGCCGGTGCTGTCGTGGCCGGTGGCACGCCGGACCGGGCCGGCGGCGTTTCTGGAGTGGCGTGCCGCCTCCGGCCCGCCTGGGGACGAAGCGAGCATGCCGGGATCGCAGGCTTGGATACGCGGCTAATGGACCAGATAAGAGCATATAAATGCGACCCTACAGGGGCCTTTCCTCTTGTCAAGAGCACTACTCATATGAAGCTCGAAGAGAGCACGGGCAGCGATCCCTCCAGCATCTGCTACCAGCCTTCCGGGTCTCCTCCCGGCAGCGGGTGCGACGTCGGCAAACCACTCCTCTACTGCTAGAGGCCGGTTATGCGGACACGGGCTAGACCGCCGACACAGCACGCGGTGGAGTATGGGCCGCTCATGACCACTCCAGAACTCATGTCTCTTAGGCGGCCCTAGTTCTCGGTCTTCTGTGAAACTAAGTCATATTCATTCATCCTCGGCGATAGAGATGGCGCGTGATGCACTGGAGCAGGCCCCGGACGGGGGCCTGTACCGGCCGGCTTGGGCGATGGGCCTGGGCCAGCGCTGGGGCTGGCCCAGGCCCGGGTGAGGTTATGCGTCCTTCCGAGGGTTGCGGCGGTCAGTCAGTGGGGGGTGAAGTCCTGGTTGTTGCCAGCAGCGTTCTTGCAGGACCACTGGTCGAGCTGCTGGCCGGTGCTGCTGCTGGCGCCATAGACGTCCAGGCACAAGCCGCTGCCGGAATTCTTGAACTCCCAGGAACCGTCGGACTGCTGCATCGGCAGCCATTGGCTGCTGGCCGACCCGTTCACCGGCTGCTGCACGATGTCCGGCGTCCCGGCTGCGGTGGCATTGCCCGATACGGTGAGGTCGTCGCCGGAGTTCTGCGCCTGCAGCTCGCCGGAGCCGCCCGAGGTGGCCACGAACTGGAACTGCTGGTTGGCCTGGCCGTTGCAGGTCCACTGGTCGATCGCCGCGCCGGCCGTGCTGGTGTTCCCGGACACGTCCAGGCACAGCCCGTCGTTACCGATCGTCATGTGGTGGTATCCGCCGGGGAAAGCGCTGCCGCCGGACTGGGCCGGTGTCACGTAGATGGCGAACGCGTCGTGTGAGGCCTGGAAGGTGAACGGGACGTTGATGGACCCGCCAGACGTGCTCATGGTCTGGTTCAGGACCACTTGCGGGGAACTGAGCGGGTACTGGTCAGGGATGCGGTCCACGACGACGTTGACGCTGCCGTTGCTCGCCAGCCAGGGCACCGAGCCCAGCCCGCTGAACGTCACCGATGCGGAGCCGGTGAAGCCGTTGGAGTCGCCGATGATGGCCACGGCCCTTTTCTGCGAGCTGTCTTCGGCCGCGGAAATCGCGGTCGAGCCGACCTGCCCGGAAGTGGACACGAGGGAACCGGTCATGTCGGCATAGTCGCGCATCGCCCACCAGTTGCCATTCGGCTGCCACCCACTGCTGGTCTGGGTGAGCACCCCGGTCAGGTTGGGCGTCAGGCAGCATTGCCAGTTTCCGCGCATCGCGTTGGTGTAGCCGGACTGGGCGAAGCGGGCCAGGTACCAGGCGGTCACCCCGGCGGTCTGCCGGTCGGCGGGCTGGTACTCGTTCGCCGACAGCGGGATACGCCCGATGCCGTTGGCCGCCAGGTCGCTGTTGATCGCCTGGGCTACGGTGACGGGGTCGTCTACGTCGCCCTCATCGTGGTTGGTGATCATGTCGGGCAGCGTCCCGGCCGCCTTGACATGGGCCAGCCAGGTCTGCCACTCGCCCGCGTTGCTCTGCGGGGTGAAGGCGAAGTCCGGGCCGACGATGGTCGCCCCGGGGGCGACGCGCCGGATCTCCCGGTAGGCGGTGTCCCACATCTGGAAGTACTGGGTGGTATCCACCCCCGCCTTCCAGAAAATAGAGATGTCCGGCTCGTTCCAGATGTCGTAGGACAGCTTGAGCCCGGACGCCTGCAACGCGGCCACCGTGGTGTCGATGAAGGTGACCCAGTTCGAGCAGTTCCCGTTGTCGCACGGGTACATCGTGTTCGACGGCTGCCCGCCGTCCGCGCCGTAGATGTCGCTCAGCAGCACCTGGTACTGGGCGTGATACGGCGACTGAGTGAGCCGCCGGGCCTGGGCGAGCACGGTGTTGATCTCGGTCTGCGTGCCCGAGCCGAGCTGGTAACCGTCGCCGATCCAGCCGCGGGTCGCGTGCCCGCCCCCACGGAACGCGGTGATGCCGAGCGGCTGCAGGTACTGGTCCGGTGGCTGGGTGCCGTCCTGGCTGACGCCGTACAGGAAACCCTCGCCGACGCCGGTCGCTGGCCCGGTCACCGAAGCCAGGTTCACGGTTAACGACTCGGCCGCCTGGGCGCTGGGCGCGGACGGCAGCGCTAGCAGCGCTAGCGCTGCCGTCATCACGATTCCGGCGGCCGCCGGGAGGCCGCGGGCTCGTGTTCTCTTTCTCATCGAATCCTCCTTCGGTACAGCGCCACCTTGGTGCGGCGCTGGGCTATGGGTGGGCGGGGCGCTGGTGGCGAGTGGCCGCTCCGGGATCCGCTCCCGCCGCGGCCTGCCGGGCCGGCGGCCAGGCTTCGGCCGAGGTCCGCACGGCTGCGTGCCCGGGTGAAATTTCAGGTCCTGGGCGGCGTTGGCGCCGGGCCCTGGTCCGGTCGCGGCGGGGCAACTGGCCGTTATCTCCCGCAGTGGCGGCATGGACGGCCGGCTGCCCCTGGTGACCCCGCGGCCCGGCGAACCGCGCGCTAACCACCGTCCCAGCCAGCAGCGGGGATCTGCCCCCTGCCGGACGTGCGTCGTTGCACGCATCGCTCCTCCTATCCGGCGGCGCTGGCGCTCGCACGACAGCGCTCGCACGACAGGGTCAGCCAGCTATCTAGAGCATCGAAACGATTCGGCGAATCGATTCGACGCGATGGTACGGCCGCCCATACTCCGGGTCAATGGCATGGCGAGCGCACACGAGCCCCCGGGGTCAGGCCACCCTTCGGCCCGACCGTCCCCGGGCCGTGGTCACCCTCAGCCGGGCGGCGCGGAGCGGGCCCGCGGCGCTGCCACGCTGCCGCGGTCCTCGAACGGGGGGGAGAGCAGAATGCGCGCCAGGGGCGCCGATGGGCTGGCCAGCAGTCGCAGCAGCGTCTCCACCGCATGCCGGCCCATCTCCTCGGCGGGTACCTCCGCCGCGCTGACCTGAGGATGCACCGTCGTCGCTACCCGGGATGAGGCAACGGCCAGCACTGAGACGTCCGCAGGCACGGACAGGCCGCGCTCACGAAGCGCGAAGAGCACTCCGCTGAGGGCCTGCTCGTTGATGGTGAGGATGGCGGTGACCTCCGGCTCGGCCGCGAAGATCTCCGCCACGCATCGCTGGGCGGCGGCCGGAAGGTCGTCGCAGCACAGGCTCGGGCCGGTCATCCCCAGTTCCGCGCACGCCTTGTGAAAGCCCTGGTGGGCGCGGATGGCGGGCCCGTACCCACGGTCGAAAAGCTCCTGCGGGCGGTTGATGAGCGCCATCCGGCGGTGGCCCAGCTCATGCAGACGGTGAGCGCCCTCGGCGCTCAGGCCCGCGAAGTCGAGGTCCACCCAGGCATGGGCGTCGGACCCGGTCCGGCCGATGGTCACGAACGGGAACCCGCGTGCGGCGAGCTTGCGAGCGCGGTCGTCGTGCTCTCCGGTCTCCATGAGCACGATGCCGTCGACGCGGCGCTCCCCGACCAGCTTGTCGAAGGCGGCCTCGCGGTCTCCCCCGCTCGGGGACAGCAAGATGTCATAGTCGTGGTCCGCGGCCGCGTCAGCGACGGCACCGACAAAGTACAGTTGCTCGGCGCTGAGCCGGTGCCGCAGCGGCGGGATGACCAGACCGAGCGTGCGGGTCTCGCCATGGCGCAACGACCGGGCAACCGCGCTGGGGCGGTAGCCGACCTCCTCGATCACGCGCAGCACCCGCTGCCGGGTCGCCTCGGTCACCTGGCGCTTGCCGCTGAGGACGTAAGAGACTGTGCTCCGGGAGACCCCGGCCAGGCCAGCCACCTCTCCGATGTTCACCTTTCCCGCCTCCCGGTCTGCCCGGCGCTTCGCGAACCGATTCACGAGCATACGGGACCGCGGCACAGGCCAACGCCGCCCGTATCAGGCCAGAACCCAGGCAGGACACAGAAATCTAACGTTCTGACAACACTCCATTGACCGCCAGACGGCACTGCACGTACCTTCGAACCGATTCTGCGAATCGATTCGAAGCTCCGGAGGTCGCCTCGTATGGGTGTCTTTGAGCAGGACGGCGCCGCGATCGAGTGGCGGGGCGGCCACGAGACGGTGCGGATAGAGCCCTGGGCGCCCGACAGCCTCCGGGTCCGCGGCACGATCGGCCCGGAGATCCGCGACGACCTGCCGGGGGCGCTTCTCCCGGCACCGCCGGCCCCGGATGCGCGGACTGACATCACACCGGATCTGGCCTGGGTGGTCAATGGCCAGGTGACCGCGGAGATCACGATCAGCGGCCGTCTGCGGTTCGTGCGCACCTCAGATGGGGCCGAGCTGCTGGCCGAGGTGACGCCGCACTTCACCGGGCCGCCGCAGCGGCGGTACGCGCCGACTGGGCGCGGCAGCGGGCTCCATCACGTGGCGGTGCTGTTCGATGCGCAGGACGGCGAGCGACTCTATGGGCTCGGCCAGCAGCAACACGGCAAGCTGGATCAGAAGGGCGCCGTGATCGAGCTCGTTCAGCGCAATACCGAGGTGTCCATCCCGTTCTTGCTGTCCAGCCGGGGGTACGGGTTCTTGTGGAACCACCCGGGCATCGGCCGGGCCGAACTGGGCACGACCGGCACCCGATGGGTGTCCGAGGCCTCTCGCCAGTGGGACTACTGGATCACCTCCGCCGACGAGCCCGCCGGGATCCTGCGCCGGTACGCCGACGTGACGGGCCGGGCACCCATGCTGCCGGAGTGGGCCTCAGGCCTCTGGCAGAGCAAGCTCAGGTACCGGACCCAGGACGAACTGCTGGATGTGGCCCGGGAGTACCACCGGCGCGGCCTGCCGCTGTCGGTGATCGTCGCGGACTACTTCCACTGGACCCGGCAGGGTGAGTGGCAGTTCGACCCGGACGAATGGCCGGATCCTGCCGGGATGGTCGCCGAGCTCAGCCGCCTGGGCGTGAAGCTGATGGTGTCCATCTGGCCGACCGTCAACCCGGCGAGCGAGAACTACGCCGAGATGACCGAACTGGGCCTGCTGGTCGCCAGCGAGCGCGGCGTCGGAGTGCACCTGCCCTTCTGGGACAAGGGCTCGGCCGGCCCGGCGCTGGTCAGCTACTACGACGCTACGAATCCGGCGGCCCGCGAGTACGTCTGGTCCAAGGTCAGGGATGGCTACTACAAGCACGGCATCCGGACTTGGTGGCTGGACGCGTGCGAGCCCGAGCTCCGGCCCGAGCACTCCGACAACCTGCGCTATCAGCTGGGGCCCGGTCTGGAGGTCGGCAACCTTTACCCGCTGCTGCACGCGAAGGCCTTCCATGACGGCATGGCGGGTGAAGGTGAGGACGAGGTCGTGTTGCTGTGCCGGGCCGCCTGGGCCGGCAGCCAGCGGTATGGGGCGGCCGTCTGGTCCGGCGATATCGGCTCGACCTTCGAGGACCTGCGGCGGCAGATCCCGGCCGGGCTGAACATCGGGCTGTCCGGCATCCCGTGGTGGACCACTGACATCGGCGGGTTCACCGGCGGAGACATCGAGTCCCCGTCATTCCGTGAGCTGCTGGTCAGGTGGTTCCAGTTCGGGGTGTTCTCGCCGCTGTGCCGTATGCACGGATTCCGGCAGCCAGCCGTCACCATGACCGGGGCAGACCAGGACGGGGCACCGAACGAGCTGTGGTCCTTCGGACCCGAAGTGTACGAGATTCTCCGGCGGTGGCTCGGGCTCCGGGAGCACCTGCGGCCTTATGTCATGGAGCAGATGCGGATGGCCCACGAGACCGGCCTGCCGCCGATGCGCCCGCTGTTCCTGAACTTCCCGGGCGACCCGGCCTGCTGGGACATAGCGGACCAGTTCCTGCTCGGCGACGACCTGCTGGTGGCCCCGGTGGTCACCGAAGGCGCCCGGGAGCGGGAAGTGTACCTGCCGGCCGGCGCGGTCTGGCGGGATGCCTGGACGGGGGAATCCGTGCCGGGTGGTCAGTGGCTGACCGCGACCGCCCCGCTGGAGGCCATCCCGGTCTACGTCCGGGAGGGCGGCGCTGTTGCGCCATTCGGCAGCCTGGACAGGTTTGGCGGCATGGGATGAGCCAGGCGACCGCGCATGCTGGGCGGCCGTCGCGGCAGGCCCAGCCGCCGGGCGAGGCGATGGCATCGCCCGGCCGACAGGCCCGGGCCCGGCGGGTGGCGCGGTGGGTGTTCCTGGTGCCCGCCGTGGCGTATGTGCTGTTCGCGTTCGCCATCCCGGTTGTGTACAACCTGGTGCTGTCCTTGGAGCAGACATCACCGGCTACGATCTCGCATCTGACCGCCCCGTTTGCCGGGCTGTCGAATTACACCACCACGCTCAAGGATCCCGTTGCGGACAGCGCGATCGTGCGCACGTTCAGCTTTACGGTGCTGTCCCTGCTGTTCCAGTTCATCATCGGTTTCGCGCTCGCGCTGCTGTTCAACCTGCGGTTCCCGCTGCGCAAGTTCGCCCGGTCCTTGATCCTCGTCCCGTGGCTGCTGCCGCTGCTGGTCACCGGAGTGATCTTCAAGTTCTTGTTCCAGCTCCAGGCGGGCGCGGTCAACCAGGTCCTGCTCGACTTGCACCTGGTTCACCAGCCGATCGGGTTCGAGGTGTCCCCGGGGTGGGCGTACCTGACCGTGCTGATCACCAACATCTGGATCGGTGTGCCGTTCTTCACCGTGCTGCTGTACAGCGCGCTGCAGGATGTCCCAGCCGAGCTCATGGAGGCGGCCAGGATCGACGGGGCGGGGGCCTGGCAGCGGCTCACCCGGGTCACCCTGCCGATCATCCGGCCGGTGATCGAGGTGGTGTTCGTCCTCGGGTTCGTGTTCACCATCAAGGTGTTCGACGTGGTCATCGGGCTCACCAACGGGGGCCCGGCGAACTCCACCCAGCTGATCGCCACCTGGGCCTACAACCTGTCGTTCCAGGACTTCAACTACGGGGCCGGCGCGGCATTGAACACCGTGCTGCTGCTGATCGCCCTGGCCGCGGCGCCGCTGTACATCTGGCTGAACCGGGACTCGCTGCGAGGAGGGTCGCTATGAAGGCAGCTGGCCGCCGGCGCGTGCTGGCCGGGTGCGCCACCCTGGCCGCGCTGACCGCCCTGGTGTTGCTCATGTTCCCGCTGTACGCGGTCATCGTCGCCTCGTTCGAGACCAACGCCCAGCTGTTCGGCGCCTCGCACTACAGCTTCTTCCCCTCCCAGTTCACGGTGTCGAACTACCGGGTGGTGCTGTCCCAGCAGGGCTCACACGTGACCAGCTCGCTGATCATCGCGCTCGGCACCGCGGCGCTGACCCTCGCCGTGGCCGTGCCCGCGGCGCACGCGCTGGCCCGCTACCGGTTCCGGGTGACCGCGCTGCTGGTCGGCGCACTCCTGGTCGGGCAGATCCTGCCATCCATTGTGATCGCTAACTCACTGTTCCTCGTGTACCACCATCTGCACCTGCTGAACAGCTACCCGGGCCTGATCATCGCCGACGCTAGCTACGCCATACCGTTCGGCACCCTGGTGCTGCGCGCGTTCATGCTCGGGCTGCCCAAGGACGTCCTGTCGGCCGCCCGCGTCGACGGCGCCACCGAATGGCGGGCGTTCACCCGCGTCGTGCTGCCGATGAGCCGCTCGGCGGTCATCACGGTCGCGCTGTTCGCGTTCCTCAACGGCTGGGGCGATTTCATCTTCGCGCTCACCATGCTGAACGGGAACACGTTCGAGCCGGTCACGCTGTCCATCTACACCTACATCGGCGAGTTCTCGCAGAACTGGGGCGAGGCGATGGCGCTGGCGGTGTTCGCCGTGCTGCCCGCCGCCATGCTGCTCATCGCCGCCCAGCGTTACATCGCGGCTGGCCTGACTGTGGGCTCGGTCAAGGGATAATCCGCCCGCTAAAGGAGAAGAGGAAAAATGCGTCTGTATCAAAGAAAAACAAGACGTGTCCTGGCTATCGCCGGCGCAGCCGTGCTGGCAGCCACGGCGGCCGCCTGCTCGTCTGGCAATGGCGGCGGCAGCAGCGGCAGCAGCGGCAGCGGCAGCAAGGTCACGATCACCGAGTTCGACTACTACACTGGCGGCGCCAATGCCGCGATGAACGCCTACAACGCGCAGTTCATGAATGCGCACCCGAACATTGTCGTCAAGCGGACCTCGGTCCCGTACGCGAACCTGATCACGAAGATCCTGCAGGACGCCAGCGCCGGGGACATGCCGAACCTGATGCTGATCGACAACCCGAACGTGGCCGAGGTCGCGGCCACCGGCCAGCTGGTACCCCTGGACACCATGCCCGGGTTCACCACCGCCGGCTACACGGCCGGAGCCACCAGTGAGTGCACCTACCAGGGCAAGCACTACTGCTACCCGATCGGGGCTAACACGATCGGGCTGTTCTACAACAAGGCCATGCTCGCCGCCGCGCACCTGTCCCCGCCCACCACGTGGGCGCAGCTGCAATCCGACGCGAAAGCCCTGACCACCTCCGCGCACTACGGGATCGCGTTCGACGCCACCAGCGACGAGCAGTCCACCTGGCAGCTCGAGCCGTTCTTCTGGTCCAACGGCGCATCGCTGACCAGCGTGAACACCCTCGCATTCCAGCAGGCCCTGCAGCTGTGGGTGAACGTGGTCAAGGACGGGTCAGCGTCCAAGTCCGTCCTGTCCTGGGGCCAGGACCCAGACCTGACCCAGCAGTTCCTGCACCACAAAGCCGCCATGATCATCGACGGCCCGTGGATCTTCCCCGAGCTGAATGCCGCCGGCTGGAAATACAATCAGCAGTACGGCATCGCCCAGATCCCGGTCCGCCAGGCCGGGCAGAAGGTAATCACCCCGCTCGGCGGCGAAACCGTGGACATCGGCGCCGGCGGCTCCACGGCCCAGCAGAAGGCCGCCTGGCAATGGATCCAGGGCATGCAGGAGCCCACCACTATGACACATGTCACTTCCCAGATGTACTACCTGCCGACCAAGCCCGCGGTCGTCAGCCAGTACCTCAAAGGCGGCCCCGAATACACCGTCTTCGCCCAGGAAATCCAGAGCGCCCGCCCACGTACCACCGAATACGGCGCCAACTACCCCAAAGTCTCCCAGGCCATCTGGACCGCCATCCAGGCCGCCATCACCGGCACCGCCTCAGTGAACTCCGCACTACAAACAGCCCAAGGCACCATCTCTGGCATCAGTAAGGCCAGCGGCTAGCAGCCGGCCCGTTGGGGTGGCGGCTCGATCGAGGATCACCAAGCCGGTGGTCGACGGTGACGCTCAGCCCAGTCCACGCGACAGGGGAACCCGCTTCGTACCGCACGGAAGGCACCGAGATCGCAGCCGTCACCCCACCGCGGCGCTAGCGGCGGCATGGACGGCACCTGTAGCGGTGGCCCGCATGTGCGCTGGGTCCTCAACGGCCCAGCCAGCCTCCGTCCACTGGGATCAGCGCCCCATGCACGTAATCGGAGGCAGCCGAGGCGAGAAACACGGCAACGCCACCGAAATCCTCGGGCTGCGCCCAGCGCCCGGCCGGGATCCGGTCCAGAATCGCTGTGTAGCGGCCCGGGTCCGCGCGCAGTGCGCGGGTGTTGTCGGTCTCGACATAGCCTGGCACGATCGCGTTGACGTTGACGCCGTGCCCGGCCCACTCGTTGGCCAGGGCCCGGGTCAGGCCGGCGATCCCCGACTTTGCCGCGGCGTATCCCGGCACGTTGATTCCACCCTGGAAACTGAGCAGCGACGCGGTGAAGACGATCTTGCCCCGTCCGCGTTCCAGCATCCCGCGGCCGACTTCACGGGTCAGCACGAACTGGCTGCTGAGGTCCACCGAGATAACCCGGTCCCAGTCGGTGTCGGAGTGTTCCGCGGCCGGCGCGCGCGCGATCGTGCCCGCGTTGTTCACCAGGATGTCGACCGGGCGGCCGAGATCAGCCAAGGCGGAGGCCAGTTCCCTGACGGCGGCGCGGTCAGCGAAATCGGCGGCCAGGCTCAGGCACGTGCGGCCGTGCGCGGCGACCCGGGCCTCGACCTGACTGCCCGAGGGTTCCAGGTGCGCGCTGACGGCCACGATATCGGCGCCGGCGGCGGCCATGGCCTCGGCGATAGCCAGGCCGATGCCGCGGCGGGCGCCGGTCACCACGGCGAGCTTCCCGGTCAGGTCGAAGGCGGCCAGAGACGGCGGGGTCATCGTGCGCCGCCCTCCCCGCCTGCCTGGCAGTCGATCAGGACCTTCATGACGCCAGCGCCGGATTCAAGCGCCTGAAACGCTCGTGCGGCACGCTCCAGCGGCTCGATCCGCGAGATCAGCGCCTGGGCGGGAATCTCGCCGGCGGCGAGCAGGCGCACTGCCGCCTCAAAGTCCTCGCGGCTGTACAGGCGCGCGCCGAGCAGGGTCAGTTCGCGCCAGAAGAAGCGGTACAGGCTGATCTCGCGGGCTACCGGGTGGATCGCCACCTGGACCAGGCGCCCGCGGGTGGCCAGCGAGTCGACGGCGGCGGCCACGCCCGCGGCGGCACCCGAGACCTCGAAGGCCACCGCGGCGCCCGCACCGCCGGCCCACGGCCCGACGGTCTCGGCGAGACTCCCCGCGCCCGGGTCGACGGTGACCACGGCCAGGCTTTCCGCGACCGACCTGCGATAGGGGTCGGGCTCGGCCAGCAGCACATCGGCTCCGGATTGGCGAGCGACGATCGCGATGAGCAGCCCGATCGGGCCACCGCCGACCACCAAAGTCTTCTCGCCGGGCCGGAGTCCGGCGCGCCGCACGTCGTGGACGGCCACGGCAGTCGGCTCCGCCAGCGCGGCGTGATCCAGGCGCATGTCCTGCGGGAGCCGGACCAACGTAGCGGCGGGCACTGTCCAGCTGCTCTGCATGGACCCGGCGGCATCGATGCCGAGGAAGGCCAGGCGGTGGCAGATGTGCGCATGGCCCGCCCGGCAGGCGGGGCAGCCTCCGCACCAGACCAGCGGCATGACGGTGACAAGGTCGCCGACTCGCCACTCGCTGGCACCGGAGCCTGCCTGGGCGATCCGGCCGGACATCTCGTGCCCGATCACGGCAGGCGGATTGACTCTCCCGTCCATGTCCCCGTGGTAGATGTGCAGGTCGGTTCCGCAGATTCCGGTGTACGCCACGTCGATGCGCACGTGGCCGGCGGGCAGCGGCGGGGTCTCGGCGGCTTCGACCGTCAGTGACCGGGCTGCGGTGTAAGCGGCACGTCGCCCGGTCACGAGTGCCCCTCCTCGCTCAGATGCCAGATCTCGGTCAGGTAGGCATGCAAGGCGAGGTACTCATCGCGACGTTCGGGTCGCAGCCGGATGGTCTGGGCTATGCGCTTCATACCGGATCCTCTTCTCTGGCCGGTTCTCGGGCGGAAGTGGCGAGGCTCACCCGGTAGATGCGGGCTGCGTTCCCGCCCAGGACGGCGCCTGCGGCGGCCGGCGGGTGCGCCGTAAGCACGGCGCGGACGAGATCAAGCCAGGCCTGGTACCGGGTGGCCAGGGTCATCACCGGCCAGTCGCTGCCGTACAGGCACCGGCCGGGGCCAAATATGTCCAGGGCTTCACGCAGCACGAAGGCCATGGCGGGTTCCCCGGTGCCGGGGGCGGCCTCGGTGGCCAGTCCCGAGAGCTTGCACACGATGTTGTCTCTGCGCGCCAGCCGCCGCATCGCCTGCCGCCATGTCGTGGTGCCCGGGCCCCGGGCTTCGGCAGGCGGCTTGCCGAGGTGGTCAAGGACGATGGTGGTCTGCGGGCAGGCCGCGGCCAGTTCGGCCAGTTCGGGGAGCTGATGTGCGCGCACGCACGCGTCGAAGGGGAGCCCGGCGCCGCCGAGTAGCCGCACGCCCGCGCGGAAACCCGCGCTCGTGGTGAAGCCCGCTGTCTCGTCTTGGATATTGCGGCGTACTCCGAGGACGAAGGGGTCGTCCGCGTAACCGCGGATCACGTCCCTGGCTTGTGCCGGGTTCTCAAGCTGGGCATGCGCGACGGCGCCGCGGATCCATGGCTGGTTCCTGGCCTCGTGGCGCACCCACTCGACCTCGGCGGCGGCGCTGCCCGGCGCCCGGCCCGCCTCGATGAAGATCACTTCCACCGGTTCGGGATGCAAGCCGGCGAAGTGGCCGGGCGTGAAGGGGCGGTCGAGCGGGGGAACCTGGCCGAGCCACGGGTAGGTGAGCCGCCGCGGATCCCAGAAGTGGACGTGGGAGTCGAGCAGCACCTGGCTGCCGCCGTTGGCGGGCGCTGGTCCGGTGGGTGTCATGCCTGGTCACCGAACGGCGTGCGGTAGGAGGGCGGACGCGTGCGCAGGTCGAGCTGCAGGGTCAGCCGGATGGTGCTGGAACGGGGAAGTTCCACCCGCAGCCACGGGCCGTCTGCGCGGGCCGAGATTGATGTCACCACTGGCTGGCTGTGCCCGTAGTCGTAGAGGTCGCCGATCCAGGATGGGTCTTCGCAGGCGGTGTGACGCACCGCGCGGATGGTGTGTTCGGCGAACGCGCCGGCCTGCACGATCACGTGACGTGCGGACTCCGGATCGAGATTGACGAGATCGAGGACAGTAGCCTCGGGATCGATGCTGGAGACCAGGGCCGCCACCGCGGGCGGGAGGCCGGGGCGGCGGGCGGCGGGGTCGTAGTAGCGCACGCGGGCCTGCTGCAGTCCGCCGTTGTAGATGACCTGCGGGCCGCCCCAGGTCAGCTGGACCAGGGCCTCGGTGACCACCGGGTTCGAGAGCTGCCACAGGTGGATGTCGGCCTCGGGGACCTCCCGCCCGCGGTAGAGCTCCATGCGGGCCAGTCGGTGACGCACCTGGGCCTGGGCCGCGGCGAGGATCCGCTCCGGGTAGCCGGGATTGTCCCCGGCGAGGAAGGCGAACCAGGGCTCCTCGTGTCCGGCTTCCTCCTTGCTGCGGAACGCCCGCACGGTACCCCAGTCGTAGCCGCTGGCCGCGCGCAACTGCTCGAGACGCTCCCGGTCGGCGGGCGACGCGGAGTGGTGCCACAGCGCGGTGGGCACCGCCATCAGGATCGGGTTGTAGTCGAACCAGCCACTGTCCCGGTACCGGAAGGGCACGTGCAGGGTGGGAGTGTGCACATCCTCGCCCAGCTGCACGGTCCACTTGGACCGGAGGCTGGAGTCCGCCTCGGTGAAGGCCATGACCTTGCCCTGGGCGATGATCTCGTCGAGTGCGGGGCGCACCAGGTCGAGAAAGGAGTCGTCGCCGGTGGCGGCGGCTGCGGACAGGGCGGCGACCATGGCAGCGTGCCCGACGCTGTACCACCCGTGCGGCCAGGACCAGCCGTAGTGCCCGCCGTACCAGCGGCCTTCCAGCAGTCCGCCCACGGTACCGTCCGGGGCGACATTGTCGGGGATGACGCCTCCGTTGGCGGCTGCCCGCTCCCGCCACGCGCCGACGTACTCGGCGATCCAGTCCCGGTAGCGCTGGCCGCCGGAAAGCATCAGGGCATTGAGAACCAGCCCAGACGCGGCCAGATTGACCGCGGTATCCCCCACGCCCATCCTGCGGCGCATCTCCTCGCCCAGCCGCGGGTCGTGGCCGGGCTCCGGAGCACCGGCCTGAGGCGGCCGTATCCAGTCCAGCGGGAAGCCGTACATCGCCGCTTCCTGTGGCAGCCACGGATAGGCCGCGCCGTCGAAGAGCCCCTCCCGCCGCGGGTCGCTGCCGTTGTGCGGGCGCCGGATGATGCGCCGCAGCGGATCGTAGTTGCCGTGCGCCGGGTCCACATAGAGGTCCGCGAAACGCAGCGCCCGCGGGGTCCACCGCTCCGGGGCCGCCATGCACAGGAAGTAGAACAGCAGCAGGCTCTCGCCCTGGTGGAACCAGTCGTAGCCGCGCTCGTACTCACCGGCGAGCATGCCCAGCTCGGTGAGCTGGCGGGTGACCCCCTCCCAGTGCCGTTCGGATGCGGCGAGCAGGTCATCGGCCCCGCCGAGCAGGTAGAGCTGGGGCCAGTTGAAGAAGACCTCGTAGAAGTCGTCCACACCGTCGCGCGAGGCGAGCTGACCCCGGTAGGCCAGCCGTCCGTCCGGCCCGGTGAAATCCCGGGCGAACCGGCGCCAGGCGTAGTCCAGCAGGTCGAACAGCTCGCGCTGCGCTATCGCCCAGCCCGGCGGCTCCAGTAGCGGCACCGAGGCCCTGACAACAGTCTGCATCCGGATGTGCTCCATTTCAGGCTGGCCCGCACCCGCGCTCTGCGGGAGCGCTTCGTGCAGCGCCAGCTGTCGTCTGGCAGGGAGGGGTCGGTCAGCCCTTGGTCGCGCCCGCGAGCAATCCGGCGACCAGGAAGCGCTGGGAGAAGAGGAAGACGACGAGCACGGGGATGATCGCCAGCAGGGTGGCCAGCGCAAGCTCGGGGCGCTGGACCGCGAGCGAGCCGACGGTCGGGTTGAACTGGGGCACGTTGTCCAGCAGCGTGCCCAGGCCCACCTGCACCGGGAACTGGCTGCTCTGGGGCAGCATGACGTAAGGAAGGAAGTAGTTGGTCCAGTTGGCCACGAAGCTGAAGAACCCGACGAGCGCGACAATCGGCGCGGCCAGGGGCAGCGCGACGCGGGTGAACGCACCGAACTCCGAGCAGCCGTCAAGCCTGGCGGCGTCCAGCAGTTCCCTGGGCAGCGCGGTGCTGAAGTAGATGTAGGTCAGGTACACCCCGAAGGGGTAGAACGCGTACGGCAGGATGATCGACCACATCGAACCGATCAGGTGGACCGCGTTGATCTCCAGGAAGAGCGGCACCACCAGCGTCGTGTTCGGCATGAGCATGACGACGAGGGTGGCCACCAGCAGCGCGCGCCGGCCGCGGAACTCGGTCATCGCGAGCGCGTAGCCGGCCGGGATCGCCACGCACAGGGTGATGACGAGGGCGCCGAACGAGTAGACCGCCGAATTGCGCAGCCACAGGAAGATCGCGTCGCTCTGGTACGCCGTCAGCTTGTCCCAGTTGACCCGCAGCGCGTGCCAGGATCCGAAGGCCAGCGGGTTGCTTTGCACGAGCTGCCCGTCGGTCTTGGTGGCCGCCAGCACCAGCCAGAGCACCGGGACCACGAAGAAGAGCAGGAACAGCATGAGTACCACGGCGGCCAGCGGGTTCGGCAGCATGCGGCGGCCCGCGCGGCGGGGCTGCTCGCGCCGGCGCGGCCGCGCTCCCCGGGCGGTGCCGGAGGGGACGGGCAGCGCGGGCCGCCTGGTGTCAGTCGGCATCGAAGAACCGCGATCTGGCGACGAACACCGCCGCGACGATCAGCCCGATCAGCATCAGCTCGACTGAGATGGCGGCGGCGCCGTTGACGTTGTTGTTCTGGAAGGCGAAGTCGTAGGAGAGCTGGTTGAGCGAGTAATCGCGGCCGGCTACCCCGTTGCTCGCCTGCGACAGCAGCTGCGGCTCGACGAACAGCTGGGTGCCGCCGGCGAAGGCGAGGATCACCATGTAGACGATCCACTTGCGGAGCAGCGGGATCTCGATCTGCCGCGCGGTGCGCCACGGTCCCGCCCCGTCGATCCGGGCCGCCTCCAGGATGTCGGTGGAAATGTTGTTGAGCGCCCCGTACATCACCACGATCCAGCCACCCGCGCCGGTCCAGAACGCGATGCAGGTGAACAGGACCGCCAGGTGCCCGGGGGCGATGAGCTGGCCGAAGGTGTCGTAGCCGAGGGCCCGCAGCAGGAAGCCGATGGGGCTGACCGTCGGATCGAGCAGGAACAGCCAGACCATCACGCTCGCCGCCCCCGCCAGGGCGCCGGGGATGTAATACAGGAAGCGCAGCGACCTGCTGACCCCGCGCACGGCCAGGCGGTGCAGCAGCAGCGCGAGCCCGACCACGAAGACCACCAGGGCGGCCAGCCAGAAGACCAGGTAGAGCGCCACGTGTTCGACGGCGGGGATGAACCGGAAATCGGCCGCGGCCGCGGTGAAGTTGGACAGGCCGGTGAACCTGTTGCCCGCGTTGGTGAAGGCGAAGTAGATCGCGTAGACGGTCGGCACGACGCCGAAGACGATCAGCAGCACCACGTAAGCGGCGACGAAGCCGTGGCCGGCCCGGGGCGCGATCCGTCTGCTGAACGGCGCCCCGGTCCGGCCGGCCCTGGTGGACGTCGAGCTCACTGCTTGACCTGGTACCCGTCGGAGCTCGCGTAGTTCACGATCGCCTTCTGCCAGGCTGGAAGCATCGAGACGATGGCCTTGCCCGCGTTCAGGCCCGGGGTGACGGTGGATGCCCAGATCGCCTCCTGGCTGAACTGCCCGTAGCCCCAGCCGGGCCACACCTGGTTCGCCGCGGCCTGCAGCGGCGCGGTGATGTCGCCGGTGTAGTACCCGGAGGAGGCCTGGTTCGCCAGCCAGATCTTGGCCGCAGCCGCGTACGCCGGGTAGCCGGGCGCAACTTTGGCCTGATAGTCGTTCGAGGTGGTCACCCAGGTCAGGAAAGCCGTGGCGGCCTTGAGGTTCTTACTGTGCGCGGACAGCAGCCAGGTGCCGCCGCCGACGTTGCCGACCGAGGGGGCCGAATCGCCGGACCACTGAGGCATCGGGGCGACCGCTATCTGGCCCTTGGGGGTCTTGAACGTGCCCTGGAACAGTGCGCCGCCGTACCACGCCGGGCCGGGCAGCATCAGGATCTTGCCAGCGTCGTTCTTATCGAAATCGGAGCTGAACACGCTGCTGGTGGACATGGTCTTGTCCTTGATCAAGGTGTCCAGCAGCGAGGCCATCCGCGTGCAGTTCGCGCTGGTGGTGTTCACGGTGACCTTCTTCGCGCCGGTGATCTGGTTGGCGCCGCACTTGCTCGCCCACATGAAGATCTCGGGGGTGAAGGTGTCGCCCGCGGAGCCGACCAGGTAGCCGGGATGCTGGGCGGCGACCTTCTGGCCCAGCGCCTCGTACTGCTCCCAGGTGGCGGGGACCTGATAGCCCCACCGCTTCATCAGGGCCGAGTTGTACCAGAGCACCGTCTGGGCCAGGTCGTTGCGCAGGCAGTAGAGCGTGCCGTTGACCAGGCAGGGATTGTTGGCTCCGGTCGCCCAGCCGGCGAGGGTCGACTGCGGGATCAGCCCCTTGTTGAGCGGCGCGGTGAAGGCCGCCGGCACGGCCCAGGAAACCTCGTTGTTCTGCGTGCTGAAGACCACGTCCGGCCAGCCGCTGCCGGTCCGGTCGAACAGGTCCACCTTGGTCTGCAGGTAATTGGAGCCGTTGGCGTCCCCGTCGTAGGTGACGATGGTCATCTTCACCGAGGGGTGTTCCTTGTGGTACAGCTGCGCGGCGGCCAAGCGCGTCGAGTCGACCCACACCGTCAGCGCGCCGCCGGCCTGCGGCGCCTCCGTGAAACCCTGCTGCGGGGCCGCGCTCCCCGTGCTTGTGCCACCACCACAAGCCGTGACGGCCGCCAGGGCGAGCGCGCCACCAGCGGCCAGCAGCCCGGCGCGTCTGCGGCCCTTGCCTGATCTCTTCGCGCTCACGGCGCGGACTTTCGCTGTCATGAACGTCTCCACTGCGTTGTGGCGCCCGCCGACCGGAGGCCCGGGCGGCGGAACATCCAGGATGGGTCGGGCGTATCTGGGCGCCGGCAGCCGGGCCCTGGATAGGTCGGCAACAGCCGGGCTTCTGGACGCCGCAGACCAGGCGGTTGCTTTGGTCCCTTATGAGAACGGTCGGAGCAGGCCCGAGTCAAGAGTATGAGCGTTCCTATTTCTGATTTTTGTGAGGAAGAGTCATACATGTTGCTTGCCCCTGTGGCCGGCCATCCCCGCCTGCCAGGACTGGGCGGTCAGGTGCGCTAAGGGACCGTCATCGATCTGGCGGCTGCCCGGTACGGGCGCCACATCGCCAGTGAGTCCTGATCCGATGGCCCACGCGTGTACATACGGGCTCGGTTCCGCACGGGCCTGACGCAGGGCGCGCATGCACTCTGGGTGAAACCCGGGCCTCGAAGCCCTGCCACCAGCCTCAGGCCAGGTCGCTGTACTCGGGCAGCGATCCGGACAGATGAGTAAGATTCATCTTGGTACTGCGAAACATGAGAGATATGCTCTCCGAAACGGGACAGTACGGGCCGCTGTCGGGGTGGGCCCGCGATCAAGGAGGCCGCCGGTGGACGGCACGCCCTCGCTGGAGGCAACGGGCATGCCGGCCCAGCAGCAGGACGCCACGCCGCCGGCCGGCTCATACCGGCCCGGGTACGAGCTGGTGGCCGAGGAGCTCCTGCAGCTCATCACCGAGCTGCGGCTGCAGCCCGGGGACCGCATGCCGACCGAGAACGAGCTCGCCTCGCGACTGGGCACCAGCCGGACCGTGGTGCGGGAGGCTATCAAGATCCTTTCCGCGATCGGGCGGGTGCGCGCACAGAAGGGCCGGGGGCTCTACGTCGCCAACGACGACGGCATGCTCGGTTCCTCGCGCTGGAGCGGCTTTTTCCTGCCGACCGACCTCGACCACATCTACATGCTCTTCGAGTTCCGCCGGGTCCAGGAGGCTGCGGCCAGCAGGCTGGCCGCAACCCGGGCCACTCCTGCCGAGCTACGGGCCATCGAAGCCGCCGCCGAGTTGTGCCGGGAAGGCCATGTGACCGGGCAGTCCGCGCTCTTCGACAGCGGTGACGACGACTTCCACCTTGGTATCGCCGCCGCCTCGCACAACCCGTTCCTGGTCACCGCGGTACGCGAGGCACGCCGCCTGCAACGCCAGTCCAGCACCATCGGGCTGCACGGCACCGTCGGTGGCCATGCGGAGGAGGCGATCGCGGAACACGCCGCGATTTACCGCGCGATCCGGGACGGCGACGCGGAGGCGGCAGCCCGGGCGGCCGCCATTCACCTGGACAAGACTCTCGAGGACTACCGTCGCGAGATCCAGCGCCGCGTCTTCGGCTGACTTCGGCCAGCGGCAGACCGCCACCGGGCCGCGTCCACGTCCAGTCGCCCGTTATCGCCCATCCAGCTCCAGCCACGCCTCGTCAGGCACCACGGTAGTGAAGCGGGCGAGGGTGGAGTCCACCTGCTGGCCGGTGCGCATCCCGCTGACCACCGACACCACCGCGGGGTAGCGCAGCGGGAACTGGACCGCCGCGGCCGGCAGTTCCACTCCGTGCCGGGCGCAGATGCCGGCCAGCGCGCGGGCCCGGGCGATCAGTTCCGGCGCCGCCGGGGCGTAGTTAAAGCGCGCGTCGTCCGGCGGCTCGGCGCGGGCCAGCAGCCCTGGGCGTGCTCGCGTGCCCGGTGCCGGGTGTGGTGGCGGCCAGGGCGTGGCGGGCCCGGTACAGCGCCGCGATCCGCCCGGTCCACGCATCGCACCAGTCGCCGGGCGCCTTGGGGTGCGCGGCCCCGGCCCGCAGGGAATACCGCCGGATATGAGCCCGGCACCACAGCGGGTCGACGCCGTCGATGCAGGCCAGCGACTGATACGCCTTGCGGAAGTCCGAGGAGATGACCAGCCGCCGGCCAGCCTGCAGCGCGGTATGCTCCCGGCCGGTGCTTAGCTGGCCGGCGGCGGCCCCGGCGCTGCGTGAGGTGCCCACCACGAACACGGTCGTGGCACCGGTGACGAAAGTCCGCAGCCACCACCGGTGGCCGTCCTTATCCTCGATGTCCCCGAACACCTGCCAGCTGGTTTCACCGGCATGCACGTGCCCGGCGGTCCGGCCGTGCGCGGCGATCGCCTCCGCCCACGGCGCGATCAGCGGCGCGACCTGCTTCAGCGCTCCGCACAAGGCGCCCGGCGCCACGTCGAAGCCCGTCGGCGGCCAGCGCCTGCACGATCCGGTGCACCGGCCGGCCCAGCACATGCTTCTCATACGCCAGCCGGGCCAGGAACCCGGCGGTGAACAGGCCCTTGGCACCGGCTTCGCCACCGGCGGCGCGCAGGCCGCCGCAGTCCCCAGATGCGAATAGTCCCGCCGCCCGTGACCAGGACCGCCCGGCGAGTGAACTCCCGGCGGTCCCGCGCAGCGCGAAAGTTTCACTAGACCTGCCCGGCGCTCCAGGCCGCCACCGCGCGTATCGCCAGGTAACGGGAAAACGGAACCCGGATCGGCCCGATGCCGGGAGCGCCGCCCCTTGACCCGGCTTATTCGAGGCGCTCACCATTACGGCACTCCCTAACCATGTGAGCGCTCACAAGGCCGCCCGGAAGGAGGCGCGCGAACCTGACCAATTCGACAGCGCAGCCATGCACTTGACCTGCCGTTCACCAGTCCACGGGCCGACCCGGATACCGGGCATATAGCCCGCACTGGCCCCGGGCCAGTCCGCCAGCGTCGGCCCCGGGCCCCCTGGATCGCTTCCTGCCATCGCCCGGCGGAACGGACTCATGTACCAGAACCTTCCCGCATCCTTGCGGCAGACCGCGCGCCGCGTCCCCGGCCTGGCCAGGCTGTGGCTGGCTGCCGCGCTGACCGTGCCGGTGATACCGCTGATCGCGGTCGCGTCGGCATCCCCCGCCCTGGCGCTGACCAACGGGCTGGCGGCGACGCCACCGATGGGCTGGAACGACTGGAACGCCTACGGCTGCAACGTCAGCGAGCAGCTAGTGGAGCAGACCGCACTGGCCATGCACAACGACGGGCTGCAGGCAGCGGGGTACCAGTACGTCAACATCGACGACTGCTGGATGTCCTCCAACCGGGACGCCAGCGGCAACCTGACCGCGAATTCCGCCAAGTTCCCCGATGGCATCGCCGCCGTGGCCAGCTATGTGCACTCGCTCGGCCTGAAGCTCGGCATTTATGAGGACGCTGGCACGGCGACCTGCGCTGGGTATCCCGGCAGTTACGGGCATGAGCAGCAGGACGCGAACCTGTTCGCCTCCTGGGGAGTCGACTACCTCAAATACGACTGGTGCAACATCCCATTCAGCAGCTTCCCCGGCCAGTCGCACGAGCAGGTCGCGCAGACGCTGTACACCCGGATGAGCAACGCGCTGGCGGCGACGGGCCGCCCGATTGTGTTCAGCATGTGCAACGGGTGGGATTCCAGCGTCCAGCCATGGACCTGGGCTGGCCCGGTGGCGAACCTGTGGCGCACCACCACCGACATCCAGCCCAACTTCTCCAGCATGCTCAACAACTTCCACATCAACGTGGCGCTGGCCTCGTTCGCCAGCCCCGGGGCATGGAACGACCCGGACATGCTTGAGATCGGCAACGGGATGAGCGCGACCGAGGACCAGTCTGAGTTCAGCTTGTGGGCGGAGATGGCCGCCCCGCTGATCGAGGGAAGCAACCTGACCAGCGCGAGCTCGGCCACGTTGTCCATCCTGACCAACAAGGCCGTGATCGCGGTCGACCAGGATTCGCTCGGCAGGCAGGGCACCGAGGTGTCCTCGTCGGGTGGCCTCGATGTGCTGGCCAGGCCTCTCGCCAACGGGGACGTGTCGGTGGCCCTGTTCAACGAGACCGGATCCACCGCTACGATCTCTACCACGGCGGCGGCGATCGGCAAGACAGGAGCGTCCAGCTACACGCTGGACAACCTATGGACCGGAGCCACCTCGGTCACCACCGGGCCGATCAGCGCATCCGTCCCCGCGCACGGCACCGTCATGTTCCGGGTTTCCGGCGGCAGCACCGGCACTGTCACCTCCGGTGAGATCCATGCGGTGGGGGCGGGAAAGTGCCTGGACGTGCCTGGTTCGACCACCACGGCGGGCACTCAGGCGGACATCTGGTCCTGCAACGGCCAATCCAACCAGCAATGGAGCCTCGGATAAGGAAGGCAGGTTTCACCATGACCGTCCGGTCACAACTACGATGCTTGCGGCACGCATC
>Ga0209839_10000061_pt1 | contig 42732 bp, 44 predicted proteins | sample OrgsoiDNA2013050_FD_185800 | JGI IMG/M metagenome (GOLD analysis project Ga0209839, IMG submission 185800) | Permafrost soil microbial communities from the Arctic, to analyse light accelerated degradation of dissolved organic matter (DOM) -... | ecosystem: Environmental > Terrestrial > Soil >... | reverse complement strand
CGGCGCAGGTGACGGCGAGAGGTCAAATATGGACGTCACCTGCGCAGTCCCAGCCTCGCGGCCAGGGTGGCGGACCGGCTCAATGCGCCGCTGAGTCGGCACGCACCCGTCAGCGCCCCGGTCTGGCTGGGTACGTTTCGGCGCCAGTCACCGGGCCGCGGCGGCGGCGTCGAGTGCGCGACCTGCAGTGACGCGCCAGCGGATTAAGAGTCCGCTGCTCGGCCCGCTAGCCGGTGTCGCCTAGTGCCGAAACATGTCATGACGTGCCGGATTGTGCGGCGCCACTCAAGATCCGGTGTCGCCTAATACCGGCTGCTACCGCGCCGTGCCGCGACATCCGAGCAAACATGGAGCAAACATCGCATCGTCGAACCCAGAGATTCACGGCCACTGTGCGTAACTGCGGGTGCCGGACACTGCCTAACCTCGATGTTTCGCGTCCCTGACGTGGTGGCCTGGGGCTTTGGCTGATGGGTGATTTTCAGTGCCGGATATGCCTGGCTGCCCGGCTGTCGCGCCGGGGGGCGGGGTTCCACGGGCACTGGTGTTCTTCTTTCCTGGTCGGTGGGTTGTTGCGGCTGGTCAGCCGGCCGGGAGGGCCTGCAGACGGGTGATGGCGGCGATGATCTCGCCGCCTCAGGGCCAGTTTCCGGCGAGGCGGAGCCGGAGTCGCCTTCCGCTGCTGGCCAGGCGGCCCGCGACGACGAAGATGCGCAGTCGGAGGCGCTTGGGTTCCCAGCGGCGGGCAGCGGCGGCCAGGGCGATCATCTGGGTCCAGGCGAGCAGTTCGCCGGCCAGGGCGACGATCTCGCACTAGACCTGATTCTGGGCGAAGCCCTTGAGCGGAGGGCAGGTTCCGCAGTCCGGTGTCCTTCGCGCAGCGGATCCGGTCCTCGCACCTTGCCCGCCTGCGGTGGCGGAGTTCCAGGTCAGCGAGCTGGCCGCGCTTGGTGTCGGTGGCGAAGGCGGTGAACCGGCGGCCGTCGATGTCGGTGAACCGCAGCTGCGCTCCGGGGTGCGGCCGCTCCTTTCGGACGATGACGCGCATCCCGGCCGCCAGCAGGACAGGTCCAGCATCCCCGTGATGTCCGCGACCCACGCGCCGTCCCTGACCTGGCCGTCGCCGTCATAGGCCGGAGTCCACGCGGACGCGGGCACTTTCAGGACCGCCGCCTGCATGTCCTCGGTGATGGTCATGCCGACGGAGTAGTGCAGGGGCCGGGACCGGGCGGTCAGCCACTGGAGGAACTCGTGCGTGCCGCCGCCGGAATCAGCCCGCACCAGCGCCCTGCCCCGGAGCCGGCCCGGGAGCTGCGCTAGCGCGAGCCGGGCGGCCTCGATGTGATCGGCGGCGGTGTTCGAGCCAGCGTTCCCTGACCTGAGCTGGATGGCCAGCGGCTCGCCGTTCCCTTCGGCGCCGTGGTCGGCCCAGGCGGTCATGGGGTGGGAGCCGAAGGTCTTCCAGGTCGGAGCGGCCTGCTCCTTGTCCGAGTGCGCGATCACGATGGTGGCGTCCAGGTCGATGATCACCGGCCCGCTGCCCGCGCCGGGCGCGGCGTCCCCGGCCAGCGCCCACGCCCGCTCGCGGGCCGCCGCCCGCGCGGACCGGATCGCCCTCAGCGCTCGCGGCAGGTCTCCCGCAAGGACGCTGATCAGCCGGGACGCCACCGGGTCCGACGCCACCGGGCCCGCTAGCTGCGGCTGTTCCCGCAGCACCGCGATATCGGCCAGGCAGTCCCCGCCCAGCACGACCGCGGCCGCCAGGTCCGCGGCAATCCTCCCAGGTCGAAGGCACTTTTTCCATGTAAAAAACACCCAGCGGCAACCGCCGGTGAAAACCCGAGGTTAGGCTCGGCATATGCCGGATCCAGCCGAGCAAGTCCTGAGGTGGGCGGCCCGCGCCGTTGGTCGTTCCGCACGGGTCGTCAGCGCTATGGGGATGCGGGAGGGCGGCAATCCGTGGCTGCTGCGCCTGGCCAATGCCGGCGACACCTGCGAGGTGGTGCTGAAGACCGGTGATGTGGCCGCCGGCCTGGACCGCAATCAGCTCCTCACCACGGTCGCGGCGCTGGAACTGGCAGCAGGCCACGCCCTGCCGGCGCCGCGGCTGATCGCCGCTGACCTGGACGGCAGTGCGGCCGGCGCGGTGGCGGTACTGATGACCGTCCTGGCTGGCTCCAGTAAGGTGCCCCGCGTCGCCTCGGCAGCACGGCTCCGGGCATTGGGGGCTGCGGCAGGCGCGCTGCAGAGCGTTGCGCTGGCACCGCGGCCAGGACTGGAGCTGCGTACCCGCTCCCTGTATGACATGGACTTCGCTGACTGGCGCGCGTCAGCTGGCACGTCACGGCTGCTGGCCAGGGCCGAAGAGCGGATCGCCAGCCTGCCCGTGCCAGACGGCGAGCTGGTGCTCGTGCATGGCGACCTGTGGCAGGGCAATACCGTCTGGGACGGCGATTCCTGCAGCGGCCTGGTCGACTGGGATGCCGCGGGCGCCGGATCACCCGGCATCGATCTGGGCACCTTGCGTCTGGACGTTGCTCTGTTTTTCGGATCATCGGCACTGGCATCTACGGGACTCGCGGTCGCCGACGAGGTGCTAGCCGGATGGCAGCAAGCCGCCGGCCGCCCGGCCGGGCACGTCGCGTACTGGGACGTGGCAGCAGCCCTGTGCACGGTCGGCGACATGGCCTGCTGCCTGCCCGGTGAGATGCTCGGTGAGATCGGCCGCCCGGACCTGAACGCGGCCCTCCTCACTGCCCGCCGCGACGCATTCCTAGCCGCAGCGCTCGACACACTCGACTCCTGACAAGTGCCACGACACAGCCATCCAGATATCACTAGCCGTCCCGCGGCGCCGAGTCTGAACCTCCAATGCCCCGCCCTGCGTCCAGCGGGCGGTGATCACTGGTCCATGCTCTCAGAGCCTCACGTGCTCCCCCTCGCCGTGGCACTATGTCGGGAGCTATCAGGCGGTGTCACCACAAGAGAGTACTGAGACCAGGAAATGCCAGGTCAGGTCTCAGGCGTAGTCCACCAGTTCGCCGTCACGCACGACATCGAGGGTGACGCAGTGGAATCCTCCGCCGAGCACGCGGGAATGGCGCAGGCGATGGGGGAGAACCGTGATGTGCCGCTGTTCCAGAGCCGCGATGAGCTCTACTTGGTCGCTATCCACGATCGCGACCTCTGGATTAACCATGAGCAGATTCATCCCCAGCCAGGGCGCGCTCAGCGGGTAGCGCACGACGGTCGGGATATCCCGGATCTGAGGTGACCACAGCACGTCCCACTTCTGGAACGGCTGCGGAACGGTATCCGACGTCAGCCGGGCCGGGTTCAGCAGCACGAGGCCGGGACGCAGCAGCGTGATCGTGGTGTCGATATGGGTGTATGGGTACACGCCGTGAAGCGGATGGACGCGGAAATCGCCGATCATGCCGAGCATTGATTCCAGCCAGCGCAACCCAAGCTCGTTGCCGCTGCCGGAAACCTGATAAATGATATCCTTGCCGATTCGCAGTACGTTAGCGGCGTCGAAGGCGGGCTCTGTTTCACCGAGTACAGGCAGGCCCTCGGGGCTGATGGAGAACAGGTCGTCGGCCAGCCTCGGCTTAGGTGCGGATATCCAATTCGCGCCGCGCAGGAGATACTCCTGGAATAGTCGGTGGAGCCCGTGGTTCTCGAAGTATCGTGCTCGCATGGGGCTTGGCGTCTCGATGATCGTGGAGCCTACGACAAGAGTGATATCCCTTGGGCAGTACGACAGGTATCCTTCACTTGTCCAGTCCGGCGAAGTGAATTGCTTTGCATGATCAGGCGCGACCGGCTGCCGGACTCTTACGCCTAGCGTGGTAAGAGTGGCTACGAGGGTAGCCAGATCCTCTGTCGTTTCCTCGATGACCTGCCGTGGGAATGCACCGACTGCGACGTTCTCAAGTTCGGCCTTGGTCAAGCTCGGATAGCATGCCAGCCACGCCGAGATGTCGGTCATCGCGGGCAACCGCGCATGCGTGACGTCGCCCACGATGACTTCCTTCAGCTGCGTAAACTCGTCCCATGAGTTCACTGCCGGCGCGGTCTCCCGCGAAATCGTTCCTGTAGAATTTTGCATCACTGCCACCACCTAGCTGGTATAGATTCCTTCTTCTCAAAGAAGACGCGCTGCCCGCCGACGACCGGGCGCGAACGCGCGTTGGCTAAGCCAGTCCGCATAAGCCAGCCGTCGTGGTAGAGCGTGTTCCTGTAGTTGGCGTCCAGGTCCGGGCACAGGCAAAGCGCGACCTTCATCTCCGGGTGTTCGCTGAGGAACTGCAGGCAACCGTTCAGCGTCGCGCCGCTTGATCCGCCCACGTATATGTGCGTATCACGGGCAAGCGTGAGGCAAGTGGCGATGGCGTCGGCTTCCGACACCGTCACATGCGGTGACAGATCTCCGATGAACGCGGATGGCTTGCTCGCGCCGATGCCTGTGAGCACTCGGCGTCCAGCCGGTCCACCGAAGATGCTGGAACCGCGGACGTCCACTGCTACGCAGGTCACGTGCGGGTACTCCGCCGCCAGGTAAGAGCAGAGCCCGGCAAACGTCCCGCCAGTCGACACCGGCACGAAGGCGTCCGGGAGCGCCGGGCCCAGCTGACCGGCCAGTTCGGGGCCTGTCCACCAGCGATGCGCTGTGACGTTCGCCGGGTTCTCGTACTGATTCGTCCATAGCGCATTCGGATCCGCACGCAGGATCGCCCGCACGCGGGCGATCCTGCGTTGCAGGTGCAAGCCGTCATCGATCCGTCCGACCTCGATGATCCGCGCGCCATACTCGCGCATGCGAGCACCCATGGCCGCCGGCAACCGGGCATCGACCACTGCCGTGAACGGAATGCTCAGTTCACCGCAGATCCCGGCGAGCGCCACACCGAGGTTGCCTGACGTCGACTCAACCACCGTTGTCTGGTCGCCGACTCGGTCAGCCACCGAGCCAAGCAGTCCGAGCGCCGTCCGGCCTTTGATCGAACCCCATTGCGACCAGCCGTCCAGTTTCAGCAAAATGGTGCGTGGTCGCCCGCCAATGTCGACACCGATCTCGGCAATGGGCGTCGGCTCGCTCCGCTGAATCGAATTAGTGATGTAGGCGGCAATCTGGGCGTGCCTGCCGCTCGCCCAGCTCCCGAGTTCAGTAGCTGGCCCGCACAAGCGGTGTGCTGTTCGCAGCAGGTCCGTGGTCCCGGCGGCCCGGCGACTGCCGCGCATTACCGTGCCCTCTGGGGTGGACTCACGAGTCACTCCAGCGAGTGGTCTGGCCGAAGAAATCCGGCACCGGTATGACCGACCCCTGCCGTGAGGCCACCTGATGGACGTGCGCCCCCACCGCGAGATCGAGCACGCCCAGTCCGAACGGCGAGAAGATCAGCGGCTTGGCGGCGCCAACCTTCACCCTGCCCAGGATCAGGTCCGCCACCGTCCCGTCGATGAATCCCCGGTGTCCGGCAGCCTGCTCGGCTAGATGCGGCGAGGTATTCGCCGTGAGGCAATGGTCCACGTCGTCGACAATGTTGTACGCCGCCAGGATCACCTCGGGGGCCAGATCCCGCAGCGAGATGTTGAGGATGCACTGTCCTGGACGCAGCCAGCCAGGGTCGGTGAGCCAGGGGCGCGCGGCGGTCGTCGCGAGCACGACTAGGTCGGCGCGGCCTACTGCCGCCGCCCAGTCGGTAGCCACCGTCGCCGTACCGCCACCGCGGCGTATGTGTGCCGCCAGCTTTTGGGCGTAGCCCTCATTGAGGTCGAGCACCTCACAGGTGGCGATCGCCCATCTCTGATCGTCAAGGAAGTCAGCGATCGTCCGCGCGATCACGCCGCCACCGACGAACAGCACTCTTTCCGCGGCCTTTGATCCCAGTACGTGCTCCGCCGCAAGTATCGCTGACGCCGCGGTGCGTGCGGCGCTGATATATGACGACTCAATGCAGGCGAACGGATAGCCCGTTATGTAGTCGTTAAGTATCAGTACCGAGGATGCTCGCGCTAGATTCTTTTCGACATTAGCGGGGAAGCTGCTGATCCACTTGATTCCGGCGGTCTCGCGCTCGGACAGGAATGCTGGCAGCGCGATGATGCGGGCATCTGGTTTCTCGGGAAAGCGTAGGAAATAGCTTCTCGGGTTGACGGCCTGACCGCTGCTGTGCGCCAGATAGGCTGCCTCAACGATCTTGACGATAGCCGAACGATCGTCGTCGATGACTCGCTTGGCGGTCGGACCTGTGATTATATCGAAATTCACCTCGGCTCTCCTAGCTGGAGAATCCCCCCGGGAGCGCAGACAGGTGCCAGTCTAACACGTGCTGCGCGGGTAAACTAGACTCGATAAGTCGGCACCACAGGTTATTGTGAAGCCGCTGTTGAACGGGTTGCCGTTGATGGTTCCGGACGCCACGCTGCCGACTGCCGCGTTCGTGATTGACGCAGCTGCCTGGTGTCGCGCCGCTGTTACTTCCCCCGATTCGGCACATTCTGCAGCCTGGCCTGCGCTTCCTTGCCGCGCCACACGGAATCCCGCCACTGCCGGATCCCCGCGCCAGGCGATCAGTCTAACCGGTGTCATCGGATGCGGGCATCACGCACTCAAGCCGGCTCTGGCAGAGCGCTGCTGGCAAATGAATCTCCTGCCTCGGTGCACAACATTTCACCCCTCTAGCCGCTAACGCAACTTAAAGAACATGGACCCAGGACGTCGAGGCCGTCAGTCCGGTGTCCAGCAGCCACTAGAGGAGGGACTGTCCCGGCCGTCACTTCTTGTCTGTTGTCTTTACACAAGCTGTTGCCGGAGATACATTGAACCAATGGCTAGCTGGTGCCCGGGGCCCCACGGCCCCTAGCGGTCTTGTCCGGCTGATGCCGGTCCACGGAGGGATTTTGGTTCACGGAGGGATTAATGCGACTGGCCCGTGCGCCTTTGGAAGATTGGCTGCGTGACTATTACTTCACTGCACGCATCGACATTAGCTCTAGTGGTGTAAACCCTTACTCGATTGCTGAGCTTCGTGACATTCTCGGCATTGATATCGCTGACCTGGACAGCGTTCAATTCCGGGACAGCCGCTCTGCGGGGGATCCAGGGCTGCGGGTCGCTATTGCGGAGCGATGGGGTAATGGAGACCCGGAGCGGGTAATGGCCGCGAATGGCTCCAGCGAGGCGCTTTTCCTAGTTATGATGGCGCTCCTGCGGAGCGGGGACGAGGTGGTCGTCCCAGAGCCGGCGTACCACTCCCTGGTATCCGTGGCAGAGGCGATCGGCTGCCGTCTCCGCCGCTGGCGTCTGCGATTCGAAGAGGGCTTCCAACCGGACGTGGACGAACTTGCTTCCCTGATGTCGGAGCGGACTCGCATGGTGGTGATCAACTTCCCTCACAACCCCACGGGCGCGTCGATTGACATCGCTACCCTACGGAGGATTGCGGAAGTAGTGAGCGACACTGGAGCGTTCCTGATGTGTGATGCGGTCTTCGCCGAGCTCACATACAACGGTCCGCCTTTGACCGATGCCACACTGCTCTACGAGCGAGCCATCAGCTTCGGTACCTTGTCGAAAGCGTACGGTTGCCCGGGACTTCGGGTTGGCTGGTTCATGGGCCCGCAAGAGGTTGTCGAGGCGTGTATCTCGATCAGAGATTATACAACGCTGGCGCTTTCGCCGTTGGTCGAGCTGTTTGCCATACGGGCGGTGCGCGCCGCGGATCTGCTGCTGCATCCGAAACTTCAGCAGGCTACCCGCAATCTCTCTATGCTCCAGGACTGGATCGCGCAGCACAAGGCTAACGTCGAGTGCGCGCTGCCAGCGGGCGGAGTCGTGGCTTTCCCACGGTTGCGTAATGTCCCGGACGTGGAGGAGTTCTGTCATAGCCTGATGCGCAAGCACGGGGTGCTACTTGTACCCGGGACTTGTTTCGGAATGCCAGGCCATGTGCGCCTCGGTTTCGGCGGAGACACCGACGAGCTGCGGGATGGCCTGTCATGTCTGGCAGAGATGCTCGGGCCATTATAGCGTGATTAAGTTCGGCTCACGGCGCTCCGTCGCGCCGCCAACTTGGTCAGGAGGAAATGTTCTGTGATAACCGAGGTGCCAGTAGCCGATCGCCTGAGCTATTTCTTCCTACGCGCCGCATGATATTTACAGGGTATTAAACATCATGGAGAGCTGGGTATTTCGTGTGCTGGGCCCATTTGATGTAGTGGGTCCGAAAGGCTGGGTGCAGATGCGGTCGGCCCGCCAGCGGACGATCCTGGCGATGCTGGTGCTGAACGCCAATCGCCTCGTGGTGGCCGAGCGCCTGATCGACGGCGTCTGGCCTGAGTCGCCGCCAGCAACCGCACGGGAGCAGATCTACACATGCATTTCTCGACTGCGAAGGGCGCTGGCGGCGGCCGGACTGGACGACCGCATCAGAACTCGCTATCCAGGCTACTTGCTGAAGGTCCGGAATGGCGAGCTGGATTTGAACGCCTTTGAGCGACAGGTTGAGGCATGCATAGAGACGGCCGACAACGTCGTGCCCACCGGCGAGGGCGTGGCAGGGATGCGCAGCGCACTGCTGCTCTTCAGGGGCGATCCATTCGCGAACGTCGACAGCGAGGTGATGCGATGGGCCGCACAACGGATTGTTGAGCGAAAGATGCTGCTGACCGAACGGTACATTGCTGCGGAGCTTCAGCTGAACATGCACCAGGAGGCCCTGGCCGAACTTGCCGAATTGGTGTCCGAGCACCCGTTGCATGAGCGGCTGCGTGCGCTGCAGATGACTGCGCTACACCAGGCAGGGCGGCGGGCGGAGGCGCTAACCGTGTATCAGAAGATTCGGCGCGAACTCGTCAGCCAGCTAGGCATCGAGCCCGGCGAGGAACTGCGCGCCGTTCATGTGCGGATCCTGTCGGACGAGGGGCGGTCCGGTGGAACTGCCGGTACGGTGCGGCGCGGGCCGGTCCCGAGATTGCTGCCGCGGGAGCCCGGGTGCTTTGATGCACGAACCAAGCAACTGAGGCAAGTCCGCGAGCGGGTGCTCGCCTGGGCGGCGGCTGGGCGCGGCGGCCTTGTCGCCATCTCTGGCCGGGCGGGGGTGGGTAAGACGGCGTTCGCCCGGCAGGTGGGGCAGGAACTGGCGAGTTGCTTCGAGGACGGGCAGCTCTACGCCGACCTCGTGGACAGGGAAGCACGGCCGGTAAGCCCTGGCCATGTACTCGGCAGCTTTCTTCGCGAGCTGGGATTGTCCATGGACTCGATACCGCAGAGTGTCGATGAGCGAGCTGAGATTTACCGGAGTTTGCTCGCAGGTCGTCGGCTGCTGGTCCTGCTCGACGGTGCCACCACGGAGGAACAGGTATCGCAGCTGCTTCCGACCGATCCGACGAGCCTGGCAGTGGTGACCAGCCGGCCGAGGCTGGGCGGCCTCGTCGGCGGCTTGCATGTCCATCTCGATCCGCCGGACGTTGACGGCGCGATAAAGATGCTCGAGACGATGATCGGCTGGGACCGGGTCGCTGCCGAACCAAGAGCGGCTCGTGAGCTGGTTCTGCAATGCGGCAGGCTGCCATACGCACTGCGGCTGGCGGCAGCGCGGCTCAGCTCACGCCCGCACTGGACGATCGGCCGACTGACCGAGCGTCTCGGTGACGATTGTCGTCGCCTCGATGAGCTCAGCTACCACGGGTACGGCGTCCGCGAGAGCATCATGGCGAGCTACGCTGCTCTCGATCCGGTAGATAGATGCCTTTTCGACCGCCTCGCGCTGTGCCCGCGGCCCAGCTTCCCTGAGTGGGTCTGCGCTCCGCTCCTTGACTGCGATCCTGACGATGCGCTCGAGGCGCTGGAGAGGCTGGTCGATGTCCAGCTGGTGCAGGCGTCGCAGGACATCACCGGCTGTCGCTACTACCTGGACGATCTGGTCATGCTGGTCGCCAGGGACCGGATCGCCATGCAGCAGACCGGAGAGCGTGACGCCGCACAGCGTCGCCTCATCGCGACCTGGCTCTCTCTGATAGATGAGGTGAATCGCAGTGACCGCGGCAAGATCCTCGGGCAGCTCGGGGCATCTGCGGCACGATATCCTCTCCCCAGGCGCTGGATCCGTCGCCTCATGCCGGACCCGCTCGCCTGGCTAGACCGCGAGCGATCGTCGATTGAGACCGCTATGCGGCAGGCCATCGAGATCGAGGGGGAAGACATGTGCTGGGATCTCGCGGTCGGTGTTGTCGTTTCCCGCCGGAACCAGCATCCCTCTGGTGCGGACGCGGACAGGGTCTCCCCGGACGGCGCCGCGGCTGGTGTCGCCGAGAGCGCGTGCCAGGTGATGCTCAGAGCCGGAGGCAGTCTGGACAAGATCCAGAGCCATCTCGTGCGGACCAGGCTCAAGGTGGCCGATGCTGGCGAGTCGGCGGAGCCGTTCGCCGTGGCCGTAATTCCGGCATCGAGTGGTGCTGGAGATGGGCTAGTGTGTGACCGATCTGAGCCAGTGAGTCGGGACGCATCATGCTGTAATGATCACCAGCTGTCATGATTGTGAGCAGGCGTCCCGCCACGTGAGGTCGCCATGACTGCGCCGCGTCCGGCTCATCCAGTTGTGTCTGTGTCGCCTCGAAGAGGACCATGTCTCCGTCGAAGTGGCCGTGGACTGTCCCTGCCATCAACCGGACGTTGTTCGTGAAGATGCGGGGCAGCGCACGCAGCACCTCGTCGCCGAAGTTCGCCAGCGGCCCGTCAGCACCCGCGACGATCTCGGTGAACTGGCTGAACCGCAGAGGCTCGCCGTCGCGCGCGGGCGGCTGGCATCCGAGGCCACGCACCAGTTCGGCGAGCACTTCCGGCTCTGGCATGCCGGAAGGATCCGATGCGCGCGGCGGATAAGAGTCGATCAGGGCCAGTGTTGCTACCTGCTCGCCGTCCCTTCGCAACCGGACGGCGAGCATGTGGGCCACGTTGCCGCCGAAGGACCAGCCGAGAAGGTGGTACGGTCCGACGGGCTGGACCGCGCGTATCCGCGCCCGGTAGTCCTCGACGAGATCTTTCATGTAGGCCGGCAACGGCTCGTCTTGAGCAAGCCCGCTCGCCTGCAAGCCATAAACGGGCCAGTCTCCGCCGAGTGCGCCGGCCAGGCCGGCGTAGCACCAGCTTATTCCCGCCGCCGGATGGATGCAGAACAGTGGTGGATGGTTACCTTCGGTGTGCAGCGGCAGGAGACTGTCAAGTGCGTGCTCCCTCGGGTCGCCGCCGAGCAGCTCAGCCAGGCGGGCGACGGTTGGCGCTTCGAACAGCGCGCTAGTGGGCAGTTCGACGCCGAGGGCGCTACGGATCTCCCTGACCAGCCCGATGACCAGCAGGGAGTGGCCGCCGGTCAGGAAGAAGTCGTCATCGATGCCGACCTCGGGCCGGCCGAGCGCCCTGGCGAACAGGCCGCAAAGGATGCTTTCCTGCGGCGTCCGAGCCGGCCGCGGCGATTCTGGTCGTCCCCTGCCGCCAAACGCTGACGCCAGGTCGGGTGCGGGCAGCGCGGCTCGATCGAGCTTGCCGCTTGCGGTTAGGGGCAGCTCATGAATCGGAATGAACTCACTCGGCACCATGTGCTCAGGAAGCGTGCGCATGGCGGTGGCTCGCACCTCGTCCACCAGCTGGCCCGCATCGCACCAGCGGGGCAGGCTGGGACTGAGTCGGGAGATCCCGGCGTTCTCCCGGGTGGCGGTGACCATCACCAGCCCCGTGCCGGCCAGAGCCGCGGACATCCGGCACCGGACCCGGAAGCCTTGCCGTTCCAGCAGGTTCATCGTCTCTGGCAGGCAGTCACCAGCATCATGAACCTCCGCGACCACCTGGCGGATCCTGGCCCAGTGCCGCGGCTCAACGCCGCGCAGGATGTGCGCTTCGCTCTTCTCCGCGTCGATCTTCAGCAGGTCGATGCGATCGACGCCGGTCTCGTCAATGACCTCCGACAGCGTCCGCACGGGGCATTCGATCTGCTCCTGCCGGAGATGGTGGTCGAGGATCTGGTCAAGATCCGCCTCGGCGCCGCGGTATTCGTCGCTGGCGAATGCCTTGACAACGGCGCGTTCCTCCTCGAGCTGGGGGAATCGGCCGGACAGGATTGACAGCTCCGGATAGTAGGTGAATATGGCGGTGGCGGAATGCTCGCCGAGCCCGCAGTTGAACGGCTTCAGCCGGCTGGCGTCCATGCCGTACAGCTCGCTGTTGAGCATGAGCATCGTGAGCAGAGCGGGTATCGGCTCAAAGGCGTAGACAGTGGCGGCTTCTAGGGAGAGCGTCACAAACAGCGAGAAGAGTCCCACATGAGCCCCGACGTCGAATACGCAGGCGTCGCCAGGCAGCTCGATGCCGCCCTCGAGGTACTCCTGACGTTCGAAGATCTCCTCATACAAGAAGTCCGTCTCCGCGCGGCTGTGCGCAAAGACGGGTGCGCCGTTGGGGAGGATAAGCGTCCGGAGATCGCCCAGCCCGCCCTCAGCGCGTAGCCGGGCAAGCTGGCGGATCGGCGCGGCATGTGCGGCGTCAGGAAGGAGATACGCGATCAGCCGCCGGTCGCCATGCCCCGCTTCGCGCAGCGCAACGGCTGCGTCGGCGATAGCCGGATGGCGGGTCAGCGCGGCCTCCACTTCGCCGGGCTCGACACGGAAGCCCCTGACCTTCAGTTGCTGGTCGATACGGCCGAGGAAGTCAAGGGTACCGTCGGGCCGGCGCCGGGTGAGATCGCCCGTTGCGTAAAGCCGGCCACGCTGGAACGGGTCGGGTCGGAACTTCGCAGCGGTCAGTGCCGGCCGGCGCAGGTAGCCCCGTGCGAGGCCGACGCCCGCGATGTGCAGCTCGCCTGGCAGGCCGGTCGGTGCCGGGCGTCCCCCAGCATCAAGCACGTGGAGCCGGACGTTATCGATGGGCCGGCCGATGGGTACGCGCGCCAGCCCGGCGAGCGAGTCGCTGGTGCACTCCCAAGAGCTGACGTCGATGGCGGCCTCAGTCGGCCCGTAGAGGTTGTAGAGCCTGGCCGGCAGCCTCGCCAGGCATCTGCGTGCGACGCTGACAGGCAGTTCCTCGCCGCTGCACAGGACACGACGCAGGCTTACGCAGGCTTCGACATCTGGCTCGGCGAGGAAGGCCTCGAGCATGGACGGTACGAAATGAATCGTAGTGACGTTCGCCGAGATGATGAGGCGACGCAAGTAGGCTGCGTCCCGGTGCCCGCCCCCGGCGGCAAGCACCAGCCGTGCGCCGGCGCAGAGCGGCCAGAACAGCTCCCAGACCGAGACGTCGAAGGTGACGGGCGTCTTCTGCACGATCACGTCGTCTGTGCGCAGCTGGAACGCTCGCTGCATCCAGTTCAGGCGGTTAACGATGCCCTCATTGGTATTGACCGCGCATTTCGGCCGGCCGGTCGAGCCGGAGGTGTAGATCGCATACGCGCTGCCGCGTGAGTCAGACACCCTCGGCGGGTTCGTGTCCGGCATGTCCCTCCATTCGGCGGGATCATCTACCAGGCAAATCCGGACCTCGACCCCGGCACCCTGGCCGCCGGGGTAAGCCCGGGGGAGGGCATCGGCATCAGGCAGGCTCTGGGTGAGGAGGATGGACGGCTCGGCGTCGGCAAGCATGAAGGAAAGGCGTTCTGCCGGATCCCTGGGATCGAGCGGCAGGTAGCACGCGCCGGCCTTGGCCACGGCCAGCAAGGCGGCCACGAACTCGGGTGAGCGCTCGGCACGGACGGCGACGATCGTCTCCGGGCCAGCGCCGAGCTCGCGTAGCCGGTGCGCGATCTTGTTAGCGTGAGCGTTCAGCTCGCGGTAGCTGAGGGTAGCGCCGTCGGCCGTGACGGCAGGCGCCTCGGGCGTGAGCCTCGCCTGGGCCTCGATGAGATCGGCGAGCGTAGAATCATGCGGAAACTCGGCATCGGTGTCATTGCATTCGCTAACCACCCGGCCGTACTCGTCGGCCGTCAGGAGGGGGAGAGAACTGACTGGCAGGGCGGGATCGTCGACTGCGGCCGAGAGCAGAACCCGGAACTGGTGCGCCATGCACTCGACGGTCTCCTGATCGAATAGGCCGGTGGCGTACTCGACCTGGATTTCCGGCGCCAGATCGTCCGTGATCACGGTCCAGCTCATATCGAATTTGGCTGTGCCCGTCCCCACCTCCTCGATCGAAAGGACATCTAGTGCGTTGCTGTCCGGCGGCCGTATCCTGCCTTCGGCGCTAAATGTGTGCTGGAACAGCGGACGCCGGCTGCGGTCGCGTTCGGGGTGCAGTCGCTGGACGATCGCGTCGAGAGGCGTTTCCTGGCGCGCGAGGTCGGCAAGCATGCTGTCGCGTACCTGGCGCAGCAAAGCACGGAACTCATCGGCGCCGGCGACTCTTGTCCGCACGACGATGATGTTCACGAACAGCCCGATCATCTCGGTGGTGTCGGCGCGCGTCCGCCCCGAGGCAGGAATCCCGACAGTAAGGTCACTCTGGCCGGTGTGGTGATGTAGCAGCGCGGCGAAGGCCGCGAACAGGACCATGAACGGGGTGCAGCGTTCGGTGCGGGCCAGCTCCTTGACCGCCTGGAGGCACTCAGTCGGCAGCGGGATGCTCAGCACCGCGCCGCGATGGTCAGCGAGCAGTGGCCGCGGGTGATCGGCGGAAAGTCCCACTACGCCGGGGGCTCCGGTCAGCCGGTGCTCCCAGTAGGTGAGCTCCTTTTCCAGGGCGCCTTCCCCGAGCTGCCGCCGACGGCGCCGTACGTGATCACCATATTGGAGCTGCGGCGGGCCTAGCGGAGCCGGGTGCCCGTGTCGGTAGGCAGCGTAAAGGGTGTCCAGGTCTTCCAGGAGCAACTCCATGGACCAGGCATCGAAGATTATGTGATGCACTGTGAATGCGATAATATGCGTGACTGGCGCAAGTCGTATGACATGGACGCGGAATAGCGGGCCGGCCGTCAGGTCGAAAGGATCAAGCGCGGCCCTGTCAATCGCCGCCGTCAGTGCGGAATCACATTCCCGCCGCGGGAGCATGGAAAGGTCCGTCACGTGCCACTCGGGCCGCAGCGCCTCATCGACCACCTGCGCCGGGACGCCGTCGGGATCCTCGGCGAATCGCGTGCGCAGTACATCATGCCGCTCGGCGACCGCGTTAACGGCGGCCTGAAGCGCCGCGGCGTCGAGCGCCCCAGAACAACGCATCGTCCATGCGATGTTGTAGAGCGGGCTCCCACCCGTGAGCTGCTCGAGAAACCACATGTCAAGCTGGGCAGGCGACAGTGAATGGCGGTCCTGTGCCGGTTCGGATCCGCTCCTGGAAGGCGAGGTAATTGTGACTCCTCAAAGCATCGGAGCTGCGCTGCACTCTGCTGCCGGGTATTCGAAGATTCCCATGTCACTGACCGTTACGTCTGCAGCGGCCGGACGCCGAATCGCCGTCAGTGGATGGTCCTGGACTGTGCGGAAACCCTGCGATCTCGAGACTTGCGTAGATCCCTGGCAATATTCAATCGCTTCATCCAGCGGTCAGTCCCATCAAACCGCGCGGCGAAGTTTCGGCGGCCATGGACAGCCCTGTAGTTGTCGATAAATAGGACCTCACCAGGCTTGAGGGCATAACCGGAAAGTGCGCGGTCGATGGCCGAGATCAGAGATTCGAGCGCGTGCCTCGACTCGGCATCCAATGAATCAAGGTCCATGAAGAACGGGTCTGCGCGAAGGTAGGGGCGTCGGCTGTCACCGAAGAGGATGGAAATTTGTGCTGGCTCAGCATCCAGCTTCTCAATCCATTCATAACTCCGCATCAGCAAAATCTCGGCATCTGAATTGAGTCCTTTCGTCGCGCCGCGGTTCTTAGGAAGATGAGAGCGATCCGGATGTATAGGAAAGCGCGGCTGCTGCAATACCCGTATCACGCTCTCGGGAAGGTCGATTTCGTCGACAGACGCATATGTTGTCTCCACGCGGTCTGGGTTGCGCAGGCACATGAGGCCGAGGTAGTCATTGCGCAGAGGGTGGAACGCATCCTCACTATGCCAGGTTAGCAATTCCCTGCTGCCCGTGCCGAGCTGCTCGTTCTCGTGTCCCTTAATGGGGAATATCTCGTGCATGAGATGACCATCCTGCTGAGTGGCCCATGCGATCGTGTCGCCCAGCAAGTTGGCGCAGAGCATGAAGAAGATTTCCTCCTCCAGCGCCGGCGATGGAAGTTTCCTGTTCTTCCAGTGGGCTGGTGTATGCCCGATGCGCTCATCATCGACCGGGTAGCCGCTGATGATGAGTATGCTGTCGGTTTCCTGCAGTCTATAGTTCGAGATCTCCGACCGGAGTGCGCGAGGAACTTCATGCGCATACACCGTGACGCTTCGCAAGAACTCCTCGTCCTCCACAGACGAATGATGTCTTGCAATATCCCGCACCAGCAGTTGTGCGCTTTCTGCGTCGGTCTCGGTCAGCGTAAATTTACGCATCGTGTTCGCCTCCCTGGCCTCCATCCTGCCCCTGTCCCTTCCTTCCCCCTATGCAAATGCTTTAGCGAGCATAGGAACGTCGTCTGCCGGTGTGCTATCACCTGACTATCGAGTTATCCACGGACGCGATAGACGAATGGCAGGCGCATGATAGAGCACGGCTGGCACCTTATTTCGTAGCAGTCGGCCGCTGACCTTTGAAAGGGGACCCATGCCGCCGGAGGAGCGCGAGGCCGGGAATTCTGTGCATAAGCACCTCATCGTGGTTAGTGGCGGGCCGACAGGCAGGAACACGAGAGACGATGTTCGCTAAGCATCGTCTGCTGGTTCCCGGCCCAACTCCGCTGCCGCCAGCGGTCACCGCTGCGGCAACAGCCCCGATGGAGGATGAGCGCACGCCGCGGTTCGCGGCCCGGTTCACCGGCATGGTGCGCAAGCTTCAGCAGGTGTACCGAACCTCTAACCAGGTTCTGGTATTTACCTCAAGTACTACCGGAGCCTTCGAAAGTGCCGTGCAGAACCTGTTTTCTCCCGGCGAGCGTGTGCTGGTCGCAAGCAACGGATCGTTCGGGGAGCGATGGGTGCAGATGTGCCGGATCTTCGGGCTTGACGTTGCGGAAGTAAATGCGCCCTGGGGTGCCGAGATAGACCCGGCCAAGGTGGCCGCGCTGCTGGCAGCCGAGCCCGCCACCAGCGCGGCGATCTGCGTGCACTGCGAGACGTCGACTGGAGTGGTAAACGACCTCCGCCAGTTCGGCCTCGCCGCGGCGAATGTGCTCACCATCGTCGATTCGGCGTCCGGTCTGGGCTCTTGTGACCTTCGCACCGATGAGTGGGGGCTTGACGTGGTCGTCAGCGGCAGCCAGAAGGCACTGATGGGCCCGCCCGGCCTCGCGTTTGCCAGCGTGAGTGAGCGCGCGTGGACCCGGCATGCCCGTGCGACGATGCCGCGGTTCTACTTCGACTGGACCCGCGCCAGCGAGGCGTACGCGGCCGATATTCCTCGCACGCCGTGGACGCCTGCGATCGGAGCACTCACACAGCTCGACGAGGCGCTGGATCTTCTCCTGGACGAGGGGCTTGAAGCGCGGGTCCGCCGCCATGTCGTCCTGGGCCGCCTCGCCCGCGCCGGCTTGCGGGGGATGGGGCTGGAGCTGGTCACGCCCGCCAAGGACCAGAACGCGATGCTCACCGCGGCGTACGTCCCTCCCGGCATCGACAGCGAAGAACTGGTACGCCGCCTTGCCGACGCCTTTGGCGTGCAGATCGCGGGCTGCACCGGACCGCTGGCAGGCCGGGCACTCCGCCTTGGGCATGGCGGCTTCATCGACTCCCTTGACGTCATCACGGGCCTAGCCGGAATCGAGCTTACGCTGCACTCGATGGGAGCCTCGACCGAGATCGGCTCCGGCCCGGCTGCCGCCATGCGCGAACTGTCGCGCATGGCGGCAGGCCTGCCGCCCGTCTCCGCATCGGCCCCTGGCGGCTAGTCATGAGGCTTGCGCCCATGTAGAGCCCAGGGGATCGGAGTGTTACCGTCTGGAGCCATGGCCGTCAGGAAACGTAGTCCGCTTGGACGGAATTACCAGCGGCTATGGATGGCCAACGCGGTGTCGGTTGCCGGCGATGGTGTCACCGTGACGGCTGGCCCGCTGCTGGCGGCGAGCATCACCCACGACCCGCTGCTGGTCGCCGGGGCGTTATTTGCCCAGCAGCTGCCCTGGCTGATCTTCGCACTCTTCAGCGGTGCGCTGGTGGACCGGCTGGAGCCGGCTCGGCTCATGGTGATCGTCGACCTGCTCCGGGCCGCGGCGATCGGAGGGCTGGCGGCATCCGTCCTGGCTGGGACGGCACATCTCGCCGCGCTGTACGGCGCGCTGTTCATCCTTGGCCTTGGTGCTACCGTTTCCAATACGGCGGCGCTGAGCCTGCCACCGCTGCTCGTTGGCCCGGCTGACCTGATCCGCGCTAATGCGGGCCTGCAGGGAGTCCAGCTCGTCGGCGTCGACTTGGTGGGACCACCATTGGGCGCCTACCTGTTCGTGCTCGCTGCGGGACTGCCGTTCGCGTTCGACGCGGCCACGTTCGTCGTCGGTGCTGCGCTGATTGCCAGCATCCGGCGCCGCAGGCCCCCGGATCCGGTACCAGACCACACCGGACTGCGCCGGGAAATTGTCGAGGGGATCCGCTGGCTTCTTGCTCATCCCGGCATGCGGATGCTCGCTGTCACGCTGTGCGTGATGAACATCATGCTGGGCAGCACGCTGGCGATCCTCGTGCTCTACGTGCGTGCTCGCCTTGGGCTGGGCGCGATCGGGTACGGCACACTGCTGGCGTGCTCAGCGGCAGGTGGCGTGATCGGCACGGTCATTGTGCAGCGCCTCCTCGCACGATTCGACGCTAGCCTGCTCTTGCGCGCCGGACTGATCATCGAGTGCGCTAACTATGTCTCGCTCGCGCTGGCCCGCCGCCCCTGGGTCGCGGCGGTCACGCTCGTAGTCTGGGGCGTGCACAACGGCGTGTGGAATATGGTCACCGTGACGCTGCGACAAACGGTGGTGCCCGAGCAGCTGCGCGGGCGGGTCAACAGCGTCTACTACACATTCGCAATCGGCGGCCTCGCGCTCGGCGACGTTGCGGGCGGTCTGCTGGCGCGTGGACTCGGCCTGACGGCTCCGTTCTGGGTGGCAGCTGTCGCCATCGCTGTCCTCGCGATGCTGGCCTGGCGGCTATTTTCGTCCGACCGGCTTGCCGCTGAAGCCGGGGCGGGCATGAGCCCAGTGCAGAGCGGCTCGCTCTGACCGCCCGCCGGGCTCGGAGAAATCGTCTGAGGCGCTGAATTCCATAATCACGGCCTATTAACTGCCTATCGAGTTACCGCTGGTCCGATAGCTGGGTGACAGGGGCGCGACAGGGATGGTCCGGCATCGTGTCGTGTATCAGTCAGCAGCTGGCCGTTGAAAGGAACCGATGCCGCCGGAAGACCGCGAGGCCGCGGATGCGGGAATAAGGTACCGCGTCGTGGTTAACGACGAAGAGCAGTACTCGATCTGGCCGGAGGACCGCCCCAGCCCTCCAGGCTGGTCTGATGAGGGGATGCGCGGCAGCAAGGACGAATGCCTGGACCACATAGAGGCAGTGTGGACAGACATGCGGCCGCTCAGCGTACGGCGGCAGATGTCCGGGCTCTCCAGACCCGGGCCACCAGGGAGTCCAGGGTCATAGAGTGACCGGCCACCGGAAGGTCGAGGTGATTTCAATGGATCGAGCAGAACACCGGCTCCTGGAGAATGCCTGGTTTCCCGTGGCGACCGTCGACGATCTCGACAATGGCGTCGTCCAGGGGCGGATCCTGGACACGGACCTGGCCGTGGCGCGAGCCGACGGCTACATCACGGTGATGCAGAACGACTGCCCCCATCGCGGGATGGCGATGAGTCGGGGACGCATCGTTGGAGGCCTGCTCGAATGTCCGTACCATGGATGGCTCTTTGATGCTAGGTCCGGGCGCTGTGTCAGGATTCCCTCCTTGCCGGACGGGACGGAGCCAGCACACGCGTTCCTTAAGGTGTACCCAGCCCAGGTGGCGTACGGCCTGGTGTGGTCGTCGCTCAGCGCACCGTCACGGCCCTGGGTACCCTTTCCGCGGCTACCGGAGGAAATAGGCGCCCGATGGCACATCGCACCGGGTCGTCCTTACGAGGTGGCCTGCGGGATCCGTCAGATCACCGAGAACTTCCGGGACAGGGCCCACCTTCCGTTCGTCCACCACAGAACCATGGGCCACACGAGTAAGGAGGTGCCGCGGTATCGGGTTGAAAGGAAGGGCTGGGAGCTCAGCTACAGCACAGGCGTTCAGCTCACGCCGAATCGCGCGGACGGAGATGGAGGCGACGGGGCTGGCCAGCATGAGATGCGGTACTTCGTGAGCCTGCCGTCATTCGCCTGTGTCTGCGTAGGTTCGCCATTCGGCGGCCGCCGCATCGTGATCCAGGTGGCGACACCCGTCGACGCGGCAGGGGAGCACGTCCGGCAGTTCTGGGCGGTGGGGATGGATGACGAGATGCTCGGGCGCGGGCTGGAGCTCCACGAGCTTCTGGCGGTGGAGGGGTCGATATTCGAGGAGGACCACGAGGTCCTGGAACGGCAGGTTCCGGCCGAGGCGCCGCTGGACCTGCATTCACAGGCTCACACCAGAGCCGATCGGTTCAGCATTGAATACAGGCGGACGTACCAGGAACTGCTCAGCGGGTACGCGGCGGGTACGGGCGCGGATCCGCTGCGAGAGCCGGAGCTTTCCGGCAGTTCGCCGGATCACTTCCAGGGAGCTACATGATGACTGAGCCGCTTACGGAGCGCAAGCCGCTTACGGACCGTAGGTTTTATACCTGTCTGAGCAGTGGAGCGCTGGGCATCGAAGTCAGCTTCCCTGAGTCGGTGCGGCTCGCGAGCGAGTACGGCTTCGAAGGCGTGGCCCCGGAAGCCGGATACCTGGCAGCGCTGCTACCTGACGAACGGCGCCGGCTCCACCAGCAGCTGGCGGAGACGAACCTCCGGTGGGGCAGCCTTCGCGTACCCGTAGATGTCGACGCGGAGGATGCTGTCTACGCCGACGGGATGACAGGTCTCGCGCGGTGGAGTTCTGTGGCCGCGGAGGCTGGCGTTGACAGGACTCATATGACTCTCGCGCCGGGAAGTGACATGCTCCCGCGAAGCGAGAACTTCGCGCGCCATGTCGACCGGCTGAACCGCGTCGCATCCGTGCTCAGCGACCACGGGCTGGAACTGGGCCTTGAGTACATCGGGTCACGCGAGGTGCGAGCCAGATCGCGGTATGCCTTCATCCACACGTTGCCCGGGCTACTCGAACTGCTCCGCGCTATTGACCCCCATGTCGGCGTGGTGCTCGACAGCTTCCACTGGTATACCGCAGGGGACTCGGTGGCGGACATCCTTGCGCTGGCACCGGAGGACGTCATCTCAGTTGAGATCAGTGACGGAATCGCGGGAGTGCCGCGCGATGAACAGGAAGACCTGTCCAGGGCGCTGCCCGGGACGACGGGTGTCATCGATGTCACCGGCTTCCTGCACGCCCTCGCCCGTATCGGGTACGCCGGACCTGTCCGGGTCGAGCCGTTCTGCAAAAACCTGGTCGGCAAGTCACATAACGAGATTCTCGCCGCGACGAAGGCGTCACTCGCCGCGCTGCTGCCTGACCGCATTCGTCAGCAGTGAGAACGTCATCATTGCCGGCGGAAGGAGCGCTGATGTGCTCGTAGCTGGTCGCACGTACCAGTCTATGGTCGAGGTCCTGGATGACACCGCCGGACGCTACCCCGACTGGCCCGCCGTCGAGTCTCGCCACCGCACCCTGACATATGCCGCATTGCGTCGGGCGAGCGGCACGGTAGCGACCGAGCTGAGCAGGCTGCTGATCGGAGATGAGCAGCGAGTAGCTGTCGTCGCGCCGATGTCGAATGACTGCGTCGTGGAGATGTGCGGTGTCATGCGTGCGGGCGCGGCGTACCTGATCGTGGACAATGCGATGCCATCGCAGTACCTCCGCACGCTGGTGGCGGAGGCGTCGGCGCGTGCCCTGGTGGGCAGGGCCAGCGACTTGGACGAGGCCGGCGACGTCGGTGTGCCGAGAATCCCGACGGTGATCGACGGCCGAGGTGAGTCCCCAGGCGTGCCCCTGCCTTGCGAAGATGGGCTCGCGACTGTCATTTACACGTCAGGATCCACCGGCGCCCCCAAGGGCGTAATGATTACGCACCGCGGTCTGCTCAACCTCGCGGGCGCCGCAGCTGACGAATTCAGCCTGTCGCACCAGGATCGGATCCTCAGCCTCGCACCACCGAGCTTCTCGGCCTCACTCGAAGAGGTGTTCCCGGCCATGGTTGCCGGAGCTACGGTGGTGTTTCCCCGGGACAGGCGTATTGCCGCCTCGCCACCTGCGCTGATCGACGAGTTGACCATGAGCAGGATCACGGTCGTGGAGCTGCAGACGCTGGTGTGGCGGCGACTCATCGACTGGGTCTGCGCCGAGAACGCTCGGCTGCCTCGCAGTTTGCGGCTGGTGATCGTTGGCGGCGAGCGGCTGAGCAGGACGAGCCTCAAGGCCTGGGCCGAGATCTCGGACATCCCGATCGTCCATGTCTACGGGCCCACCGAGTACACGGCAACCGTAACGTACGGTCGCCTCAACATCCCGCACATTGTTGCCGGGGACGGGGGGGCACCGATCGGGCGCCCGATCCGGGGTACGGCCGTCTACCTGCTCGATGGCAGCGAACGTGTCGTGCGAGGCGCTGCGCACGGTGAGCTCTGGGTAAGCGGAGACTCGCTGGCCCGCGGTTACCTGGGGCGCCCCCGTGAGACCGCGGAAGCATTCCGGCCCCACTCGCACGGAGCCCGCATCTACCACACGGGGGATCGCGTACAGCGCGGCCATGATGGCAGCCTCACCTTTCTTGGACGCTGCGACGAGCAGGTCAAGGTGAATGGCGTGAGAATAGAGCCGGCCCACGTTGAGGCCGTACTGCAGGCGCACGCCGATGTGCGGGAAGTTATGGTTCGCTCCCACGTAGGCGAGGATGGCAGCGGGTGCCTGGTTGCCTATGTGTCACTGGTGCCGGATGCCGACGTAACTACCAAGGACTTGCGGCTGCACCTCGCCGCGGCGATGCCGAGCAGCATGATTCCGGAGTGGATTCTGATTGTCCCCGAATTGCCGATGACGGCGTTCGGCAAGATTGACCGGGCGAGGCTCCCGGATCCTTTCCAGGACGCCGGGAGTTAGGAGCGTGCGACGTTGAACCGTGATGCCATTACCGGAGACCTGCGTGAAATCCTGTCCGGCCTGCTGCGAGTCCCCGTCCTCGAGGGCGATGATTTCCGTGCGCTCGGGGTCGACTCGATCGTGACGATGCGGATGGTCGCTGCCGTACAGAACAAGTTCGGTGTCGAGATCCCGCTCGCGTCGGCATTCATGGCGAGGAACGTCGGGGAACTCGCCGACACCATCGAGCAGGCGATCTCGCGCGTGAGCGCGGGATGATCGCGACTTGACTAGACCCCCGGCAGAACTAGGAGGAGCGTCCGTGGTTACGTTGCGGGTGGGCATTGCCGGCCTCGGCCAGGTCGCCCAGATCATGCACCTGCCCGTGCTCAGATCGCTCCGGCACCTCTACGAGGTGGTCGCCATCTGCGACGTATCGGCAGAGCTACGGGGCCGGGTAGGCGATGAGTACTCCATCCCGCGACGGTACCCGACGGTCTATGACCTGCTCGAGAGGGAGAAGCCCGACGTCCTGTTCGTCCTCACCCCCGACGAGACCCACTCCGAGATCACGGTGACTGCTCTCGAAGCCGGCGTCCACGTCTTCGTCGAGAAGCCCATGTGCCTGTGCATCCGCGAAGCCAACGACATCCTTGCCGCCCAGAAGCGCTCGGGCAGGCAGGTGATGGTGGGTTACATGAGGCGATACGCATCCGCTTTCATCGAGGCCAAGAAGCTCCTGGATACCTACTCTTGCGTCAACTATGCGCGGGCCCGCGGGATCATCGGGGAGAACCATATGGTCATCGACCAGGCCACGGCGGTGGTATCGGCCGACCTTCCGTCTGAGACACTGGCTGAATCTCGCACGCGCCGCAGGAATCTGATCCTCGAAGCGGTCGGAGACCTTCCCGACAAGTACGTCCGGGCTTATCGCGAACTGTGCGGCCTCGGCTGTCACGACCTGAGCGCCCTTCGTGAGCTGCTAGGGCCGCCTCGTGATGTTATCGCGGCCAGAACGTGGAATGATGGCAGGTTCATCACCGCTCTGCTTGACTACGGCGACTTCGTTGCCAGCTACGAGGGTGGCACCGACGCTCAGCTCAGGTTCGATGCACATATCGAAGTCCAGAGCGAGTCTGGCTCGTTCACGCTCCGCTATGACACCCCCTACATCCGCCATCTCCCCACCGAGCTGCACACCTGGGAGACCCGTTATCCCTCGCTGCGCCGCTCCACCTTGCGGCCCACGTTGAAGGATCCGTTCACGGAGGAACTCGAGTACCTCCATCGAGTCATCTGCTCCGGAAATGAGCCGAAGACGAGCCCAGACGACTTCATCGCTGACCTCGAGCTGTTCCGCGCCATCGTCATTGCTGCCGCACAGGAGTGACAGGATATCCCAGGATCGGTTTCATTCTCATGGTCATGCATTCACTTCGGGTTCGTAACCCAGGCCAGGATCTGCGTCTCAAGGCCGTGACCGCCGTACGCGCAGGCGTGGGACTGCTGGCGACACTGGACGCCTTCGAAACCTCCGGCCGCTACTATTACCTGTCGCGGGACATGGACTACCTGGCTTACGTCGGGTCCCTGCTGAGGTCCGCCGGCGGTTCGTCCGCAGCGCCGCGGCCGCTGACGGCCAGCCGCGAATCTGTCGTCCACGATCTCGCCGCGCGCTACGAGCGGTCTCAAGGGCTTGGCGAGGGCAGGCCACTGCTTGTCGACACCGGATTCCACGGGAATGTGCTCCGAATTCTCCTCCAGCGCTGGCCGGACGCGCGAGGCCGCCTGCTCGAGTCCCACTGCGGCGGCATTCCCTCTTCTCGCGTCGCGCTGAGGCTGGCGGGACTGCTCACCGATCATCCGTTCGACCGCAGACGGTGGGTGGTGCGATTCATTGAGGACGTGCCGCACGAGTTCAGCAAGACGGAGAGTTACATTGCGTCGGCAGGAAGCACCGTTCCGGTTCGCGCGCCGGAGATGGAAGCCGCGGCGGCGGAGTTTCGCGAACTGGTCCGGGAGGAGTTCACGAACGCGGGTGCCGCGGAGCAGCTGTACGCGGACGTGTACCCGTGCTTGCGGATCCTTGCCGACTGGCTGCGGCACACACAGGGCCGGTACGTGATTGAGTTTCGTCCCGACAGCTTCGGGCCGGACTCGTCGTCCGCCGCGCCGTTCCTGTGGACTCACCTGGTCATGGCATTGAGAGATCTATGTCATGACATCAGCTGGCGCGGACGCGGCACCGCCACATCCGTGCGTGTCCGCTCCGAGGGTAATGCGGACCGATGGCAGCCGGTGGCGGCCAGGATCTCGGCGGAGACGGGGGTCGCCGTCGCGGTGTCAAGCCACTTCCCTGGGCCGCGACCTACCCGTATCGTCGATGTCGGGGTCAGGGCGCACCCGCAGAGTGCCGTGGGGGTGATTGTGGAGGAACTCGACCGGAGTTCCTGGCAGCTCTCGTCTGAGGATCTCGGCGACTGTGTCGGGGCCCTGCGCTCCATGGGCCTGCTGTCTGCCGCGATAGCAGATCTGATCGATACCATCCGCCTGCGACCCGCGGGCTGGGATCTGTCCAGGCTGCATCCCCTACTCGGATTCCTGTCCAGCTGAGCTGTGCGTCGCCGGGGATTCAACAAGGCGGCACATCAGCTTCTGCACACATTCGGCAGGAAGTCCCGCGCCGGACAGCTGATCTCTTACCTGGGCGAACTTCTCCATCGTCTCCCGCAGGACGGAGCGCAGCGAGATGCTTCGGCGCCTCAGCCGCCGCCGGAGCGCCTTCCTGTCGTCGGGGAGCCGCAGCGATTCGTACATCCGGGGCAGCAGCCTGTTACTGTAAACGTAGTCCTCGGCAATCTCTTCCGTGGACACGCCAGCGAGCGCGAGCAAGAGCATCGCGATGAAACCGGTCCGGTCCCGGCCGTACCGGCAATGCACGAACACCCCACCCGGCGGCGCGTCCGCCACCGCCATCAGAGCAGACGCACATCTGTCGAGCTTCTCTTCCAGGAATCTGGGGAAGTACAACGGAGGGACATCAACACCGTCAGCACAGCATTTTGCCCAGAAAGTCGTGTCCGCCGCGTTGTCCAGCGGGCAATGCACGATCGAGATGCCGTTGCTCAGGGCCTCTGGGTACTCCTCTCCTACTTCGCGCAGCGATATTATCGTCCTGATGCCGTGGTCCTTGAGGCTGCGCCATCCGCCTTCCGTCAGCCCGTGGTGCGGCGCCCCCGATGCGAGCTCGAAGCCGATCGGGGAGTCTCCGCGGACGACCGCACCCCAGCGTGTGCGATGCTGACCGTCAGCAGTCACGATGCCACCCAGGTCGCGGATGTTGAAGCAGCCTTGCCACTTCAAACGCCGCTCCTGAGGCCTAATCATGGCTGTTCGCCTTCGGATGGATCTCAACCAGTCGTTCTCGCCACAGATCCCAGACCTCGTCCGCCAGGTCCACGGCGGGTGCGGCCGGAGTCCCGAACATGCCAGATATACCCAGTACTAGCATATGCGATGGGATCCTATCCTTCAGGCGAGGTATTACATGTCGCGAAAGCATCCGAGCTACTTAGCGCCCTTACCGTGGGGTACTGGAAGATGTCGCCGAGAGCCAGTTCTATGTGGAGTTCGCGCTGAATTAGGCTTATCAGCCGGACCGCGACCAGAGAATGGCCCCCCAGCTCGAAGAAGTCATCCTCCGCGCCGACTGCTGGCACCTCAAGAACCTCGGCCCAGATCTCAGCCATCTTGGTCTCGACCGCACCACGGACCGAGTTGTCCGGACGATCTGACGACGTCGGAGGCGTCGGCGTCGGCAATGCGCTCTTGTCAACCTTGCCATTCTGGGTAACCGGAAGCTGATCCATCATGACGATTTGCGCGGGGATCATGTACTCCGGCAGGCTGGAGCGCAGAAACCGGATCAGCTCCGGCGTCTCAATTGACTCGCCGACCGCATATGCAAGGAGGCGTACTCCGCCTGCGGAGGAACTATCGGCAACCACCAGCGCCTGACTGATACGGGGATGCCTTTCCAGGGCGGCCTCGACCTCGCCGGGCTCCACCCTGCATCCTCGGATCTTTACCTGGTTATCGGCGCGTCCCAGGAACTCGAGGTTCCCGTCGGGAAGCCACTTGCCAATGTCGCCGGTTCGATACAGCCGTGCCCCGGGGTCGTCACCGAACGGGTCCGGAGAAAAACGCAGCGCGGTATGTCTGGGCATATCTAGATAGCCCCGCGCCAGTCCTGGACCACCGATGCATATCTCGCCTATGAAACCGACCCCAGCTGGTCGCAGTGTGTCATCCACTACATAGACGGAGGCGTGGGCCATTGGCCGCCCGATCGGAAGTGCCTCGCGTGCCGGAGGCTCTCCCGCGCACGCGAAACTTGCACTGGTGATCGCTGTCTCAGTCAGCCCGTAGACGTTGGTCAGCGGGATGCCAAAGCGGAGCCATTCCGTAAGGGTCTCATAGGAGATGCGCTCGCCCCCGACGAGAATCTGGCGGAGGTGGCTGGGCATCCCGCCGGGGATGTACTCGAGTGCACGTACGAGTTCAGCCCAATAGGCTGCCGGAAGTTCACAGATGGTGACCTGGAGCTCGAGAATCGTCTTGATGAGCCCGGCCGGTGTCTTGGCGGCGGATCCGCTGCCGGGGAAGACGACTGTCCCGCCGGCCGCCCAGGTCGGGAAGATCTCCTCTGCGTGAACGTCAAACGTTGGGGGTGCGAGCTGGAGAAACCTGTCCGCTGCGGTCAATCCGAATGCTGGTGCAGCAGAATGGCAATAGGCGATCAGGCTGTCGTGCGTAAGCATTACCCCCTTGGGCACGCCGGTTGAACCTGAGGTATATAGCACGTAGGCTAGGTTCTGGCGGCGCACGCCGGAGTCAGGGTTCGTACCAGGGCAGGAAGCCGTTTCCTGGCGGACTCTTAGCGCATCCACCACTATAGCTGGAGAGCCTCCCGGCACCACGCTGGCCGTCCGCTCACTGGCAATGACAGTGGCGGCGCCGCTGGAAGCCAGGATCGACTTTGCCCGCTCCGCAGGAGCATTCGGATCTAGCGGAAGGTATACGCCGCCCGCCTTCATTACCGCCAGGATGGCGATAGTCCACTGTGGACCAGGCGGCAGCAGAATGGCGACCGTAGTTTCCACTCCAACGCCGCGTGATCTCAGGTAGTGGGCCAGGCGGTTTGCCGCCATGTTAACTTCAGCATAGCTGAATGATACTCCTACGGAACAGATCGCTTCAGCGTGAGGAGTGCGCGCTGCCTGTTCCTCGAACATGCCATGCAGCGTGGCCGGTCCCGGGCCAGTCTGCCGCGAGGGTGATCCAGGAAAGCGGCGGAGTACTGTTCGCCGTTCTGGCTCATCCATTGCGGACGCGGCTCCGATCCGTTGCTCCGGATTGCGGGAGAATTCGGCCAGGAGCGCAAGGTACTGTGTGCCCAGATGTTCAATCAGCCCAGCATCAAGTACTTCCTTATCATACTCGAGCTGAATCTCCATGCCGCTGTCGATGTCGAGGACCGTGGCGCTAAGGTCAAATTTCGCGGCACCGTTCGGTATATCGAAGAGTGAGACAGCTGCTATGGCAGCCGACATGTCGGTCAGTTTAGGGTACGTGTCGTAGGAGAACATCGTCTGGAACAGTGCGTTCCGGCTTGTGGCCCGGCCTGCCTGCATGCGCTCGGCCAGCTTCTCGAATGGAAGTCTCTGGTGGGTCAGAGCGTCCAGGACCGTCTGTCGTGTCTGCGCCACCAGATGGCTGAATGGGCTATCGGGCTCGGGTCGCATGCGCAACAGGACGGTGTTAACGAACAGCCCTATCAGGTTCTCGACCTCTGGCAGGTCTCGGCCGGCCACAGGGCTGCCGATCAGCAGGTCCTCTTGCCGTGCGTGGCGAGACAGCAGGACGCTCCAGGCTGCCACCATAACCATGTACGAAGTGGCGTTGAGCGTCCGCGCCAGCCTCGTGACCAAATCGCGCGTGGCCGCCGGCACGATGAACCGATGGTCTTCACCGCCATAGCCGCGTCTCCCCGGCCGTCTGCGCCCGCCGTCCAGCGACAATGAGGTGGGAACACCCGACAGTTGCCGCTCCCAATAAGCCAGGTCATCTTCGAACCTGCCCGCCGCGAATTGGGCACGCTGCCATGCCGCGAACTCGCCGTACCGCATGGGCAGCTCCGGCAGTTCCGCCATAGCACTGGACGAGGCCGACGCGTACAGTGCCGTCAGCTCATCCCACAACAGCCTGAGCGACCATCCGTCGAAGACGACGTGGTGGACGTTCACGAGGAGCACGCTCGTGCGGTCTGCGGCAAGGAACAGCTCAGCGCGCAAGAGCGGACCCGCGGCCAGATCGAACCCCTCGCGGGCACTGGCTTTCAGCCGATGATCAATTACCCTGGCGTCCAATCCTCTGAGATCACTGACGAGTACGTCAACAGGGGCCGGGGGATCCACTGTTGCGAAGAGCTGGCCAGCTGTCTCTGAAATTCTCGATCGGAGGACGTCATGCCTTCGTGAAATTTCAGTAAGGCATCTCCGCAACAGCGAGACGTCAACAGCACCTTCCAGTTTTACTGCGAATGGATTCCCGTAAAGGTTCACATCCGGAGTGAGCTCTTCCTGAACCCAGAGCCCTTCTTGGGCATAGGAAACCGCATGGCGTGAGTGAGTATTTTGGTTCATCTCGCATCGCCCGCTAATGGATGGTCCTGGATTCGCATCGTACTGCCATCTGCCTCCGCGTCTGCCAAGAATGGGGAGTCCGCCTTCCACGGGCCTATTACCTGCCTATCGAGTTATTGCTGGTCCGATAGCTGGGTGACAGGGGCGCGACAGGCTGGTCCGGCATCGTGTCGTGTACCAGTCAATAGCTGACCGTTGAAGGAAACCCATGCCGCCGGAAGACAGCGAGGACGCGGATGCGGGACTAAGGTACCGCGTCGTACCTCTCAGCGGGGGCTGGACGTGGTCGTCAGCGGCAGCCAGAAGACTCTGATGGGCCCGCCCGGGCTCGCGATCACCATCCAGCCCGAACCAGCTCACGCAGGGCTCATCAAGGCGATCCGCGTCGCGGGCGGCCGACGCGTCCCAGTCGGTGAGGCTGAAGTACTCGTCTGGATGGGAGAGGACGCTGCGGAGCTTAGCAGTCTGCTGTCCGGTCTGCCAGCGGTGCGCTGGGTGCAACTGCCCTCGGCCGGCGTGGACACCTACCTGCCATGCATGTGCGACAGGCAGACCTGGACCCGCGCACAGGGTGTGTATGGCGTGCCGGTCGCCGAGCACGCGCTGATGCTGGCCTTGGCGTGCCTGCGCGGCGTTGCGGTTTCTGTGAGATCCCGCCAGTGGTCGCCGCAGCCCTCAGTCGCTCTCACTGGGGAGGACGTGCTGATCGTGGGGGGTGGCTCGATCGCGACTGCGCTGCTGGATCTGCTGAATCCATTTGACGTGCGAGCGACTGTGCTGCGCTGCCATCCGCGCTCTATGGCCGGAGCCGCGTCGGTTTTGCCGATGCCGATGCTCGACGAGGTACTGCCGTGTGCGCGTGTTGTCTTCTTGTGCGCGCCTCTGACCCCGCAGACAGACGGGCTCATCGATGCTCAGAGAATGCGACTGATGCGATCCGACGCATGCCTCGTCAACGTGGCGCGCGGCAGGCTTGTGGTAACGGATGATCTTGTTGGCTGCCTCTCGACCGGGCAGATCACGGCCGCGGGACTTGATGTCACTGACCCCGAACCGTTGCCGTCGGACCATCCCCTGTGGAGGCTGCCAAACTGCATCATCACCGCGCACAGCGCAGGGGAACTAGGACGTTGCATGCCAGCGTTCGTCCAGCTCGTTGAGAACAACATAAGACGGTGGAGAAATGGCGAGCAGCTTATCGGGCAGGTCGATATTACCCTTGGCTACTGACGGTCCAGCCGATGAAGCGCGTCTATCAGGAATTCGTCCCGGCGGACGGTAATGGCGGGACCGTCCAGGTCCGTACGCCCCTGGTCGTGGAGCGGCGGCAGGCAGTAAGCCATGTCGGCAAGTGTGCACAGCGCGGCCACCACGTCGCAGTATGCGACGCCATGGGGTGATGGCCTGCGTCGGTCGCCGGAAAACGGCCACCGTGACACCGCCGCCCCCGGTCCTTGCGGGGCTGTGAACCGGCAACAGGAGGACGCGCCGCAGAGCGCCAGTTAGTGACCGCCCGGTAGCCAGTCTCCTCGCCGGGTCGTCGCTGCCGCCATGAGGAGACACTGTGTCGCTTGCGCTGCCTGAAGCGCTGTTTTTCGTCGGGATTGACTGGTCTTCCGAGATCCACGCGGTGTGCGTGCTGGATCCGGGTGGCCGGCAGGTCGCCGCGTTCCCGGTCGCGCATACCGCGGACGGGCTGGCGCGGCTGATCGCGGTCCTGGCCCGGCTGGGTGACCCGGCCGGCATCCCGGTCGCGATCGAGCGGCCGAACGGGCGGCTGGCGGACGTGCTGCTGGAGGCCGGGCACCCGGTCGTGCCAGTGAGCCCGAACGCGATCAAGACCTGGCGATCGCTGCCCTGGCCGGCATGACACCGGTCACCAAGGCCTCCGGCAAGCACCGCGCCGTCCACTTCCGCTGGGCCTGCAACAAGCGATTCCGCCAGGCCATGACCACCTTCGCCGACAACAGCCGCCCCGCCAGCCCCTGGGCCGCCCAGATCTACGCAGCCGCCCGGGCCGGCGGCCAGGACCACCCGCACGCCATCCGCATCCTGGCCCGCGCCTGGATCCGCGTCATCTACCGCTGCTGGCTCGACGGCGTCCCCTACGACCCGGCACTCCACGGCGCCGCCGGCCGCCTCACCCGGGCAGCCTGAATGCCCCCGCCGCGTAACGATACCCGTAACGACACGACCGCGGGCTGCCCCGTCTGCGGCACCCCGTTCACCCGCACCGGCCGGCGCCGGTACTGCACCGATGCCTGCCGCCAGGCCGCCTGGCGCCACCGCACCGCCACCCGCCCCCCAGCCATCCCGCCGCAGCCGCCGCGACGGCACCATCTACGAATGCACCAGCTGCCAGGCCCGCTACCTCAGCGACCAGTGGTGCCCCGACTGCAGCCGCCCCTGCCGGCGACTCGGCCCCGGCGGCCACTGCGCCTGCGGAGAACTCCTCACCATCGACGAGCTGCTCAACGGCAGCTGACCACCCAGCACCCACCGAGCCATCAAGATCAAATCCACTACAGGTTGACACAGGGGGTGTCATGCGTCCAGCCTATGTTTCTTCCGCCGATCTGTTGAGAAGGAACAGGTCATGGTCGATCACATGAGTAAGGGCATAGCGCCAAGCCAAGATGTTGTTGAGCTGCGGAAACCAGTGCTCTGGGATCGCGCAGCCGGTGTCCTTCTCGGCTTGGCCTGCGGTGACGCGCTCCGGGCTGGTAGCGACACACCCGGCGAGTACTCCGCCATTACCGAACTGCCAGTCGCGATCGCCCAGATCGCGGCCACGGGCGCGGAGCTAGGCGAGCCAGAGTCCCTTTATGCGGTGGCGGACCAGGTCCGTGCCACGCCGGGTAGCCTGCCCCCGGCCGCCGCAGGCATAGCACTCGCCCATCTTGATAATCCCAAAGCTATGGCCAAGACCGTCCAGGCACTGCGCCGGATCACGGGTGACGGAGTGCTGACTGGAGACGCCTGCCTGCTCTGGTGCTCCGCCATCCAGCATGCAGTGCTGGATGGCGATCTTCATGGCTGGCGAAGGGGGCTCGAGCTGCTGCCTGAGCAGCGGCGCGATCTGTGGGCTGGCTGGCTCGGCGCAGCCGCGTCCGGGCTGCCGCTGCCGCTCATCGTCCATGAACCCGCCGTGGCGTCATTCCTGTCCGCCTGGTCAGCAATTACAAGAACCCCAGGAGTGACAACGTCACCCTCAGCCGGAACCTTCGGCTGCCAGCACCTTCAGCATGCGCTCGTGTCGGCAGCTACTGCCACGACCGGTACCGCGGCCGCGACGGCAGGAGCGCTGCTCGGCGCCCGCTGGGGCGCCTCAGCCGTCCCTTCCCGCTGGCAGCTTACGCTGTCCGGGCCGACCGGGCTGCGCGCGTCCGATCTGGTCCGGCTGGCCATCCTGGCCGCCTGGCGCGGTCGTCCGGATGCCGCTGGCTGGCCGGTCGCCAGCCACCACCCATCGGAGCCTGGCAGTAAGCCGGCAGTTGTGAGGCACCCGCATGACCCGGACCTGCTGCTCGGCAACCTTGCCCTTGCCACGGCTGACGGTCTGGCGGAACTCAGCGTGGGTGCAATAGTGTCGCTGTGCCGGGTTGGCACGGCCGACTTCGCACAAAGCGCCGAGGCGGCTGCTCGCCTGGAGGTGTGGCTGGTCGACTGGCCGGGCGGCAACGCGCACCCCCATTTCGTGGTGGATCAGGCAGCCCTCGCCATAGCGAAGTTTCGCGCCGAGGGCAAGAAGGTGCTAGTGCACTGCTCGGCTGGCCGGAGCCGCACCCCCATGGTGGCAGCCCGCTATTCCACCCTGGCTCTTGGCGTCCCGCCCGCCGAGGCAGTCGCGGCACTCCGCCAGGCGCTGGGTCCCGTAGGCATGCGGATCAACCCCGAGCTCCGGGCAGTACTGTACGAGCTGGCCGGCGAGGACGTGCCTCCCGTAGACGAGGCCGAGGCTGCCCTGTGGGACCCGCCCGGACAGTGATGGACGAAGCCTGCGAGGAAAACGGGCCCGGGGGTGCGATTTCCCCCCGGGCCCCCAACCGATAGGCGGCGGGTCAGCGCGCGGATCAGCATGCTGGACCACGACGAGGCGGCAGCCGCGCACAAGGCTGACGTCGGCCGGCTGTTCGTCATGCGGGATTCCAAGGACCCGGCTGGCCCCGCCTGTACTTCACCGTGAGCGAGTGGGACGCCTTCACCCGCGGCATGAAAGACGGCGCGTTCGACGACCTCAGCTGACACTCCCGCGCGGGTCGCGGCCGGGACGAAGGAACCCTTCATTCCGGCCGTCCGGCCTTGCACCTTCAGTCGGTGACGGGATCGGCGGCCCATTCGCCCGCAGCGCCTCGGCGCCGCCCGCGCGTGGCTCATCACCCGGCTGCCCGGCCCGGCTCGCTGCCGCCCGGACACGGTCGCCTTCCTCGACGACGACTGCGTTCCCGCCCCGGATGGCACGCCGCCCGCGCGGCCACGGCAGCAGGAGCCGCGCTGGCCTTCGGCCCCCGCTTCCCCGGTCGCCTCCGCGGCCTGGGCGCCCGGGTCCGGGCCGCCGAAGCTGCCCGTTCGGGCTGGTGCTGTCGTTCACGAGCCTGCGCGAGCTGCCCCTGAGCGCACTGTGCGACGGCGACGTTGAAGAACACGACACGAGCGAGTGGGCCGACAGCGAGGACGCAGACGTGCGGTACCGCTTCATGGACCTGCTGAGCCGCACGGTGCAGGACTCGTATCCCGATCTGCGGTGGCACAACGCGCGGCGGCACATCCATTTCCGGGCCACCCCGGACCTGAGGCCGCGCAAGGCGGGGAAGGGCCCCAGATCGCGCGGGCGCGAACCACCTCGGTGGTGGCCTGCCGGGCCGTGATGTAGCCCAGCACGACCCCTGCCAGGCCGGCTAGGAAGCGGAGGCGAAGCTCGCGGTCGCGGGGCTGCGGGACGACCAGCAGCCTGCCCGCTGCGCGGCTGGTCCCGGCCATGACGGCGACCGGGGTGGCCGGGTCGCCGGCCAGGGTCAGCGGGATGAGGAAGCTCACCCAGGCGCAGGCCGACGCCGAGCACGCAGGCCGCAGCCACCAGGAGCGGCAGGAAGCCGCATTCCTGGCTGGCCTGGAAGCCGGCTGCATCCGGCTGTCCGAAGCTGATGCTGGCCATGATGACCTGCGGGCCAGCTCAGCGGACCAGCTCCTGCAGCCTGCCCGCGATCTCGGGCAGGCGCTGGAAGACGCCGCCACGGCCGCCGCGGGCTCGGCGACCGAGGCAGCGGTCGCGGACCAGGAACTGGAAGTCCGCGGCGCGGTCCCCGAGGTCCATCAGCAGGTTGCGGGTCTGCTGTGTGGTCCGCGGGCTATCTGGATGGGCGGTGACCCCGAGGGCATGAACGAAGCGCGAGCCAGCTTCGGTGACGAGCAGGCATTAGGCGCTGCAGCGTCTGCGCGCAGTCCACGTGGAAATCGGCGGCGGGCATAGTCGCCGCCCGGGCGTGCGGGAACTGCCGCCAGCTGCTGCCGGTATGCCGTTCCGGCGCGGGCGGGATACGCAGTGCACTGAGGACCCGGCGGATCGTGGGCGCGCTGACCCGGTGGCCGGGCTTGAGCAGCTCGCCCTGGATCCGCTGGTAACCCCGGGTCCGGTTCTCGGTGGCGAGCCGTTCGGTCAGCCCGGTGATCTGCGGGCTGACCGGTGGCCGGCCCGTCCGGTGCGGGCAGGCCCGCTTCCGGGTGACCAGGCGGCGGTGCCAGCGCAGGATGGTACCGGGCGTGACGAGCCGGAGTTCTTCGAGGTGCGGGCCGCTCGGCTAGAGAGCGCTGCCGAGGTATGGGACGCGGTCAGCGGAGAACGGCTGCTAGAGATGGGCCACGACGGCGCAGTAATCTGCATAGGTCACGAGCGGTGCCGTCATAGCGAGTCGACCGCGCATGTAGGCGGTTATCAGCTGCCGGGCAGGGGGCGGAGAGGCGCAGTGCGCAGGATCGTGGTGCCGGTGGCCTGGAAGACGGCCTGCTGTACCGTCCGCTCGCCGGTCGGGTGGGCGGTGATGCCGCCGAGGTGCATCCGGCGGGTGCCGTGCTCGATGAGCACCAGCACATGCAGCCTGGTCAGCGACACAGTATCTACGTGCAGAAAGTCGGCCGCGAGGATCCCGGCGGCTTGCGCGCGCAGGAACTGCCGCTAGGCCGGTCCGTCCCGGCGCGGCGCCGGGCCGATGCCCGCGGCGCGAAGGATCTCGTAGATGGTGGACGCCGCGACCGTAACGCCGAGCTTGGTCAGCTCGCCGTGAATGCGGCGGTAGCCCCAGAGTGGGTTCTCGTGCGCTAGGCGGATGGTTAGCCGGGCGATGCTCCGGATCGTTGGCGGCCGGCCGGGAAGACCTCCGCCCAGCGCCGCCGCGGGACGAACCGCGAGAGCACCGCGAACCAGGCCCGGTCAGCAGGGTCATACCGTACCCGGCCGGCGTTCCGGCGCAGCACCTGGCCAGCCAACCATCGCCGCGCCAGCCACGCTGCCGAAACGGGCAGGTCAACGATGTGATCGAGTTTCTGGGCGGCACAGGGTTGTGGTTGGCGGGGTTAGGTGCTTCCCTTCAAGAAGACGACGCAGGGTACATGACTATTCACTTAAAGTGATCTCTGTTCTTGTTGTCGAGGCCTGGACCCCGCCCCGACGTGAGGAGATGTTCCAGGCCCCTGCCCCCGTTCCGCGGTGAGGATTTGCCGGTCTGATCCGGGTGGCCTCGCTCGTCTGTGAGGAAGACCGCGTCGCCGCGGATGGATAGGGACCCGCCCGGGTTCCGCCCCGGAGGATGACGCGGGGACAGGAACGGGAGACCGCTCATGGCTTCGTCCACCCCGACATCCACCCTGACCCACCGGCCGCGCAAGGGGCTGCGCCGCCGGTTCACCACGCTGGCCTGCCCGCTCGTGCTCGCGGCGGCCGGCCTGTTAACCCTGGCCGGGCCCGCGAACGCCTCGTCCACCATATCGGTGTCACCCACCACGCTCGCGCCGGGCGACACGTTCACCATCAGCTTCACCGCCACGCGGGACTTCGACTCCTCGCGGGACGGCATGGGCTTCTTCGCGGGCAGCAGCTCGCTGGGCAGCCTGGACTCCTTCACCACCGTGGTGTCCTGCAACGGGCCCGTCGCGGGCCCCTGCACCACGCTCGCGGGTCTCGGCTACATCGTCCCCACGGGCCCCGTCCCCGTCGGCACCACCGTGTCCGGGTCCCTGACCCTGCGAGTGAACGCCGGAACCCCGGCCGGGAGCTTCGCCGTGCGCTACCAATTCGACGGCGAGGCAACCGCGACCGGCCCGACCGTCACCATCACCGAAACCCCCGCCAACCAGATCATCACCCTGCATACCCTGGTCGACAGCTTCGGCCTCCAAGCCGGCATCCAGACCAGCCTGGACGCCCACCTCCAAGACGCCCTCACCGCGGTCAACAACAACCAGACCACCGCCGCCTGCACCGCCCTGGCCGACTTCATCAGCCAGGTCAACGCCCAAGACGGCAAGAAGATCACCCCCGACCAGGCCCAGCAACTCCGTACCTCCGCAACCGCGATCCAAACCAACCTGGGCTGCTAGACGACCACCCGCCGGCACCGCCTGACTCCAAGGTACGGCCCCCGCTCCCAGGCCCATGGCGAGCCCGGGAGCGGGGTCGTGGTGTGTCGTCAGGCTCTGCTGTCGAGCTAGTCCTGGGCGTCCTCGGTCATCCGGCGGCCGTGGCTACGCGCGGCTGCATCGCGCCGGCTGCGGCACGATTACCAGCAGGCCGCCGTTCACCGGCGCCTACATCAAGGTCTGCTCGGCCTCGCTGGCGGAGCTTGACCGGTGGGCGCTGCGCCGGGCCGGCGAGAGGACCGCCTCCGCGCTTGTGGAGCTCCGGTCAGTGCCCGCGGCGGCCCGCACCGGCGCGCAGGCTCCCGGGGTCTCCGATGTCCCGCGACGGACGTCGACACCGATTATCCCCCAGTTCTGCGGCGGAGGCCTCCGGGCGGGCCAGCCCGAGCACCTGATGCCCCGCGTCGAGAAGGTCGCGGACTACCGCTGAGCCCACGTATCCGGTGACGAAGATGCGCATGATCGCAAATCCCTTGCCTGGGTATGGGCGATGTCTATTCGCTGATGCGGACGCGGGTCTTGTCGCGGGACCGGGTGAGCGACCAGAACAGGTCCGCGATCTTCGAGGGCTCGATCGCCCCGGAGATGGCGGTCGCCGTGCCTTTGACGGATCCGACGATCGTCACCTCGCCCACGTAGATGCCGTCATCGCGAAGCCGCTCGGCGAGGATGCCCACCAGCTTGGACTTCGCGGCGTTCTCCAGGGCGACGCCGTCGTTGCTGAGCATCTTCGCGTACGCGTCGGCCTGGGAGGTGTTGTCGCCCAGAGCGCCGTTCGCGACCAGGATCGCGGCTTCCGTGCTGGACTTCAGGTCGTCGAGCGCCGCTTGCGTGCAGGCGAGCAGCCCGCTGACGCCGACGCCGAATGCCCCGGTGACGTCTTCCGGCGCAGTGTCGAGGACGTTGCGGACCGCGCCGCCGCGGAAGGCGGTCCAGAGCACCGCCGAGATCGGGCCGAGTTCCTTCCGGATGCGCGCGACGGCCTCCCGGACGAGCGCGGGATCTGAGGCGTCGGCCTCGTAGGCAGTGGCGACGATGCCGTCGGCCTTGAACCGGGCCACGCCGTCGGCCAGTCTCTCGGTGCTCCGGCCGACCAGCGCGATGGTGTAGCCCTCGCGCGCGAACCGCTGCGCCGTCGCGTGCGAGATGCCGGGCCCGTAGCCGAAGGCAATGAATGTTCCCATGCTAATTTCCATTCTGATCGGTGATTCCGATTCGGATGTGACGCCGCGGCGCGGCGTCAGTCCCGGTCCCGGTGCCGGGAGCGCCCGCCGGCTCAGGGCAGGTGTCGGTTCGCATCAAGATTCGCATGAGGGTCTTCGGGCGGGATCGTCACGGCTGCGATTCCAGCGCTTGCCAGGGGTTGCGTCAGACGATGCGGCGAGGGGGTCGGCCCGGTGCTGTTGTCGACCGCTGGGGCGCCCATTCCCGCCCGTGGCGCGTCCCGGGTCGGCGCGCGAGCCTGCCCCGGGCCGGTGCCGTAGCCGAGATTGGCGCCGACGGCGTCGGTCATCTCACGGTTGAGCCGCAGCGAGAACTCATGGCTGCTCATCGGGCTCTCCCTCCTGCGTGGGGTGACTGTGGCGCGAGATGAAATGGCGGATGTGCTTCCCGTGGTTGTCGGCGCTCCCGGGAGTCGGCCAGACTTGCATGCGCTGCTCCGTGCCCTGCGCCGCTGGGTGGATCGACCGGATGACGAGGAGGTCACCGCGACCAGGGAAATAGGCCGCAGGCTCATCGCCTCGAACAGGCGGGCCCGGCATGACTACTCGATCCTCAGGACATGGGAGGCCGGGATAGTCCTGATCGGTAACGAGGTGAAGCCCCTGCGCGCCGGCCACGCGTCGCTGGCCGGCGCGTTCGTCCAGGCGGACGACGGCGAGCTGATGCTCCACGGCCTGCACATCGCCGAGCACGCGTACGGCCGCCACGGCACCCGCGCGCTCCACCAGCCCCGGCGTACCCGCAAGCTGCTCCTGCACCGCAGCGAGATCGACAAGATCATCGGGAGGCTGGGCGACGCCGGCGTCACGCTCGTGCCGCTGTCGCTGTACTTCCAGGATGGCTGGGTGAAGGTGGAGATCGCCCTGGCGCGCGGTCGGCGGTCCTTTGACAAGCGGCAGGCAATCGCCCGGCGGGACGCCGACCGGGAGATTGCCCGCGAGCTCAGCGATCGGCTGCGTGGCCGGCGGCGACGGGCCCGCGGGTCGAGCTGAGAGGCCGAGAGAACGGACAACCGCCCGACGGCCATGACGTGATCCGCGATTATCTCCGCGGTTCCGATGTCCTTGGACGCCGTTGAGCGGCCGAGCAGGACCAGCCAGCCGCGACTTTTGGAACCCGGCAAGCAGCGTCGCAGGCGTCACCGGAGAGACCTCCGCCCAGCGGTGGCGAGGGATGAACCGCGTGAGCGAGGCGAGCCATGCCCGGTCGGCGGGCTCGTACCGCACCCGGCCGGCGTTCCGGCGCAGCACCGCGTTCTCGTGCCGGAGGACCAGCAACTCGGCGTTCTTCGCCGGGTCCCCGCGGCACACCACCACAGTCAGGCCGAACAACCAGCGCATGATCAGTCAGATGATCTTGATCAGTATCCGGTCAGCCAACCATCACCGCGTCACCGGCGCAAGTGAAACGGCAGGTGAACGACACGATCGAGTTCTCGGGCAGCACAGGTACCCGGTCCGGGTGATACTGCCCGCTCAGGTACGGCGTGTCGACTAGGAGAATGGCGAACCCGAGAAGCCGGCCGTGGGATGATGCTTGCAATGACTAACTGGCTTCGCAATGAAAGTCAACTTCGCCGTTCGTTCCTGGCCATTTTGGTTAGCCATCGAACATCGTCGGCGAAAGATTTCCGGTATGCGCTGAGAAATTCAACCAGTCGGCTTGTCGATCCTTCAACAAGGGCAGAGAATTCAGCAAGAGTCGTCAGGTCTTCGTCAAGGTTAAACAGCCGATCGATCTGTGGCATGGCCTCCACCATGCGCTGCTTTTCTCGTTCAATCCACGGGTCCATCAACTGGAATACCGCAAAGGCGGTCCCGAGGAATGGAATAACAGTCCCAGCAACATCCATTGCTGCAGCGCCGATCAGCTGGCTGGCATTGTTAAGAGCGCGCCGAGAAAGCGGAGGCTTATTGACATATGCTTGCGCTAGGTCGCTGTGAGAGAAGGCTAGGAAGAAGATGGGAATCTCAGCCGATGCGGCGCACACGCTGGTTACCCTCGCTGAGGCAAGCACGTTGTCGCGGCGGCGCTCGAATTCCCGGAGAAGGTCCTCGTCTTCTATCTTCGTCAGATCCATCTCATTAATTTCATCCATGGCCTGCCTGATTTGTGGTGCATAGTTGCTATCATCACAGTCGTGTAGGATGCCTTGCGCCATGTTAGACAGACGCATCATTCTCCCGGATAGCTCCCGATTGCTGGCGAGTACATGTCCGAACTTGTCGAGCGCCCCTATGCTGTGGCTAGCCGCTTGCTGAGCCGTGATGAACCCTAGAGCATCTAGCCCGCTACTCAGCAGCTCGCCCCGATGGGCCCGGACATCTTCGGCGAGCCCCGCGGCCTCCTCCATGAGTTGCCTGGCATTCAGCGCTTGTGCTGGTGTCAACATTGGCGGCCCGAGCCTTTCTCCTCCACCGAAGGAAGTGAATGTGTGGACCGTATCACATGAACAACGAGGAGTGTCATAGCCTTTCAGCTGCGGAACTGGCATTCGCTGGCGCCGCCCAGCCGAGCGGTTCGAACCTGGCCGAACCAGGCAGGAATTCCACCGCGAGGTCCAGGTCCCTGCGCCGCGCGGCAGGTCATGAGTCGGGCCGTCAACTACTGGTCACGTCGCCGCCAGCAGGACAGAGCAAAGGCAGCCGCCGCCCACAGCAATTTGGATGCGTAATTCCCGCAGGCACGCCCGCATGTCACTGAGCCAGGTCAACCTGACCTACGTGTCCTGGTTGATGGTAGCGGAGCAGTTTCATGGCACGCATATCGGCGGATATCGCAGGTTTCGCGCGCTCGCACAGGAGCAGGGTAGCGTGTTCTGTCATGCGCACCGATCGGCCAACGCAACACTGCCCGTGTCGGTCATAAACTTCTCTCTTGAGTTCCAGGTGTTGCAGCAGTTATTCATGTGGCTGGCGCAACACTTTCACGGTGGTTGACACTAGCCTGGCCACATCAGGCCTTGCCCACAATCGAGGTCGAGTGCAGCACGGGGCAGCCAAGTCCTGGGTCTGGAGGCCTAGCTACAAGGTCCAGCAACAAAATGCAACAACCTCACCCTGCTTGGCGCCCTGGCTGCGCAGTATTTCGGCCGCCGCGCAACCAGCAGGGACACTGAAAAGACACTCGGGGCGCAGAGTCAGCAACTGGACAAAACGCTGGCGGAACAGGCTAAGCAGCTCGACAGAACGCTCGGCGAGCAGCGCACCCGGACGCTGAACGAACGGTTCGCCACGGGGGCCGCCCAACTGGGAAGTGATAAGCCGCCGCCTGTTCGGCTCGCCGGGGTATAGGCCATGGCGGGCCCACCGGCGTGCCATTAATCACGGTCACGGGCGGTACGCCGCGGTGGCTGGCGCATAAGCCCCAGCTCAGCTCATCTGGCCGCTGCGGCGGGCCGTGCCGCTGCCGGCGAAGTAGAGCGTGCCGTCGAAAGGTCTAACTAGCACGCCCTAGTCTGCCGATGCCCTTACGCGTGCCGCTCGATCACCGGTCCAGCGGGTGAGGGCGGCGTGCCATGAGGACTTGGCTGAGGCGGCCGGGCCGGCCCAGGCGATGTAGCCGTCCGGGCGGACTAGCAGGGCTGGCCCTTTGTCGGTGCGCCGGGCGAAGGTGACCCGCGCGGTGCCGGGTTTCCGTACCGTCTCCTCGCGAGTGTGGATCAGCACGAACCCGGCCTGGCGCTGGATCTGGGTCAGCCGGCCTTCGGCCAATGGCACTTCAGTGGCGCGGGTACCGACCAGCTGATGCTCTTCGCGGCCGCGGCCGTAACGCAGCTCCGTCCCGGCGAAGCTCCCGGTGACCACGTCGCGTACCCGCGGGAGCGCCAGCAGCGCAGGCGCAAGCAGATCACGCAGCCACCGTGCTGGCCGTGCGTGCAGGGTAACAGCCCGCATCATCAGCCCCGACTGGAGCA
>Ga0209839_10000060_pt1 | contig 42861 bp, 41 predicted proteins | sample OrgsoiDNA2013050_FD_185800 | JGI IMG/M metagenome (GOLD analysis project Ga0209839, IMG submission 185800) | Permafrost soil microbial communities from the Arctic, to analyse light accelerated degradation of dissolved organic matter (DOM) -... | ecosystem: Environmental > Terrestrial > Soil >... | reverse complement strand
CCATCACAGCTTGCTCTTGGCAACGTGCGCCAGCAGTTCCGTGACCGAGGTATGCATCACGTCGGTGAACGCCTTCGGATAGAGCCCGAGCGCGAAAACGGCGACGACAAGCGTCGCCAGGAGCCAGAATTCACGCCGCGAGACGTCCTTTAGCGCGGCGACGCGCTCGTTGGCGACGCCGCCGAACCAGACCCGCTTGTACATCCACAGCGTGTACGCGGCGCCGAGGATCATGATCGTCGCGGCGAGGAAGCCGAGCCAGAAATTGACCTTGACCGCCGCCAGGATGACCATGAACTCACCGACGAATCCGCTCGTCCCCGGCAGACCGGCGTTGGCCATCGCGAAAAAGAGCGCCAGCGCCGCGAACTTGGGCATGGTGTTGGCGACGCCGCCATAATCGGAGATCAGACGGCTGTGCATGCGGTCGTACAGCACGCCGACGCAGAGAAACATCGCTGCGGAGACGAAGCCGTGCGAGATCATTTGCGTCAGGCCGCCTTCGACGCCCATCTCGCTGAAGAGGAAGAATCCCAGCGTCACGAATCCCATGTGCGAGATCGAGGAATAGGCGATCAGTTTCTTCATGTCCGCCTGGACCAGCGCGACGAAGCCGATATAGACGACCGCGATCAGCGACAGCGTGATCACGAAGCCCGACAGATAGCGGCTCGCGTCGGGCACGATGGGGAGAATGAAACGCACGAAGCCGTAGGCGCCCACCTTGAGCGTGATCGCCGCCAAGACCACCGAGCCCCCGGTGGGCGCCTCGACGTGCGCGTCGGGCAGCCAGGTGTGCACCGGCCACATCGGCACCTTAACCGCGAATGCGGCAAAGAACGCCACGAAGAGCAGCACCTGCGTCTTGAGCGAAAGGGGTAGCTGGTACCACTCGAGAATGGAAAAGCTTCCGCCGCTGATCGAGTAGAGATAGATCAGCGCCACCAGCATCAGCACCGAGCCGAGGAAGGTGTACAGAAAAAACTTGATCGCGGCGTAAACACGGTTCGGTCCGCCCCAGACGCCGATGATCAGGTACATCGGGATCAGCATTGCTTCGAAGAAGACATAGAAGAGCACGCCGTCGAGGGCGGCGAAGACGCCGTTGATGAGCCCCGACATGATCAGGAAGGCGGCCATGTACTGCGCGACCTTCTTTTCGACAACGACCCACCCTGCCCAGACCACCAGCACGGTAATGAAGCTGTTGAGCAGCACCAGCAGTACCGAGATCCCGTCGACGCCGAGCAGGTAGTTGACGTTGAATCGTGGAATCCATTCCTTGGCCTCGACGAACTGCATCTCTGCGGTGCCGGGCGCGAAATGCGTGTAGAGCGGGATCGTCACCGCGAAGCCCGCGATCGACCCGACCAGCGCCAGCCAGCGCGCCGCGGCGGCATCGCGGTCGCGATGGACCGCGAGCACCAGAAGGCCGGAGACGATCGGCACCCAGATCGCGAGACTGAGATAAGGCAGCATCGTCATCGCAAACCGGTTCCGGCTAACGTGGTATTACCCACCACGTCAGCAGCGCGAATACGCCGATGATCATGGTGAATGCGTAGTGATAGACGTATCCCGACTGAACCTTGCGCAGCAGCGCCGAGATCGCGCCGATCAGGCGGGCGCTGCCGTTGACGAAGAAGCCGTCGATGATCGCCTTGTCGCCGACGGTGGAGAACAACGTGCCGAGGCGGCGAAAGCCCCCGGCAAAGAACCAATCGTTGAAGCGGTCGATGTAGTAGTTGTTGATCAGCAGCGCGTAGATGGCGCCGGACCTGGCCTGTATTTTGGCCGGCAGATCCGTGCGCTTGATGTATAGCAGCCACGCGGTCGCGATGCCGGCCAGCGCCAGCCAGAACGGCAGCCCGAGCAAGCCGTGCTCGATGAAAGGCACGGCACCGTGCCACTCCTCGCGCATCGTCTCGAGCCCCCCATGCCGTGCGGCAACGACGATCGAGCTGCCGAAATAATTCCCGAACAGCACACCGTCGATGTACGCCCAGCCGGCATACACCGAGGGAATCGCCAGCAGCACCAGCGGGACCGTGATCACCCATGGGCTTTCCCTGGGTGTCGCGCCGTGGCCATGCTCTTCGTGGCCAGGCTCGTCGTGCGCATGCTCTGCTTCGTCATGGTCGCCATGCGCGGGCTCGGCATGACGGAATCGCTCCTCGCCGTGAAAGGCGAGGAACAGCATGCGAAAAGTGTAGAACGCGGTCAGGAACACGCCCGCGGTGACCGCGAATTGCGCGTAGACATGGCCACCGACCGACGACAGCTGCACTGCGTCGATGATGGCGTCCTTGGAAAAGAATCCGGCAAAAGGCGGGATCCCCGCCAGCGCCAGCGACCCGATCCACATCGTCGCGTAGGTGATGGGCATGTAGCGGCGAAGCCCGCCCATCTTGCGCAGGTCCTGCTCGTGATGGAGCGCGATGATCACCGAGCCCGCGCCGAGGAACAGCAGCGCCTTGAAGAACGCGTGCGTCATCAGGTGGAAGATCGCCGCGGGATACGCCGACACGCCGAGCGCGACCGTCATGTAGCCGAGCTGCGACAGCGTCGAGTATGCGATGACGCGCTTGATGTCGTTCTGGACGATGCCGAGCAGCGCCATGAACAGCGCGGTCGTCGCGCCGATGATGGTCACGAACGACAGCGCGGTGTCGGACAGCTCGAACAGCGGGCTCATGCGCGCGACCATGAAAATGCCGGCGGTCACCATCGTCGCCGCGTGGATCAGCGCCGAGATCGGCGTCGGGCCTTCCATCGAGTCCGGCAGCCACACGTGCAGCGGCACCTGCGCGCTCTTGCCCATGGCGCCGACGAAAAGCGCGATGCAGATCGCGGTCATCAATGGCCACGGCGCACCGCTGCCCGTATCGAGCATCGTGGTCACCAGCTGCGGCGCGGCGCCGAACACGGTCGCGTAGTCGAGCGATCCGAAAAAGGCGGCGATGAGCCCGATGCCGAGCACGAAGCCAAAGTCGCCGACGCGGTTGGCAAGGAACGCCTTCAGGTTGGCGTAGATGGCGGTCGGGCGCGTGAACCAGAAGCCGATCAGCAGGTACGAGACCAGTCCGACCGCTTCCCAGCCGAAGAAGAGCTGGAGGAAATTGTTCGCCATCACCAGCATCAGCATGCTGAAGGTGAACAGCGAGATGTAGGAAAAGAATCGCGTGTAGCCGGGATCGTCCGCCATGTAACCGACGGTGTAGATGTGCACCATCAGCGACACGAAGGTGACGACGACCATCATCAGCGCGGTCAGCGGATCGATCAGAAATCCGATCGCGAACTTGATGTTGCCCGAAGTCATCCAGACGTAGAGATCGCCGTTGAAGGTATGCCCGGCGAGCACGTCGCGCAGAACGATGCCCGAGCCCACCAGCGAAACCGCGACTCCCAGGATGCAGATCGAGTGCGATGCTGCTCGGCCGAGCTTCGCTCCGCCGAGGCCGACCAGGATCGCGCCCGCCAGAGGCGCGAGCGCAACAAGAAGGTAGAGCTGCTGCATGCTCATGCGTTTTTCCCGGCGGCAAGCTGCGCAGCGGTGGCTAGCGGCTCAGCCACGCAGCGTCCTCAGATCCTCGACGTCGATCGAGCCCACGTTACGGAACAACAGCACCAGGATCGCGAGCCCGATCGCCGACTCGGCCGCCGCGACCGTCAGGATGAAAAAGACGAAGATCTGCCCCGCGTTGTCGTCGAGGTAGTGCGAGAAGGCGATGAAATTAAGATTCACGGCGAGCAGCATCAACTCGATCGCCATCAGCATGATGATGACATTGCGGCGGTTGAGGAAAATGCCGATCACGCTGATGGCGAACAGGATCGCCCCCAGGACCAGGTAGTGCGGCAGCGTCGGTAGCAGCGACAAATCCAACTCCCCCTGCGGATGCCCGGCGACCCGGGCCCGGCCTACGTTGATCGACGCGGTTTCCCGCGCACGCTTCGTTCCGTCCTTGCTCGACTTTCCGTTACTTTTCCTTTTCCTCGACCGGCATGTCGACGATCCGCAGCCTGTCGGCGCTGCGGACCCTGACCTGCGCGTTCGGGTTCTGATACTTCGTCTCCCGCCTCGTCCGATGCGTCAGCGCGATGGCGGCGATGATCGCGACCAGAAGAATCACCGCCGCGATCTCGAACGGGAATGCGTATTCGGTGTAGATCCGCATGCCCAGCGCGGCGGTGTTGCTGTAGCCGGGTGCGCTTTGTCCCGGGCTCGGGGCCGATCCGGGGGCATAGTAGCCGCCGATCACCGCCACCGCCATCTCGACCAGGATCAGGAATCCGACAATCGCGGCGACGGGAATATAGCTTCGGAACCCCTCGCGCATCTTGTCGAAATTCACGTCGAGCATCATCACCACGAACAGGAACAGCACCATCACCGCGCCGACATAGACCAGAACCAGTGCGATAGCCAGGAATTCCGCGTGCAGCAGCATCCATATGCCGGCGGCGCTGAAGAACGACAGCACCAGCCACAGCGCCGAATGGACGGGGTTGCGGCTGGTGATCACGAACAGCGCCGCGAACACGAGGATCCCGGCGAAGACGTAGAAAATGGCGGTTTCAGCGGTCATCGATAGCTTGCGTCTTCGGCCCGGTCGGCGGCGATCTGCGCTTCGTAGCGGTCGCCGACCGCGAGCAGCATCTCCTTGGTGTAGATCAGGTCGCCGCGCTTCTCGCCGTGGTACTCGAGAATGCGCGTCTCGACGATCGAGTCGACCGGGCAGCTCTCTTCGCAAAAGCCACAGAAGATGCACTTGGTCAGATCGATGTCGTAGCGCGTGGTGCGCCGCGTGCCGTCGTCGCGCTGCTCGGATTCGATGGTGATCGCGAGCGCCGGGCAGACCGCCTCGCACAGCTTGCACGCGATGCAGCGCTCTTCACCGTTGGGATAGCGGCGCAGCGCGTGCAGGCCGCGAAAGCGACCGCTCTGCGGCGTTTTTTCTTCGGGAAAGTGCACAGTCACCTTGCGCGCGAACATATTGCCGCCGGTGACCCGAAGCCCTTTCCAGAGCTCGATCAGCAGATACGTATTGAAGAAATCGCGCACTCGTTGAAACATGGCCGTTTCCTAAGTGGAAAAGCTCAGCGGAAAATCTCAGTGAAACACATACGCCCAGCGCGTCTGCATCATCGCGCCGAGGAATATGATCCATATCAGCGTGATCGGAATGAATACCTTCCAGCCCAGGCGCATGATCTGGTCGTAGCGATAGCGCGGGAAGGTGGCGCGTATCCATAGAAAGATGAACAGCACGCCGGCCATCTTGATCAGCAACCATGGAACGCCGTCGGGAATGAACGACAGCGGCGAGAGCCAGCCGCCGAGGAACATGATCGACGCCAGCGCCGAGATCAGGATCATGTTCATGTATTCGGCGAGGAAGAACACCGCGAACGCGACGCCCGAGTACTCGACGTGGAATCCAGCGACGATCTCCGACTCGCCTTCTGCCACGTCAAACGGATGGCGGTTGGTCTCGGCGATGCCGGAAACGAGATACACCACGAACAGCGGAAACAGCGGCCAGATGTACCAGTGCGTAAAGCCGCCGGCCTGATGGCGGACGATGTCGCTGATGTTGAGGCTCGATGCCGCCATGAGCACGCCGACCAGCGCGAAGCCCATCGCGATTTCGTAGGAAACGATCTGCGCCGCGGAGCGCAGCGCGCCGATGAACGCGTACTTGGAATTCGACGCCCAGCCGGCGAGAATGATGCCGTAGACGCCGATCGAAGTCATGGCGAGGATGTAGAGCAGACCGGCGTTGACGTTGGCGAGAACCAGCCCGTCGTCGAACGGGATCACCGCCCACGCCGCGAGCGCCGGTCCGATCGCGAGCACCGGCGCGATGAAGAACAGTGTCCGGCTGGCGCCGGTGGGAACGACGATTTCCTTGAAGATGAGCTTGAAGACATCGGCAAAAGGCTGCAGCAAGCCCATCGGCCCGACACGATTGGGGCCGATGCGCACCTGCATCCAGCCGATGACCTTGCGCTCCACGAGCGTTAGATAGGCAACGCTCAGGATCAGCGGAATAGTGATGGCGATGATCTTTACCAGCGTCCAGACGACCGTCCACGCCGGGCCGAACAAGCGCTGAACGGGAAGTAGGAGCTCGTCCATCACACCGGCTCCACGCCGATGGGACCGAACATCGCCCCCAGCGTACTGGTGGCTGCGTGGCCTGCCGCGACGCGCACGCAGCCGTCGGGGACGCTCTCGTCGACCGCGACTTTCATCATCGCCTCGCCTCCGGCCTGGTGCACGCGCGCGGCGCCGCCATCGGTAAGCTTGAGGGCGGCCAGCGTCGCGGCATTGACGCGGGCCGTCGGCGTGCGGGCATCGCGCGTTTTCTGCAGCGACGGCGAGCGGCGAACCAGCGGATCGGTAAAGTAGATCGGGACGTCGGCGATGCGCTCCGCGACCGTGGTGCGCACCGAGGCGTCGCCGCTGCCGGCACCGCTGGCCGCAGGCGTATCGATCGCAACCGGTGTCGCGTTGGACAGCCGCAGCGAGATGTCTTCTTGCGATGGCAGCTCGCGTCGAACCGCTTCGATGCTGTCGTAGGCGAAATGGTCGAGACCGAGCATCGATCCGAGGACGCGCAGAACCTTCCACGCGGGACGAGCATCGGCCAGCGTCGGGACCACTGCACTGAAGGCCTGCGCTCGGCCCTCGCAGTTGACGAAGGTGCCCGGCGTTTCGGTGAAGGGGGCGATCGGCAGCAGCACGTCGGCATAGTCGAGGGCGCCGTGCTTGAACGGCGACAGTGCGACGACGAATTCGGCCGCGGCGAGCGCCGCCCGCGCGGCCGCGGGATTAGCCGTATCGAGCTCGGGCTCGGCGTGCAGCAGCAAGAATGCTTTCGGCGCGGTGGTGGTGGCGTTGGCAGGCGCGAGCATCGCCGCCGCGTTCAAGCCGCCGGTGCCCGGCAATGCGTTGACGAGGTGACCGCCGACCGAATTGGCAGCCTCAGTGAGGAAGCCGAAGCGCGAGCCGGTGAGCTCGGCGAGCGCCTGAGCCAGCGCGTGCAGTTGCGCCGATTGCGGATGCTGCTGTGCCAGGTTGCCGAGAAATATGCCCTTGCCTTTGCCGTCGGCGAAGCTCGCCGCAACCGCCTTGGCGAAGTCCGATGGTTCGATGCCCGCGAGCGCCGCCGGCAAGGGAGTGCCTGCGGAAGTCGCCGCGGCGACGACGATCCCGGCCAGCGCGCGCGGCAACCGCGACGGCGCCACGACCGATTCATTGGCCAAGGTGATCAGCAGCTCGTCATCCACCGAGTGCAGGACGGAAATCTGCGCGCCGCGCTTGATCGATTGCCGCAGGCGCTGCGCAAGCAAAGGGTGATCCTTGCGCAGGAAGCTGCCGATGACCAGCACCCGGTCGAGCGCGGCGAACTCTGCGATCGACATGCCCAGCCACGGCGCCGGCGGCTGGCAGCCGGCAGGCACCGGGTCGGCGCTGAAATCGGATTGGCGCATCCGGAAATCGATATTCTCGCTCCCCAGCCCGCGCATCAGCTTTTGCGCGAGATGCAGCTCCTCGAGCGTCGAGTGCGGCGACGCAAGCGTGGCGATCGCCGATCCGCCGTGTTGCTGGCGCACGCGCTTGAGGCCGTCGACGACAAACTCGAGCGCGGTCTGCCAGTCGGTTTCGCGCCATACGCCTTCGCGCTTCACCATCGGCCGCGACAGGCGGCTCTCGGCATTGAGGCCTTCGTATGAAAACCGGTCGCGATCGGACAGCCAGCAATCGTTGATCGACTCGTTTTCCTGCGGGACCACGCGCATGACGCGATCGTTCTTGACCTGGACGACCAGATTGCTGCCCAGACCATCGTGCGGCGCGATCGAGTGGCGGCGCGCCAGCTCCCAGGTTCTCGCCGTATAGCGGAAAGGCTTCGAGGTCAGCGCGCCGACAGGACACAGATCGATCATGTTGCCGGACAGCTCCGAGTCGACGGTGTTGCCGACGAAGGTCAGGATCTCGACGTGCTCGCCGCGATGGGCGAGGCCGAGCTCCATGATGCCCGCGATCTCCTGGCCGAAGCGCACACAGCGCGTGCAGTGGATGCAGCGGGTCATGTCGGTGGCGATCAAGGGACCGAGGTTCTTGTTGAACACCACGCGCTTCGCCTCGGTGTAGCGCGAGCTCGACGCGCCATAGCCGACCGCGAGATCCTGGAGCTGGCACTCGCCGCCCTGATCGCAGATCGGGCAATCGAGCGGGTGATTGATGAGCAGGAATTCCATCACCCCTTTCTGCGCTGTGATCGCCGGCTCGGAATGGGTCCAGACTTTCATGCCCTCGGTCGCGGGCGTGGCGCAGGCAGGCAACGGTTTGGGCGCCTTCTCGACCTGCACCAAGCACATGCGGCAATTGGCGGCGATGGTCAGCTTCTTGTGCCAGCAGAAATGCGGCACGTAGACGCCGAGCTTGTGCGCGGCGTCCATGACGGTGCTGCCATTTGCCACCGCGACCGGCTTGCCGTCGACCTCCAGATTCAGCATCTTGATCTCAGACATAGTCGGGGACCAGGCAATGCTTGTGGTCGATGTGATGCTGGAACTCGTCGCGAAAGTGCTTGATGAAGCTCTTCACCGGCAGCGCGGCGGCGTCGCCCAGTGCGCATATGGTACGGCCAGCGATGTTGTCGGACACGTTCAGCAGCAAGTCGAGGTCCTCGTTCCTGCCCTCCCCGTGCTCGATGCGATTGACCACGCGCCACAGCCAGCCAGTCCCCTCGCGGCACGGCGTGCACTGGCCGCAGGATTCCTCGAAATAGAAATACGACAGGCGCAGGAGCGAGCGCACCATGCAGCGCGTCTCGTCCATGACGATCACCGCACCCGACCCGAGCATTGAGCCCGATTTGGCGATCGAGTCGTAGTCCATGTCGGTCGCCATCATCACCTCCGCGGGCAGCACCGGCATCGACGAGCCGCCGGGTATGCACGCCTTGAGCTTGCGGCCGCCGCGCATGCCGCCCGCCATTTCGAGCAATGTGGCGAACGGCAGTCCGAGCTTGACCTCGTAGTTGCCCGGCCGCTCGACGTCGCCGGAGACCGAGAATATCTTGGTGCCGCCGTTGTTGGGACGGCCGAGATTCAGGAACGCTTCCGCGCCATTGCGAATGATCCACGGCACCGCCGCAAACGTCTCCGTATTGTTGATGGTCGTCGGCTTGCCGTAGAGACCGACGCTTGCCGGAAACGGCGGCTTGAACCTCGGCATGCCCTTCTTGCCTTCGAGCGACTCCAGCAGCGCCGTCTCCTCGCCGCAGATATAGGCGCCGTATCCGTGATGGTTGTACAGGTGAAAACTGAAGCCGCTGCCGAGGATATTGTCGCCGAGCATTCCGGCCTTGTACGCCTGCTCGACCGCTTCCTCGCATCGTTCGTAGGTGTCCCAGATTTCGCCATGGATGTAGTTGTAGCCGACCCTGCAGCCCATCGCGTAGGCGGCAATGGCCATGCCCTCGATCAGGATGTGCGGGTTGTAGCGCATGATGTCGCGGTCCTTGAAGGTGCCGGGCTCGCCTTCGTCGGAATTGCACACCAGGTATTTGTCGCCGCTGTACTGCTGCGGCATGAAGCTCCACTTGAGCCCGGTCGGGAATCCGGCGCCGCCGCGGCCGCGCAACGCCGATCGCTTCACTTCGGCGATCACGTTGGCGGGAACAATTTTCTCGCTGAGGATCTTCTTGAGCGCGTCGTAGCCACCGCGCGCGACGTAATCGTCGTATCCCCAATTGCGGCCATTGAGGCCGGCGAGGATCAGCGCGTCGGGACCGTAGTTCAGAAATTCGGAGGGCGCGTTCACCGCTTCGCCTCCGCGGAGAGCTCGGCAATAAGTCCGTCGAGCTTGTCCGGCTTCATCCAGCTGCACATGCGCTTGTTGTTCACCAGCAGCACGGGCGCGTCGCCGCACGCGCCGAGGCATTCGCCCTCCTTGAGCGTGAACATGCCGTCGGCGGTGGTTTCGCCGAAGCCGATGCCGAGCTTCTCCTGCAAGTGTGCCGCGGCCTGCGCCGCGCTCGACAGCGCGCAGGGAAGATTTGTGCAGAGCGTGATCTTGTATTTTCCCGTGGGCTCGGTGTTGAACATTTCGTAGAACGTCGCCACCTCGTAGACCGCGACCGGCGGCATGCCGAGATAGTGCGCGACGAAATCCATCGTCTCGCTCGACAGCCAGCCATACTCGTCCTGGGCGATGGCGAGCGTCGCCATCACCGCCGACTGGCGGTGCTGTGGCGGATACTTGGCGATCTCGCGATCGACGCGCTTCAGGGCTTCTTCGCTCAGCATTAGCGGGCAGCGGCCGAGCGCGCGGATGAAGGCTGCGCGCGCGACACGGCGAGATCGGGCAAACGCAAACTCATATTTCGTCGATCCAGTAATCCACGTGATGTTCGGTGCGCGTCATGTGCCGCAGGCCGCCGCCGAAAGCGCCGATCTTTTTCGAGTCCGGATATTCGCAAACCTCCACCGGCATGCTGGTGCTGATCGACAGATAGGCGAGCTCGCCGTCCGAGTCGTTGAGGAGCTGGTGCGCCGTTTCCGGGCCGCCTACGGGACAGCAGATGACGTCGCCCGCGCGAATCTTGCGCGTCTCGCTCCCGTAGCGAAGCGTGCCGGACCCCTTCACGATAAAGAACATCTCCTCTTCGCCGCGATGACTGTGAAACGGACACGAGCTCTTGCCCGGCGGGACGATGTCGTACGAATAACCGAGGTCCTTCGCGCCGACAAGTGGACCGATGCGCACGGCATCGCTCTCGAACTTGTCGCCTTTCGAAAAATGCTCGAGCTTCAACTGGTCGAGGTTGATCACTCGGGAATCGATCATGCTCATCGGTCGATCTCCCCAAAGACGATGTCCTGCGTGCCGATAATCGCCACGACGTCGGCGATCATGTGGCCGCGCGCCATCTCGTCGAGCGCGGCGAGATGCGGAAAGCCCGCGGCACGGATCTTGAGCCGATACGGCTTGTTCGCCCCGTCGGAGATCAGGTAGATGCCGAACTCGCCCTTCGGATGCTCCACCGCGGCGTATGCCTCGCCCGGAGGAACGTGGATGCCCTCGGTGAAGAGCTTGAAGTGATGAATCAGCTCTTCCATGTTGGTCTTCATCTCCTCGCGCGATGGCGGCGCCACCTTGTGGCTGGCGGTGATCACGGGACCGGGGTTGACGCGCAGCCAGTCGATGCATTGCCTGATGATCTTGTTCGCCTCGCGCATCTCCTGCACGCGGACCAGGTAGCGGTCGTAACAATCGCCGGTGGTGCCCAGCGGAATGTCGAATTTCATCTGGTCGTACACCGCGTAGGGCTGCTTCTTGCGCAGGTCCCAGGCCACGCCCGAGCCGCGCAGCATCGGGCCGGTGAATCCCAGCGCCTTCGCGCGCTCCGGCGTCACCACGCCGATGCCGACAGTGCGCTGTTTCCAGATGCGGTTGTCGGTCAGCAGCGTCTCGTATTCGTCGACATACCCCGGGAAACGGCGCGTGAAATCCTCGATGAAGTCCAGCACGCTGCCACCGCGGTTCTCGTTCATGCGCGCGATCGCCTTGGCGTTGTGGATCTTCGACGCCTGGTACCGAGGCATGCGCTCGGGCAGGTCACGGTAGACACCGCCCGGACGATAGTAGGCCGCATGCAGGCGCGCGCCGGAAACCGCCTCGTAAACGTCCATGAGGTCCTCGCGCTCGCGGAAGCAATACAGGAACGTCGTCATCGCGCCGACGTCGAGCGAGTGCGCACCGAGCCACAGCAGGTGGTTGAGAATGCGCGTGATCTCGTCGAACATCACGCGTATGTATTGGGCGCGGATCGGAACGTCGACGCCGAGTAGCTTTTCGATGGCCAGGCAGTACGCGTGCTCGTTGCACATCATCGACACGTAATCGAGCCGGTCCATGTACGGCAGCGCCTGGATATAGGTCTTGTATTCGGCCAGCTTCTCGGTCGCCCGATGTAAGAGGCCGATGTGCGGATCCGCGCGCTGGATCACCTCGCCGTCGAGCTCGAGCACCAGCCGCAGCACGCCGTGCGCCGCCGGATGCTGCGGGCCGAAGTTCATGGTGTAGTTGCGGATCTCGGCCACGATCAACCCTTGCGGAAACCTTCGCTCTCGGCGAAGTTCTCTTCCCGGATGATGCGCGGCGTCACTTCGCGAGGCTCGATCGTCACCGGCTGGTAGATGACGCGGCACTGCTCCGGGTCATAGCGCATCTCGACGTGGCCCGACAGCGGGAAATCCTTCCGGAAAGGGTGCCCCACGAAGCCATAATCGGTCAGGATCCGCCGCAGGTCGGGATGTCCCGCGAACATGATCCCGTAAAAGTCGAAAGCCTCGCGCTCGTACCAGTTGGCGCCCGGCCACACGTCGATCACCGACGGCAGAACGGGGAAATCGTCATCGGTCGCGAAGGTGCGCACGCGCAGGCGCGTGTTATGGGTCAGCGACAACAGGTGGTAGACGACCGCGAAGCGGCCGGCGTGCAGTCGCTGCAGCGGCTCCGGCGGCGTGACGTCCGAGGTCGAATCGGCAATATTGGTTCTCTCGCCGCCGTACGCCGAATAATCGACGCCGCAGAGGTCGATCATGGTCTCGAAACGCAACTCGGCGCGATCTCGCAGCTCGCGCATGGTCTCGACCAGGTCGGCGACGCCGACGACGATGGTAAGCTCGTCAAGCGCGACGGTAACGCTGCCAAGCCGCTCGCCGAACGCGGCGGCAAGCGACGCCGCGAGGGTCTCCGTTTTCATCAGCGGGCGATGGTGTTGGTGCGCCAGATCTTGTTCTGGAGCTGCAGGATGCCGTAGAGCAGCGCTTCCGCCGTCGGCGGGCAACCCGGAACGTAGATGTCCACGGGAACGATGCGATCGCAGCCGCGCACGACCGAATACGAATAGTGATAATAGCCGCCGCCGTTGGCGCACGAGCCCATCGAGATCACCCAGCGCGGCTCAGCCATCTGATCGTAGACCTTGCGCAACGCCGGTGCCATCTTGTTGCAAAGCGTGCCGGCAACGATCATCACATCCGACTGCCGCGGACTCGGCCGGAAGACCACGCCGAAGCGGTCGAGGTCGTAGCGAGCGGCGCCGGCGTGCATCATCTCCACCGCGCAGCACGCCAGTCCGAAAGTCATCGGCCACATCGAGCCGTTGCGCGACCAGTTGATCAGCGCGTCGAGCGTCGTGGTCGTGTAGCCCTGCTCGAAAACGCCTTCAAGGGCCATTTGATTTGTCCAGCGCTAGATGCGACGGCCTCATTGTCATGGCGAGGAAGACCGCGCTTTGCGCGTCGGCCGCAGGCGCCGACTCGCAATTCCCCGTCGATCCCCGCGCTGCGCGCGGGTGCGACTGGCGACGCCGGGAGGCTCGCGTCGCTATTCCCACTCCAACGCCCCTTTTTTCCATTCGTAGACAAACCCGACGATAAGGATCGCCAGGAAAATCATCATCGACCAGAAGCCGAAGATACCGATCTGCGGCAGAACGACCGCCCATGGAAACAGGAACGCGATCTCGAGATCGAACAGGATGAACAGGATGGCGATCAGATAGTAGCGGACGTCGAATTTCATGCGCGCGTCTTCGAACGCCTCGAAGCCGCATTCGTATGGAGACAATTTCTCCGGGTCCGGGCGATTCGGCGAGACAAGCGAACCGACCGTCAGCAGGATCAGGCCGAGGCCAATGCCGACAAGAATGAAGAGCAGAACCGGAAAGTACAGTTGCAGCATGATCGGATGAAGCCAATCCTCGTCAATCGTTGCCGGGCCGCGCCAAGCGCGGCCTCCCACCTGCTCTCCTGCCGCTCAAATTCCGCGAGCGCGTGGACGCGCTTCCTTGTTTTTGGTGCCCACGGGGAGACTCGAACTCCCACGGCTTACGCCACTGCCCCCTCAAGACAGCGTGTCTACCAATTTCACCACATGGGCCTAGCTTCTATGTTTCTGATCTTCGTCCACGAGCAGACGAGCCGTCCGCCTTGCCTGTGCCTGGAAACAACCGTTAATGGCGATTCTGGTCCCTTGCGAGCGCGCTATTTAGGTACATCCGCCGCTTTGGACGAATCCTTGGCCGGTGCGGGTGCCACGGGTAGCACGGCTGCCGGCGACGTACCTGCAGGCGCCGTACCGGTCGGCACGTCTCCGGCTTTCGTCGCCGGCTCGGGCGCCTTGGCCGGGGTCGGCGAATTCTGCATCACGCCCTGCTTCATGATGTCGCCGGGCGCCGTTGCCGTCCGATTGCTCGCCAGATAGGTCAGGCCGAGGCTCGACATGAAAAATACTGTGGCCAGGATGGCCGTCGTCCTCGACAAAAAATTCGCTGACCCCGCCGCGCCGAAGAGGCTTCCTGACGAGCCGCTGCCGAAGGCCGCGCCCATGTCGGCGCCCTTTCCATGCTGAAGCAGCACGAACCCGATCAGCGCCGCCGCAACGACGACGTGCAGTCCCAACAATAACGTTTCCCAGACCATTCTTTAATCCTCTGCGACGCAGACCGCTGCACCGCTCAAGCAAACCTTAGGCACCGGCAATTGCCAAAAATTCATCCACATTCAGGGACGCGCCGCCGATCAAGCCGCCATCGATATCGGCGCACGCAAAAAGCGCTTTCGCATTGCCCGCCTTGACGCTTCCGCCGTAAAGCAAGGAGACGTTGGCGGCCGCTGCTTCATGCTTGCGCAGCCGCGCACGCAAGACTTCATGCACGGCTTGCGCCAGCTCCGGCGTCGCCGATCGGCCCGTCCCGATCGCCCACACCGGCTCATATGCAACTACTGCCTCCGCGATCCGCGATCCGATTCGCGACACAACCGCATCGAGCTGGCGGATCACCACCGCGTCTCCGTTGCCTGACTCGCGCTCGGCCCACGTTTCGCCGACGCAAACAATCGGCGTCATTCCCGCCTGCAGCGTCGCGCTTGCCTTTGCGGCGACCATTTCGTCGGTCTCGCCATACAGCGCCCGCCGCTCCGAATGCCCGACGATCACGTATCTGCAACCAAATTCAGCGACCATACTGGCGGCAACTTCTCCCGTGTGCGCACCGTCGGCGTGCTCGCTCACGTTCTGGGCACCCCAGCCGATATTCGAGCCCGACAATGCCGCCTGGGCTTGCCACAAGTAGGGAAATGGAACGCACACCGTGATTTCCCGTGTCCCTCCTGCTTGCCAGCCCGCGCGCAGCCCCGCCAGTAGCGCGTCGTTGCGGCGCAAATCGCCGTTCATTTTCCAGTTGCCGACGACGAGCTTGCCACGCATGGGCGATCAATCTAGGAGGACTCCGGCGCTACCCGGTTGAAACCTGCTGATTTTAACCCGCCGCAGGGAGTGGGGTCAACGCGCTGCGGTGCAACAACCGGGCCGAAGCCCCTATGGGGGAGGCCCATCTCAGGAGAATACGCGATGGACACCCGAGCGGTGCGCCGCGCGGCGAGAGCACGGCCGGCAGAGATTCAGCTTCGATCGCTGACGAATTGGCGCAGCGATTGCAGCAGCCGCGCAAGATTCGACTGCAAGCTCTCGAATCCGGAATGCCTGGCCAGCGTCGATTCGTCCATGTACAGCCGGCGATTGATTTCGACCTGCAGGCTGTGCCGCCGCTCGGCCGGACGACCGTGCTTGCGCACCAGCTCGACGCCCTTGTAGGGATCGTTGACCGCGACATCGTAGCCCAGGCCGACGAGCGTTTTGGCCACGAACGCAGTGAATTCCGGCGCGCAGGTCGAGCCGTCGCGGTCGCCGAGCACGAAATCGGCGCGCTCGCGGCCGGGATCCTCGGACATGACGTCGCCGACCGCCGGCATCGAGTGGCAGTTGATGTGCCATACCGCGCCGAACGCGGCGTGCCGCTCGTCGAGCGCGGCCGCGAGCGCCGCGTGATAAGGCTCGTAGTAATCGGCGATCCGGCGCCGCATCTCGACGGCGGAAAGCTTGCGCGCGTACATGGGCACGCCGCCGTGCGCAAGCCGCCATACCAGTCCGATGCCGAGCTCGGTCTTGCGCGACGGTGTCATCGGCCCGGTCCAGGCGTCGGCAAGCAATGCGCGATCGATATCGGAGGGGTGACGGTTGGGATCGATGTAGGCGCGAGGGAACATCGCCTCGATGAGCGTGGCACCGAACCCCGGCGCCGCCGCGTACAGCGCTTCGACGTGCGTGTCCTCCGCCTGGCGGACGATAGCGCGCGGCGGGTCGTGATCGAAATCGTCCGGATACGCGGTGCCGCTGTGCGGCGAGTCGAGCACCAGCGGGATCGCCGCGCCTTCGGGATCGTGTCGCCTGACCGCGTCACTCATGGCAGGGCCACTTCGTTCAGATAGCAGGCCGACCAGCGCATCGGCGCGATCTCGCGCAGCGGCGGAGCGGTCTCCTTGCATTTTTCCATGACGTAGGGACAGCGGGGATGGAAATGGCATCCTGACGGAGGCGCGAGCGGCGAAGGAATCTCGCCCTTGATCGGCACGAAAGCCCGCTTTCCGGGCTCGACCTTGCCGACTTCGGCAAGCAAGGCCTGCGTGTACGGATGATTGGGCGCGGCAAAAAGCTCCGCGGTCGGTCCCGATTCTACGACACGCCCGAGGTACATGATGACGACGCGGTGGCTGATGTGCTGCACGACGCCGAGATCGTGGCTGATGAAAAGATAAGTCAGGCTCAACGCCGACTGAAGATCCATGAAAAGGTTGAGCACCTGCGCCTGGATCGAGACATCGAGCGCGGCGACGGACTCGTCGCAGACCAGGAACTGCGGTTTCACCGCCAACGCGCGCGCGATGCCGATGCGCGCGCGCTGACCGCCGGAAAACTGATGTGGAAAGCGCCGCATCAGCGTCGGGTCCAGGCCGACGCGATTGAGCTGCAGGCCAACGTATTCGATCTGCTGCCGCGCGGCGATCAGGCCGTGAATGACAGGCGCCTCGCCGACGATATCGACCACCCGCATGCGCGGATTGAGCGATGCGTAGGGATCCTGGAAAATCATCTGCATCTTGAGTTGCTGTTCGCGCGCCGCGGCCGGGGCCAGGGTCCCCAGCGGCTTGCCTTGCCACAAGCGCTCGCCTTCGGACAGCGGAAGCAGCCCGACGGCGAGCCTCCCGAGTGTGGATTTTCCGCAGCCGGACTCGCCCACCAGGCCGACGACCTCGCGCGCGCGAATCGCGAGGTCGACGTGATCGACGGCGCGTACGACTTCCTCGCGCATTCCGGCGCCAAAAAGGTTCGCAATGCGGGCCGAGGCATCGAGAGACTTGACGAAGCGTTTGGAGACCTGTCGCAGCTCGACCAGCGGCGGTGCGATCGGCGCCTGCGGCAATTCGCGCTGCAGCTCGTCCTGGCTATCGCTCAAGGCGCCTCCAGCGGATGGAAGCAGCGCACCGCCTGGCCGATGCCGCCCTGCGGGAGCATCTGCGGATCGGCTTCGCAATCGGCTTGCGCGCGCGGACAGCGGGAGCGGAATGCGCATCCGGTACCAAGCTCGAGCAGCGACGGGGTCATGCCCGGGATTTGTCGCAGCCGCTCGTGCGGAGGCGTGTTGGCGGGAACCGAGTCGAGCAGGCCCCGCGTATACGGATGACGTGGAGCACTGAGCACGTCGGCGGTGCTGCCCTCCTCCACGATGCGGCCCGCGTACATGACGCAGATGCGGTCGGCGAGTCCGGCGATCACCGACAGATCATGCGTGATCCAAATCAGCGCCGTCCCTGCCTCCCGCGCCAGCTTTTGCATCTCGAACAGAATTTGCCCCTGGATCGTGACGTCGAGCGCGGTGGTCGGCTCGTCGGCGATGATCAGCGCCGGACCGTTGAGGAGCGCGATAGCGATCGACACGCGCTGCCGCATGCCCCCGGAAAACTGATGCGGGTACGACTTGAGCCGCTCGTCCGGTGACGCGATACCCACCCTGACCAGTGCCGCGCGCGCCCTTTCGCGCGCGGCCGAATGCGACACCTTTTCGTGCGCCCGAATCGCCTCGATCATCTGCGTGTCGATCCGCAGCACCGGGTTGAGCGTCATCATCGGATCCTGAAATATCATCGCGATGCGGTTTCCCCGCAGCTGCCGCATGGCTTCCGGCGACAGCGCGGACAATTCGCGCCCCTCGAAGAAAATACGACCGGCGATCACTCTGCCCGGGGCATCGACGAGGCCCATGATCGAATAGCCAGTCACCGATTTCCCCGATCCGGACTCGCCGACCAGGCCGAGCACTTCGCCGCGGCGGACGCTGAAGCTCACGTCCTGCACCGCCTTCACCATGCCGGCCTTGGTAAAGAAGCGGGTGCAAAGGCCCTCCACGTCGAGCAGCGTGTCCGCCGCCGGAGTCAACGCTGCAGCCTCGGATTGAGCACGTCGCGCATCTGGTCGGCCACCAGGTTGATGCTGACGATCGTCAGCAGCAGCGCAACGCCCGGAAAAAAGCTGATCCAGTATTTGCCGGAGAGAAGATATTGATAGCCGTTGGCGATCAGCAGGCCGAGCGAAGGCTCGGTGATCGGCAGCCCCAGGCCCAGGAATGACAAGGTCGCTTCGAGCGCGATCGCCGCGGCGACCTGGACTGTTGCGACCACGATCAGCGGCGGCAGGCAGTTCGGCAACAGATGGCGGAAGACGATGCGTGACGGCGCCAGCGCCAGGCAGCGCGCGGCCTCGATATATTCCTTGCGCTTCTCGACCAGCGCCGCGCTGCGCACCGTTCGCGCGTAATACGCCCACTGGACCGTGACCAGCGCGGCAATGATCTTGAACATTCCCTGCCCGAGGACCGCGAGCAGGATCAACGCGATCAGGATCGCCGGAAACGAAAGCTGGATATCGGCGATGCGCATGATGAGCGTTTCGATCCTGCCGCCGAAATAGGCGGCGATGAGACCCATCGTCAGCCCGATCGCCAACGCGATCACGGTCGCGATCACGCCGACCGAAAGGCTGATGCGCAAGCCGTAGAAGATCGCCGACAGCATGTCGCGTCCCTGGTCGTCGGTGCCAAGCCAGAAAGTGCCGCCGCCCGGCGACGGCGAGCCCGGTGGCAGGCGGCTGTCCATGACGTCGAGCTGCGACAGGTCGTATGGATTCTGCGGCGAAATCAGCGGCGCGAAGATCGCGGTCAGCATGATAATCGTCAGCAGCGCAAGGCCGAATAACGCGACCGGATTGTCGACGAAGTCGGCGACGATACGCTGGAACGGCGTCTCCTCCGTCGCCATCAGCTCTTGCTTTCCGAGAGGCGCACCCGCGGGTCGAGTGCCGAATAGAGAACGTCGACGATCAGGTTGATGAAGATGAACATGAAAACTATCACCAGCAGGTAGGCAACGATGATCGGCCGGTCGAGAAGATTGATGGAATCGATCAGCAGCTTGCCCATGCCGGGCCACGCAAACACGCTTTCGGTGACGATGGCAAAGGCGATCACCGAGCCGAATTCCAGGCCGATGATGGTGACGATCGGGATCAGGATGTTGCGAAGCACGTGCACACCGATGACGCGCGCGTTGCTCAATCCCTTTGCGCGGGCGAATTTCACGTAGTCCTGGAGCAAGGCCTCGCGCGTCCCTGCGCGCGTGAGACGTATCAGCAGCGCCAGCTTGAACAGCGCCAGGTTGGTCGCCGGCAGGATCAGGTAGCGCCAACCCTCGACCGAGGTAAAGCTCACCGGAACGCCGAACAGCAGCGTGGTCGGCCCGCGGCCGTTCGACGGCAGCCATCCGAGCATCACCGAAAAGACCATGATCAGCATCAGGCCGACCCAGAACGTCGGCAGCGAGAACCCGAGGATGGATCCGGCCATGATCGACCTGCCCGACAGCGAGTTCGGCTTGAGTCCGGCCCAGAGGCCGAGCGGGATGCCGAGGACGATCGCGATCAGCATCGCGACGACGGCCAGCTCCAGCGTTGCCGGCATGCGCTCCAGTATCAGTCCCAGCGCCGATGTGCTGTGGACGAACGAGCGGCCGAGGTCCCCGTGAAGCGCGCCGAGAAGGAACTTGCCGTATTGCGTCCAGAGCGGCTGGTCGAGGCCCAGTGCCGCGATGGCGTGCTCGCGCTCGCCCTGGTCGGCCTGCGGGTTGATGAGGATATCGATCGGATTGCCGATCGCGTACACGCCGACAAACACCAGCACCGACATCACGAGCATCACCAGAACGGCTTGGAGACTGCGGCGGATGATGTAGACGAGCATGGCAGGGGCGCTTTTACCGCCTGGGAGGCTGAGACTACAGAGTACCTCAACGGCCCAATACCGCGCGAACGGCCCGAAAAGCTGCGCGTCCGTGTTTGGCGGTCTCGATTGTTTTCCGGTTTGTTCACTTCAGGCGGATGAGAAAACCGCGCGGGTCGGCCGCGGATCTCTGTCGACGCGCAGTCGAGGCTCGAACGCTTTCGCCTTCATGAACAGCAGTGCGTGAGTCACGCGAACCGACGTCGCGCGAATCGAGACGCTGCACGGCTGTGCACTACGGCGAACCGGCGTCGCGCGTCGACGTCGACCGACCTGTCACTTCCTACAGTTGACGGCCTGAAGCGTGCGCATAGAGTGGCCTGATGCGCGCGGCGTCGCCGTGTACGCATCTTCACGTCTTAAGGGGAAGCGATGAAGATACTCGTGATCGACGATCATCCACTGATTCAGGAAGCGCTCAAGCACGTATTGACCGAGCTCGATGCATCGCTCGAGCTCATTCAGGCACAGGACGCATCTTCCACACACGCGGCACTTTCGAGAACGTCCGGCGTCGATCTGCTGGTGCTCGACCTGGCGCTTCCCGGCTGCGATGGCTTCGATCTGCTGGCGGACCTGCGCCGCGACTGGCCCGATATTCCGGTGCTGGTCCTGTCCGCGACCTACGACAAGGCCACCGTTGAATTGGCGCTCGACCTGGGCGCGATGGGTTTCATTCCCAAGACCGCCAACGCGCACGTTCTGATCGATGCACTGCGCCTGGTTCTATCCGGCGGGGTCTTCGTTCCGCCCGAATGCGCAGCGACCGGCAACGGCGCATTCCGGCCGCGAACCGGCCCGCGTTCGGAGGAGCTCGGCTTGACGCCGCGACAAGCCGACGTGCTAAAGCTGCTGGTACAGGGCAAGCCGAACAAGCTCATCTGCCGCGACTTGAGTCTGTCGGAAGGGACGATCAAGGTGCACGTCAGCGCGATATTGCGTGCGCTCAATGTCCGCACCCGGACACAGGTGGTGATCGAGCTCGCACGCCGAGGCGTACGCCTCGACGCGGCAGTCGTTCGCGCGCGCTGACGCGTTCGCATGCCGTTCCTGAACGCGCTCGCGCCGCGGCTGCTGCAGCGCGCCCGCGCCGATCAGATCGCGACCTTGTTCACGCAGTGGCCCGTGGCCACGGGGTCGATGGTCCTCGGCGCGACCATACTCATCACCGTCATGTGGGGAACCGTCGCGCCGGGCTTGTTCGCGGCGTGGATGGGCGCGATCGTTCTCAATCAGGCGTGGCGATTGTGGCTGGTGCGTCGCTACCGGGCCGCCGCTCCCCAGCCCGCGGAGCGCGCGTGGTGGGGACGCGCGTGGGCGACCGGTTCGATGCTCGCCGGTACGCTCTGGGGAGTCGCCGGCGTCGTATTGTTCGTTCCCGGCGATCCGGGACATCAGGCGCTGCTCATCGTCTGCCTCTTCGGCGTGATCCTTGGAGGCATCAATCTCACTGCCGTCTACAAGGCATCGTTTTACAGTTTCGTCCTGCCCGCGCTGGTGCCTCTCATCGTGCGCGTCGCCATGGAAGGCGATCAGCTGCACGCCTTCATTGCCGCCGTAATGACGGTAGTCCTGGCATTCATACTTGGATTCGGTCACAACCTGAACAACGTGCTGACCCAGTCGCTGGCGATACGCTATGAAAATATCGACCTGATCGGCGAGCTCCAGGCGCAGACCGCGGCGGCAGACCACGCCCGCGCCGCCGCCGAGACGGCGAATCGCGGCAAGACGCAATTTCTCGCCGCCGCGAGCCACGACTTGCGGCAACCGCTGCACGCCCTTGGGCTTTTCGTTTCCGCGCTGGCGGCGAGAGTACGCGAGCCGGAGCTCAAGAGCATCGTGAGCAACATCGACGCTTCGGTCGATGCATTGGAGCGCCTGTTCAGCGCCATGATGGATATCTCCAAGCTCGACGCGGGTGCGGTCGAGCCGGTGCGCTGCGCATTTCCGCTCGCGCCGCTGTTCGACCGGATCCACTCGGCGTTCGCCGCGGTCGCGGCGACGCGGCGCTTGCGCTTGCACGTGGTGGAGACCCGGGCCTGGGTCTCGAGCGACCCGATGCTGCTCGAGCGGATTCTCTTCAACCTGATGTCGAACGCGGTGCGCTACACCGAGCACGGCGGCGCGGTGCTCGGCGTGCGCCGTCGCGGCGACATGCTCGCGATCGAGGTCTGCGATTCCGGAATCGGCATATCGCCGACCGAGCGCGAGCACATTTTCGACGAGTTCTACCAGGTCGACGCCGCGGGACGCCATGGCCGGCAAGGCATGGGACTGGGCCTGGCGATCATCCGCCGTCTGGCGGCGCTGCTCCACCACGACGTCGAGGTCGGGTCGATGCCCGGCCGCGGCTCGCGTTTTTCCATCCTCGTCCCGCGCGCCATGCCCGGCGCGACACCGTCGGATGCGCTCGGCGTCAGCTCGTCGAACGCGGCCTTTGGCGGAGCGCTCATCGCCGTCATCGACGACGAGTCGACGGTGGTCGAAGGCATGCAGGCGTGGCTGGCGCAATCGGGCGCGGTGGTCGTCGGCGCCGCCTCCGGCACGGAAATGCTGACCGCGCTGGGCGAATGCGGTCGCTATCCGGACCTGATCGTCGCCGATTACCGGTTGGGCGGCGGTGCGCTCGGCACCGACGCCGTGGCGCTGCTTCGGCATGAGCTGGGCATGCACATTCCGGCGATGCTGATCAGCGGCGACTCATCGGCCGAAGCGATTTCGGCCATGCGCGCATCGTCGCTGCACGTGCTTCTGAAGCCGGTGCTGCCGCGGGAGCTGCATCTGCTGGTGGAGCGGCTGCTGACCCGCGGCGAGGAGCCGGCGGCAGTCGAACAGATGTAGCGTCCACGTCTGCGGCGCAGGAAAAAAAAGGCGCCTCGAATCGAGGCGCCGGAGGACAGACCGAGTTCGGGATGACCGGTTAAGGTCGGGGGGTTAAACCCGGTCCGCGTTTGCAGCGCGGACGCCAGCGGAGACGTTGGCCGGCATCCGGCAATGCATCGTGTCGTTGCTTATGACAACAGCATTATCCACCGTTTCCCGAAGGCCGCAACTGCCGTTCGTCGGCCCGGTGCAGTGGGGCGCGCTGCGTTTCGGTTACCGATTCGGTGACGTTGAGCGTCCGCTGCCAGCTCAGCCAATAGCGAACGGTGGTCGCCGGGCCAAAAAAACCCAACTCCGGTCTGGGAGTTGGGTCGGGGACGCCGGTTAGTACGACCGGCGGAGGACAATCGTCAGCGTCGAGCTCCGCCGTCAGTTGGCGGGTTGGCGATCGCGCATGTGCTGGCGCAATGCCTCCATCCGCGTCAGCCTCGCATTGATCGCATCGCGCACCGTCGCCTTCTGCTCCGGGGAGAAGGTGCCGTAAAGCGCCAGCCACGTGGCACGCGCCTGCTGTCGCAGCGCGATATTCTGCTGCTGTACCTGATCGGCAACGGCCGCGACCGCCGCGAGGTCCGGTTCGGGCTTCGCCAGCTCGGCCTGAGTTGCCGCCTTGAGTTGCTGGAAATTGGCGCGCATCGCCTGGTGCGCGGACTTGCTTTGTGCGACTGCGGCGTCCCACTGTTGCTGCTGCGAAGTATTGAGATTGAGCTTGGCCTGAATCCGCTGCAGCATTGCCAGCGGGTCGGGCATTCCGTGTCCGGGAGCCTGAGCCCAGGCTTGCAGCGCGACACATGCAACTCCGGCCGCGAGGACGAGAGCGTAGAAAATGCGTTTCATCGATCCAACCTTTCGTCTGTGATAAGTAATCACCGCGCCGCGAGGCACGGCGTGCGTTCCGAACCTTGCTGCCTGTGTGCTTTAGTCACGTGCTTCAGTCGTTGGCTGCTTCAGGCATTGCCATATGCGACGACGCTGCAGATTTTGCGTCCGTCACGCGCGAGCTCCCTGCACCGATTATGACCATTCCGCCACTCTGCCGTTGCGCGGGTATGTAACCAATCATTACCCGCACCGGCGGGCGTTACAATTCGAGACAACGCCAGCCGCGACTTGCGGCGAGGTGGCCGCGACGATGGACAGTGCAGTGGACAGTGCAGTGGACAACGCAGTGGACAAGGCAATGGACGGCAATGAAACAGGTCAATCCGAAAATTCTGGTGATCGACGATGATCCGCGACTGCGCGATCTGCTGGTCCGCTATCTGACCGAGCAGGGCTTCCAGGTGCAGGCGCTTGCCGATGCCAGGGATCTCGACAAGAAGCTGCAGCGCGATCCGCCGCACCTGCTGGTGCTGGATCTGATGCTTCCTGGCGAGGACGGGCTCGCGGTGTGCCGGCGGCTCCGGGCGTCGGGCGAATCGGTGCCGGTGATCATGCTTACCGCCAAGGGCGAAGACATCGATCGCATCGTCGGTCTGGAAATGGGCGCCGACGACTACCTGCCGAAGCCTTTCAATCCGCGCGAGCTCGTTGCTCGCATCCACGCGGTGCTTCGCCGGCAGACCGAACGGCTGGCCCCGGGCGCGCCGGCAGCCGACGGAAAGATTGCCTTCGGCCCCTATCGCCTCGATCTGAGCACCCGCCGCTTGATGCGCGGCGATGAGTCCGTGGCGCTGACCACCGGCGAGTTCGGCCTGCTCAAGGTGCTCGCGAGCCATCCCCGTCAACCGCTGGCCCGGGAAAAGCTGATGCTGCTCGCCCGTGGCCGCGATCACGACGTGTTCGACCGCGCCATCGACGTTCAGGTCTCGCGTCTGCGCAAGCTCATCGAAGCCGATCCTTCGTCGCCCCGCTACATACAGACGGTGTGGGGCTTCGGTTACGTGTTCGTGCCTGACGCGGCGCCCGACGCGGCTCCGGACACGGCGCCTGCCGGCGACAGGGTCGGCACTTGACACTCTGGCCGCGGTCACTTTTCGGCCGCCTCGCATTGCTGCTGCTGCTGGTCACGCTGATCAGCCAGGCGACGGCAATCTTTCTTTTTCGCCAGGATCGCGCGGCGTTGCTTTCGCGCCAGTTCGGCGACACCAAAATCGTCCAGCTCAAGGCCTTGCGCGCCGGACTCGCCGCGGCGGATCCCAAATCGACCGCCGCGGCGCTTGCCCGATTCGGCGATGCGTATCAGGCACGCATCGTCCCGGATGAAGAGCGACGCTTCGTCGGCGGACCGCCGCAAAACCGGCTGCTGGTCGACTTGCTGGAGCGATTGAAGGCGGAGCTGGGCCCCGAGACGGATCTGCGCATTCAACCGCGGCTGCAACTGCTCTGGATCAAGTTGCAGGCGGGAGATCACGCCTACTGGGCGGGGTTTCAGCTTCCACCCCGGCCGGTCGAGGATACCCAGTCGCGCGCTTTGGAATGGAGCTTGATCGCTCTCGCGGTGCTGCTCGCAAGCGCGTATTTTTTCGCCCGCTATCTTTCGCGTCCGCTGCGGCAGCTCAACGATGCCGTGGCCAATGTCGGCGGCGGCAAGGTGCAGGCGCCGCTGCCCGAGACCGGTCCGTCCGAGATCGCAAGTCTGAATCGCGGCTTCAACCAGATGCTCGCCAACCTGCGCCAGGCCGAGGAAGACCGCGCGCTGCTGCTCGCGGGCGTGTCGCACGATTTGCGAACACCGCTGGCTCGCTTGCGGCTCGGCATCGAGGTCGGCGCGCAGGACGCGTCGACTCACGAGGGCATGATCTCCGACATCGCCGAGATGGACAAGATCATCGGCCAGTTTCTCGAGTTCGCGCGCGACAACCGCGAGGCGCCGCTGGAGATGCGCGAGCTCAACGAGATTGTCGCGTCGGCGGTCGATCGCTACCAGAAGGCAGGCAATGAGATTCGCTTCGACCGCGGCGAGCTGCCTCTGCTGCCGCTGCGCTCGACCGCGATGTCCCGGCTCATTGCCAATCTGATCGACAACGCGCTGCGCTACGGCGCCCCGCCCGTCGAGGTCGTCACGCGAGCCGACGCGCGCTCCGCGGTGCTGGAGGTGGCCGACCGTGGGCCGGGCATTGCGGCGGATCAGGTCGAGCGCCTCAAGCGCCCGTTCACCAGAGGCGAGCCTGCACGGACCGGAGGTGCAGGTGCCGGGCTTGGATTGGCGATCATCGAACGCATCGCGCGCTTGCACGGTGCCACGTTCGAGCTCCTGCCGCGCGAGGGCGGCGGCACGCGCGCTCGCGTGACTTTCGCGATTCGCTAGCGACTACGATCTGCCGACCAGCAACACCGTCGCCATCGCCGCGATGCCTTCGCCGCGGCCGGCGAATCCGAGCCGTTCGGTGGTGGTCGCCTTGACGTTGACTCGATCGACGCCGGCGTCCAGATCGGCGGCGATATTGATCGTCATCTGTCGAATGTAAGGGGCCAGCTTCGGCGCTTCGGCAACGACGGTCGCGTCGAGGTTGCCGAGCGAATAGCCCGCCGCGACCGCGCGTTGCCAGACGGAACGCAGCAGAACGCGACTGTCGGCGTCCTTGTAGCGCGGGTCCGAATCCGGGAAATGCGCGCCGATGTCGCCCGCGCCCAGCGCACCGAGCACCGCGTCGCAGATCGCATGCAGCAGCGCGTCGGCGTCGGAGTGTCCGTCGAGGCCGCGCTCGAAAGGAATCGTCACGCCGCCCAGCACCAGGCGCCGGCCGGCGACAAGCGCGTGCACGTCGATGCCATTGCCGACGCGGACGTTCATCGTCAGCCGCGCCGCCGGGAGGCGAGTATCGCCGCGGCGAGCTCCAGGTCCTCGGGATACGTCACCTTGATGTTCGCCGGGCTGCCCTGCACCAGCCGCGGCTTCAGTCCGAGCGCCTCCACCGCCTGCGCTTCGTCGGTAATCGCCGCGAGGTCGGCCTGCCGGAACGCGTGATTGAGAATCGCGTAGCGGAACATCTGCGGCGTCTGCGCGCACCACAATCCACTGCGCGGCTCGGTGCTGGCGCAACGAAGTCCGGCGCCGGTCTCGGAGCGCTTCAAGGTGTCGGAAAGCGGAATGGCAAGCAGCCCGCCGATCGGCTCGTCTTCCAGCTCGTGCAGCAGGCGGTTGAGCGTCGCGACGTCGACGCACGGTCGCGCAGCGTCGTGAACGAGAACCCAATCCTCGCCCTCGACCCAGTCGCCCATCGCCGCCAGCCCGTTTCTTACCGACTCGGCGCGCGTGCTTCCGCCGCAACGCAGTGGAACGACTCCCGGGACCTCGCCGATGCGCTCGTCGTACCACGCGTCGTCGGCGGCGATCACGACAAAGACCGCTTCCAGCACTATTGATTCGTTCAGCGCCGCGATCGTGCGCGAGAGCAGCGGCGTTCCCAGCAGCAATGCGTATTGTTTCGGCTCGGAGGTCCCGAAGCGGGTGCTCGTCCCAGCCGCGGCGATCAGCGCGAAGCGGCGCGGATTGGACGCCGAGTTGGACGCCGCAACCATCACAGAGTCTGTTTTGCCATCAGCGGTTCGAGCGCGCGGCGAATGGCGGCGGGCACCGGCGTCGGCCGCCTCGTCGAGCGTTCGACCCAGACGTGGACGAAATGGCCGATCGCGGCAGCGGCGTCCACACCGCGCTCGAACAAGCCGATGTCGTAGGTCACCGACGAATTGCCCAGCCTGGTGACGCGCAATCCGGCATCGATGATCTGCGGAAACGACAGCGGCCGATGAAAAAGACACCGCGTCTCGACGACAATGCCCATCGCCGAGCCGGTATGGATATCAAGTCCGCCTTCCTCGATCAGGTGTTCGTTCACCACGGTGTCGAAAAACGAGTAGTAGGCGACATTGTTGACATGGCCGTAAGTGTCATTGTCCATCCACCGGGTGGGAATCGCCAGAAAATGCGGATAGTCCGCCCGGAAGGCGTGGACAGCCTCGATCATGAACGACTGCGAAGCCGCGCGTCAAAAATCTCCACCCAGTGGCGTACCGGCAGCTTGGTTCCCGTCGCGAGATGGTTGAGGCAGCCTATGTTGGCCGTCGCGATCATGTCCGGCTCCGACGCTTCGAGCGCCTCGAGCTTGTTCACTTTCAGTTTCTGCGACAATTCGGGCTGCAGGATCGAATAGGTTCCCGCGGAGCCGCAACACAGGTGCCCGTCCGCGACCGGCGCCAGCTCCAGGCCGAGCGCCTCGAGGATCTCCTCCACCCTTCCGTCGAGCTTTTGCCCGTGCTGCAGGGTGCACGGCGAATGAAAGGCGACCCGCTGCGGACCGTGATCCATCGCCACCAGCGGCGCGAACTGTTTCCATTCGTCGGCGATCACTTCGACCGGATCACGCGCCAGTTGGCCGACCCGGCGCGCCTTGTCGGCGTATTCCGGATCATCGCGCAACAGGTGTCCGTAATCCTTGACGGCGACGCCGCACGCGCTCGCGGTCACCACGATCGCCTCTGCACCCTTCTCGACCTGCGGCCACCAGGAGTCGATATTGCGGCGCGCGAACGCCGCCGCTTCCTCGCGCGCGCCGAGGTGCTCGCTGACGGCGCCGCAGCACCCGCCGCCGGCAACGCGAAGCAGTGAAATGCCGACTCGATCGAGCGCTCGCGCCAGTGCCGCGTCGATGTTGGGCGCCAGCGCGGGCTGCACGCAACCGGCGAGCGCGAGCATTTTTCGCGGATGGCGCGCCGGCGGCCAGTATTTGGCCGCGCGCGCCGCCGGCACTATGGCCGCAAGCGACGCCGGCAGCAGCGGCCGCGCCAGCCTTCCCGCGCCGAGCGCGAACGCAAACAGCGAGCGATGACTCAAGCCCTTGCGCAGGATCCAGCGGCGAAAGCGCTCGCCGGCCGGCCGTGGAACTCTTTCGTCGACCACGCGCCGTCCAATATCGACCAGCCTGCCGAATTGCACGCCCGACGGGCATACCGTCTCGCAGCTGCGGCAGGTGAGACAGCGGTCCAGATGGAGCTGCGTCTTGGCGCTGACGTCCGCGCCTTCGAGCACCTGCTTGATGAGGTAGATGCGGCCGCGCGGTCCGTCGAGCTCGTCGCCGAGGAGCTGGTAGGTCGGGCAAGTCGCGGTGCAGAATCCACAATGAACGCAGGCGCGCAGAATCGCGTCCGCGTCGCGTCCGTCCGCGGTATCCCTGATGAAATCGGCCAACCGCGTTTCCACGCTCAGAACTCCGCGTACATGCGACCACGATTGAAGATTTCCGCGGGATCGAGCGCCGCCTTGAGCCGCTGATGCAGCGCAAGCAACGGTGGCGCGAGCGGATGGAACGCTCCCGCGGATTTGTCCGCCGCGCGGAACAGCGTCGCATGCCCACCCTGATCCTTCGCCCAGGCTCGGAGGCGCTCCCCGTTTTCCTCGGCCGACGGGCGTATCCAGCGCAGCGCGCCTCCCCATTCGATCAGTTGTCCGCTGCCGAGCTCCGCAAAGGGCGCAGTCGATCGCACCGACAGCCGCCACAAGGGCGCACTGGCAGGCTGGAAGAAGGCGTGTTGCTGCTCGCGTATGGCGCGCCATAGCGCCGTCGCGTTCTCGGTCACCTCGCCTCCGAGGCGGCGCTGCGCGGCGCTTACGCCGCTGTCGGCGCCCGACAGGCGCACGTAGAGCCGCTCGCCGTGCCAGAAGCTTGCCGACAAAGGCAGCGGTAGCGCGCTCCATTCATTGATCTTGCGCAACGCGTCCGCCGCCGGAAGCTCGAACACCAGCGTCGTCTCGGAGCGCGGCTGCGGCATGCACTTCAACGATGCCTCGAGGATGATGCCGAGCGTTCCCAGCGATCCGGCGATGAGCCGCGAAACGTCGAATCCGGCAACATTTTTCATCACCCGGCCGCCGAATGAAACGTCATCTCCTCGCCCGTCCAGCACCCTCACCCCGAGCATGTGATCGCGCACCGCGCCGCCATGCGGGCGCCGAGGGCCGGACAAGCCGGCGGCGACGCAGCCGCCGAGCGTTGCGTCGGCGCCAAAATGCGGCGGCTCGAACGCCAGCATCTGGCGACATTGCGCAAGCGTGTCTTCGATTTCCGCGAGCCGCGTGCCGCAGCGCGCGGTGATGACCAGCTCCGTCGGATCATAGTCGCTGATACCCGAGTATGCGTTGGTGGAAAAAACGGTGCCGGAGAGCTCCTGGCCGTAGAAATCCTTGCTGCCTCCACCGACGATGCGCAGCGGCTCCTTGCCGGTGGCAGCGGCGCGCACCCGATCGCGCCAAACGCCGATGAGGTCGCTCATTCGCGGCGCATTCCGCTCACTGCCGCTGTTCCTGCGCCGGAGCATCGACGCGGGCGACAGGCTCTGTTTCGCGCATCGCGTCGGCATACCACTCCTGCATTGCCGGCAGCTCGATCAGCGCCCGCTGGTACGCGGCACATTCGCCGCTGAGCGCGAGGCCATAGCCGCGGAATCGAAACGCGACCGGACAATAAAACGCATCGACGATGCCGAAAGCGCCGCAAAGAAACGCGCCCTCGTGGCCGAACCGTTGCCGACCTTCGCGCCAGATCTCGACGATGCGCTCGATTTCGTCCGCAACTGCCGGCGACGGGACGCGCGTTTCGCGCAAGCGAAGGTTCATGCTGAACTCGTTGCGCAGATTGCTGAACCCGGAGTGCATTTCTGCCGCAGCCGACCGCGCCCAGGCACGCGCCTCGTCATCGGCCGGCCACAATCCGGGATGGCGTTCGGCCAGGTATTCCGCGATCGCCATCGAGTCCCATACCACCAGGCTTCCGTCGTGCAGGCAAGGAACCTTGGCCGATGGAGAGTGAGCGCGGATTCGCACACTGCTATCGGCCTGGTCCAGCAGCAGCCGCTGCTCGCGAAACGCGATTCCCGCCGCCTTCATCAGGACCCATGAGCGCAGCGACCACGTCGAGTAGTTCTTGTTGCCGATGTAGAGCGTATACATGGGCGTCATTCGCATCCTGGCCAGGAGCAACAGCGAGTGGCGGACGATTTTGGCGACATGCTTGCGACCATGAGCGTCAAAGCGGGACGGTCTTGCCCGGATTCATGATGTCGCGCGGGTCGAGCGCGCGCTTGATCATCCGCATCAGATCGACCGCCTCGCCGTGTTCCTGCGCCAGAACGTCCAGCTTGTGCCAGCCGATGCCGTGCTCGCCGGTGCATGTGCCGCCCATAGCGATCGCACGCATGCTGACGCCCTTGGCCAGCGCCTCGGCACGCTCGCGCTGCGCGGGATCGGCGCCGTCGAACAGGACCACCAGATGAAAGTTGCCGTCGCCTACGTGCCCGAGAATGGGCGCGGTCAGGCCGCTCTTCTCGACGTCGGCCTTCGTTTCCAGGATGCAGTCGGTCAGTCTCGAAATGGGAACGCAGGCATCGGTGGCGAAACTGGTCATGCCCGGCTTCAACGCCAGCGCGGCGTAGTACGCGTCGTGGCGGGCCTTCCACAAGCGCGTCCGGTCCTCGGTCTTGGTCGCCCACTGATACGCGCTGCCGCCGAATTCGTCGCTGGCCGCCTGCATCGCCGCCGATTGCTCGCGCACGCCGGCCTCCGAGCCATGAAATTCGAAGAATAGCGTCGGTTTGATTTCGAAACCCTTGAGCTTGGAGTAGCGGATGCTCGCGTCCATCTGGACTTCGTCGAGCAACTCGATGCGCGCCACGCTGATGCCGGTCTGCATGGCGACGATGACGGTGTTGACGGCGCTGGCAAGATCGGGAAACTGGCAAACCGCCGCTTGAATCGCCTCGGGAACGCCGTACAGTCGGAGCTGGATCTCGGTGATGACGCCGAGCGTTCCCTCGGCGCCGACGAACAGCCGCGTCAAATCGTATCCGGCGCTCGACTTGCGCGCGCGCCCGCCGGTCTTGACGATGCGCCCGTCCGCGGTGACGACGGTCAGGCCGAGGACGTTCTCGCGCATCGTCCCGTAACGTACTGCGTTGGTGCCCGACGCGCGTGTCGCGGCCATGCCGCCGATGGTGGCGTTGGCGCCGGGATCGATCGGGAAAAACAATCCCGTGCCCTTGAGCTCCGCATTCACCTGCTCGCGCGTGACACCGGCCTGCACCCGGCAGTCGAGATCCTCGGCATTGATCTCGAGCACGCGGTTCATCTGCGACAGATCGACGCAGACGCCGCCGTAGAGCGCGGCGACGTGGCCTTCGAGCGACGTGCCGACGCCAAAGGCGATCACCGGCACGCGCGCAAGGTGGCACAGACGAACGATCGATGCGACCTCTTCGTTGGAGTGGGGGAAAACGACGACGTCGGGCAGCCCGGCGTCGGCAAGTCCTTCGCCGTGGCTGTGGTGCTCGCGCACCGCGTGCGCCGTCACCGCGCGATCGCCGAAATCTCCGGAGAGACGCGTCACCAGCGCGGCGACGACGTCGGGATCCTGCCGGGTCTCGGTTTTCATCTCGTTCCTTGCCTTGTTCAGAAGCGCGGCAATTCGGGGTGGGAAAGCTGACCGCGGTGAACGTGCATCCGACCCATCTCGGCGCAGCGATGCAACATCGGAACCGCCTTGCCGGGATTCAGGAGGCCGGACTCGTCGAAGGCATGCTTGATGGCGTGAAACCACTCGAGCTCGGCAGATGAAAACTGGACGCACATCCCGCCGATCTTCTCCAGTCCGACGCCGTGCTCGCCGGTAATCGTTCCGCCTACTTCGATGCACAGGTCGAGAATCCTGGCGCCGAACGCCTCGGTCCTTTCCGCGTCGCCCGGACAGTTGGCATCGAACAGGATCAGCGGATGCAGGTTGCCGTCGCCGGCGTGGAAGACGTTCATGCAACGCAATCCGAACTCCCGTCCCATCTCGGCAATCCGCGTCAGCACCGGCGCGATCGAGCGCCGCGGTATCGTCCCGTCGATGCAGTAATAATCCGGCGAGATCCGCCCGGCGGCGGGAAATGCCGCCTTGCGACCCGACCACAGTCGAAGGCGCTGCGCTTCGTTCTGCGACACTTCGACGCGCGTCGCGCCGCTGCTTTCGAGCAACGCGCGCAGCTCGTCGACCTCGGCCTGCACCTCTTCCGGAGCCCCGTCGGACTCGCAGAGGAGGATCGCTTCGGCGTCCAGCGGATAGCCGGCATGCACGAATGGCTCGACCGCGCTGATGGTAAGTCGGTCCATCATTTCGAGGCCCGCCGGGATGATGCCCGCGCCGATGATCGCCGCCACCGCTTCGCCGGCCTTGGTCAGCTCGTCGAACGCGGCGAGGATGCACTTCGCCTCCCGCGGCTTGGGCGTCAGGCGCACGCTCACTTCGGTGGTAATCGCGAGCAGTCCCTCCGAGCCGTTGATCAGCGCCAGCAGATCGTAGCCTGCGCTGTCGAGCGCATCGTTGCCGAATTCCACGATCTCGCCGCTGATGAGCACACCTCGAACGCGGCGTACGTTGTGCACGGTCAGACCGTACTTGAGGCAATGCAGCCCGCCCGAGTTCTCGGCGACGTTGCCGCCGATCGTGCACGCGATCTGCGACGAGGGATCGGGCGCGTAGTAGAGGCCGTAAATCGAGGCCGCTTCAGAAATGGCCAGATTTCGCACGCCAGGCTGCAGTACCGCGGTGCGCGCGAGCGGGTCGATCGAGAGAATGCGCTTGAACTTGGCCAGCGACAGGACCACGCCGTCGGTATTGGGCGTCGCGCCGCCGGACAGTCCGGTGCCGGCTCCGCGCGCCACGACCGGCAATCTCGCCGCGTTGCACAGCTTCAGAATCGCGACAACCTGCGCCTCATCCTCCGGCAGGAGCACCGCCAGCGGTTGTGCCCGGAAAAGCGTCAGGCCATCGCACTCGTAGGGCCGGGTGTCCTCGTCGGCCGTGAGCAGTGCGGATGGCGGAAGAATTTCGCCGAGCGCGGCGAGCAAGGTTTCATTGAGCATGGCGAAGGCTAAGGCGTTGCCGCTCGATTATTCCACAAAGCCATGCGCCACACTACGCGCGATGCCACACCTGGACCTGCATCGACGATGTCTTCCGGAGCTCGAGGCGAGCACCCTATCGTCTATAATGAACGCCATCGGGGGATGGCAAGCGCCGAGCGGCAGCGGCGGGGGATCGAGCATGAATCAAGGCGAAATATACGCCAAGACCGAGGAAGGCGTGCGCGAGCTCAAGGAACGCAAGCGCAATCTTCCGATCGCCCTGCGCAGCGTGCTGATCATGGTCGATGGAACGCGAACGGTGGCAGAGGTGCTCGAGCGCGCACGGGCTTTGCGTGTCGACGTTACCGCGCTCGCGACATTGGAACGCGCAGGACTGATCGGCAAGCGCTTCAGCGCGCCTTCGGCGGCCGAACCCGACGCGGCGAGCGCGCCGCGCAGTGAAAGCGAAGTTCAGCGATTTCTCACCGCGCAGCAGCAGCTCAGCAATGCCATCAACGAACACCTCGGATTTCGCGGCTATATGATGATGATGCGCCTGCAACGCGCCAGCAATTTACGCGACCTGCACGACCTGTTGCCGGATTTCGCCAAGGCGATGGTCAAGCGGGTCGGCATGGATGCGGCGACGCCGATCGTCGGCGAGCTGGAGCGGTTGATCGTTCGCGGCGCATAGAAGCCGTCAAAAGAGCGCGGCCGCGGTCCATGATGCGGCCAGCCACACGCTGCGCCGCTACACGCAGCGGCCGCCGTCCACTTCCAGGCACGCTCCGGTGATGAATGCGGCGTCGTCCGACGCCAGAAAGACCGCCGCGCTCGCGATATCGCTGGGCAGCGACAGCCGACCGAGCGGAATCGAGGCAATGAATTTGGCGCGCATCTCCGGCGTGTCTTCGCCCATGAATTTCGCCAGCATCCCGGTCTCGCCGGCGACCGGATTGATGACGTTAACCCGGATCCTGTCGGCCGCCAGCTCCGCCGCCATCGAGCGGCTGGTGACGATGGCTGCGCCCTTGCTGCCGTTGTACCAGGTGAGCCCGGGCCTGGGGCGCACGCCGGCGGTCGAGGCGATGGTGATGAACACACCACCGCCCTGCTTGCGAAACACCGGCACCGCGTGCCTGGCGCTGAGGAACAGGCTTTTGACGTTGACCGCGTAAATGCGGTCGAAATCCGCTTCGCTGACCTCGAGCATCGGTTGATTGCGGTGCGTTGTGCCAGCATTGTTGACGACGATGTCGATGCGGCCATAGGTCTCTTGCGCGACGCGGACCAGCATTGCGACGTCCGCATCGAGCGAGACATCGCCCGCGCAAGCGACGGCGCGGCCGCCTTCACGATTGATCGCGGCAGCGACGCGCTCGGCGCCGGCGCGGTCGATGTCGTTGACGACCAGCGCCGCGCCTTCGCGTGCGAACCGCTCGGCGATGCCCTGGCCGAAGCCCGACGCGGCGCCCGTCACCAGTGCGACCTTGTTCGCAAGTCTCAAGGCATTTGCCCCGCCGGCATGATCACCGCTTCTTCGACGCTCTTTTTCGCGCCCGGCTGCGCGTGCCATCGCGCCGACGCGATATTTTTCGCCCTCATTTGCCCGCAGCCGGCCGGAACTTGTGCGCCAGCGTATTCTCGTCGGTGCGCGGAACATAGGTGATCCCGTCGCGCGTCGCCCACAGGTTCACCTGGAAATGCAAGGGAATGATTCCGGTATCGTTGATGGCGAGCTCGGTCGCGCGCTGCAGTATCGCTTCGCGCTTGGGATCGTCGACGGTCGCGAGCGCTTCCTCGAGCAGCGCATCGACCCTCGGATTGGAATAGCGGCCGCGGTTTGCCGTGCCGAAGCCCTTGTCCTTGTTGTACGTCGCGAGCAGCGCTTTGAGCGGGCTCGACGCTTCGCCGGTTCCCGAGCTCCAGCCGACCACCATGAAGCTGAACTTGAGGTCGGTCGCCTGCGGAAAAAAAGTCGCCGATGGCATCGCCTCGACCTTGGTCGCGATCCCGACCCGGGTCAGCATTTGCGCAACGGCTTGCGCGATCTTGGCATCGTTGACGTAACGATTATTGGGCGAGTGAATGGTGAGGCCGAATCCGTCGGGATAGCCCGCCTCGGCGAGCAGTTTCTTGGCGCCCTCCGGATCGTACGGCTCGACCTTGAGGTTCCTGGTCACGCCGAACATGCCATCGGCCAGCAACTGACCGGACGCGACTGCTTCGCCTTCCATCACCTTGTCGACCATCGCGGCTCGATTGATTGCCTTCGACAACGCCTTCCGGACCCGCGCATCCTTGAGCGGGTTCTTGGTGAGCGGGCGGCCCGCCTTGTCGGTGACAAACGGCGACAGATCGCGATCGCTGTCCATGCACAGGTAGATCAGCCGATCGGCAATGATCTTGTAAACATTCAGCCGCTTGTCGGCGCGAATTTTGGCCACGTCGGTGGTGGGAACGTATTCGATCGCCTGCACGTCCCCTGCGAGCAGCGCCGCGACGCGTGAAGCGTCGTTGGGCAGCAAGCGCAGCGTCACCTTGTCCCAGGGCGTCTTGCCGCCCCAATAGGCGTCGTGACGGGTGAGCTCGATGCGGTCGCCTTTGACATAGCGCACAAGCTTGTACGGTCCGGTGCCGATCGCGGCTTTGCCGCTGTTGAAATCCTCGGTCGACGCTTTCGCCGCTGACTTCGAGACTATCGCGACCTGCGTCATGTCGGTCGGCATCAGCGGATACGGCGTCGCAGTCTTGAAACGGATCGTGAACGGATCGACGACGACCATCTCCTTGACCTGCTTGGTGAACGCAGTGAAGGGCGACGGGCTGTTCGGAACCTGCGGGACGCGCTCGATCGACGCCACCACGTCGGCGGCGGTGAAATCGCTGCCGTCGTGGAACTTGACGCCGCGGCGCAGCTTGAATTCCCAGGTGAGCGGATCGATCGTCTTCCACGACTCGGCCAGTCCCGGAACAGGCTTCTGATGGTCATCGCGAAGCACCAGATAGTCGAAGATATGCGCAGCGACGTTGTTGTTCGGCGTCACGTTGTGAAAATGCGGATCGATGGCGGTGACATCGGCTCCGATTCCGATCGTCAGATCGGCCGCGAAGGAAGCAACCGTGGCGCAAAACGCGAAAAAAAACGACAGGCAGGAAATCAGAACGCGGCGCGACCTCATGGCATTCTCCGTCGACGATGATCGGCAAGCGCGTTGCCGAGTGCACCCAGCATATCGGAAACGTAACTGATTGTAACCGACTGTTCTAGCTTGGAAACTTGCCGTCAACGTCGAATGTGCCTGCAGCGTTGGATAGGTGTCGCTCCCTTCGCGACGAAAGCAGGAGATTCCATGAAACATCGCATTGCAACGATCGCCGCCGCGGGTTTGCTTCTGGCCGGCGGCGCCACTCTCGCCACGACTGCTTCGGCCCGGGACGCGTTCAGCGTATCGATCGGACTGCCGGGATTTGCCGTGGGTTACGGCAATCGTGGCTACTATGCGCCGGCGCCGGTGGTGTACGCCCCGCCTGTCGCCTACGCGCCGGAGCCGTACTACTACGGCGCTCCGCTCGCATACGGTGGGGCGCCGATTGTCTACGGTCCGCGCGTCGTCTATGGGCGCTCGTACTATAGGCCGTACTACCACGCGCGCTACTGGCACCGCTAACCGCGGTACGTAGTGCGATAGATCGCTCCGGCGTAATCGTCGGAGAGCAGCAGCGCGCCGTCCCGCATCACCAGCACGTCCGCCGGGCGGCCCCACGCCGTTTCACCCTGCAACCACCCGGTCGCGGATGGTTCGTACGCGACCGGTTTATTTCCCTCGAGACAAACGAGCGTGATCCGGTAGCCGATTTTCCTGCTGCGGTTCCACGAGCCTGCGGGCTCGCAAATGTTGCACGGAGCGCCGACCCGAACGTAAAGCTTGCCCCACGGCATGCGGTCTGCGGGTCGCCTCGCGCAGTTGCTGCGCGCGACCGAGCGTCGCGCATTGGCATTGACACCGGCAGCCGCGCTTTCTATCCTGTCGACTGAAAGTTTCCGAGTTTCCCCATCATGAACGCTCCCGCATCTCTGTCTGCCGTCCGGCCCCAACTTGCTGCCCTGGAGCTGATCCGAGCGCTGGTCGCCTTCGATACCACCAGCCGCGATTCGAACATGGCGCTCATCGACTGGGTCCGCGACTATCTCGCGGGCCATGGAATCGACTCGCAATTGACGTTCGACGACGACAGGCGCAAGGCGAATCTTTTCGCGACGCTTCCCGCCAGCGACGGAAACGTCAAGCGAGGCGGCATCGTTCTCTCGGGTCATACCGATGTCGTCCCTGTCGACGGCCAGCCGTGGGACACCGACCCTTTCGTGGCGACGGTCAAGGACGACAAGCTCTACGGCCGCGGCGTCACCGACATGAAGAGCTTTTCGGCGACCGGGCTGGCCATGGTTCCCGAGTTCTTGCGGCGCGGCCTCAAGCGACCGCTGCACTTCGCGCTTTCCTACGATGAAGAAGTCGGGTGCATCGGCGTGCGGCGGATGATCGCCGACCTCGGCCAGCGCGACATCGAGCCCGCGGGCTGCATCGTCGGCGAGCCCACCGGGATGCGGCTTGTCGTCGCGCACAAGGGCAAGCGGAGCTATCGCTGCCGCGTTCGCGGCCACGAGGCGCACTCCTCCCTGACACCGCGCGGCGTCAATGCCATCCAGGTCGCGTGCGAAATCGTGGCGCTGCTGACGCAGATCGCGCGGCGGTTTCGCGAGCGCGGGCGGTTCGATGCAGCGTACGACGTCCCCTTCACGACGGTGCATACCGGCGTGATCCGCGGCGGCACCGCGCTCAACATCGTCCCGCGCGACTGCGTCTTCGACTTCGAGTTTCGCCACCTTCCGTTCGATGACCCGGAGGAGCTCCTGGCCGAAGTCAGGCGCTTTGCGGCGACGCTGCTACCGGAAATGCACGCCGTCGATCCTCAAACGTACATCGAGTTCGACGCTCTTTCGGCGCTGCCCGGCTTCGATACGCACGGAGGAAACGAAATTGCCGAGCTCGGCCGCTCCTGCAGCGGCACGCACGACTACGGCAAGGTTTCGTTCGGCACCGAAGCGTCGCTGTTTCATGGCGCCGGAATCGCCGCCATTATCTGCGGGCCCGGGCACATCGAGCAGGCGCATCAGCCCAACGAATGGGTTGCACTCGACCAGCTCGCGCTTTGCGAAGCGTTCATGCGCCGGCTCGCCGATCAAGTCTGCGCCTCGTGAGCGAGAGCGTCCCCGAAACCTTCCAGCGTACGGCCGCGCCAATACCTCCGATCGAGATCGCATTTCCCGATCTCGCCCCCTACGCCCCGGGCAATGACGGGACGCCTTACGTGTGGACGTTTGCCGGCGAGCAGGCCGGTCCGCACGTTCTCGTTCAGGCGCTGACCCACGGCAACGAAGTCTGCGGTGCCATCGCCGTCGATTGGCTGCTTCGGGAAAGAATCAGGCCCGCGCGGGGAACCTTGACGCTGGTCTTCGCCAATGTCGGCGCCTATCTGCGCTTCGACCGCGCGGATCCGTTTGCGTCACGCTGCGTGGAAGAGGATTTCAACCGCCTGTGGACAGCCGACGTGCTGGACGGACCGCGCAGGAGCGCCGAGCTGGCGCGCGCCCGCGAGCTCAGGCCGATCGTCGATCGCGTCGATCACCTGCTCGATCTGCACTCGATGTCGGAACCGTGTCTGCCGCTGGCGATGGCAGGGCGGCAACGAAAAGGCGTCGAGCTCGCCAAAGCGGTCGGCATACCGCAGCACATCGTGATCGACGGTGGTCACGTCGCCGGGCAGCGGCTGCGCGACTACGCGTTCTTCGACGATCCCGCGGATGCGCGCAGCGCGCTGCTGGTCGAGTGCGGGCAGCATTGGGAGGCCGCGTCGCCGCGCGTTGCGCGGCAGTCAGTGCTCAGGTTTCTCGACCACTTCGGAATGCTCGCCCCAGGCGTGTGCGAAAGGCATCTGGATCGCGGGACGCCGCCTCCTCAACGCATCGTCGAGGTGACATCGACCGTGACCATAGCCAGCGACGATTTCCGCTTTACCCAGCGCGTGCATGGGCTGCAGGTGATAGCGCGCGCCGGGACCGTCTATGCCATGGACGCCGGCACCGAGATTCGTACGCCGCACGATCATTGCGTGCTGATCATGCCGACCCGAAAGCCAAAGCGCGGGGAGACCGCGGTCCGGCTCGGGCGCTTCGTTTCGTAGGGGAAGCGTCAGCGGCGCACGCGCGCCGCCGAAATTTCGGCTTGGGTCGAGTCGACCAGCTCGTTGCCGATGATCGGCGTCCATCGATCGTAAACGGCGCGCACAGCGTCGCGAAACGCGTCCCTGCCCGCGGGCGTAAGACGGGTGACGATGGCGCCTTGCGTGCCCAGCCTTGCCAGCGCGCGGTCGTCGGAGAGCTGCTGTGCCATCGCCGACGATTGCCGCGATGCTTCGAGCGCTGCATCGCGCACGAGCTGACGGTCGGCCTCGTTCCACGACTCCCAGACCGAGCGGTTCACCGCGAATATCAGCGCATCGGCATGCGCGTGCCAGAGCTGCAGGTGCGAGAGCGGGCCCGCATGGAGGCGCAAAGCCGTATACGAGGCAACGCTCGCTTCCTGGCCGTCGAGCTCGCCGTTCTCCAGCGCGGCGCGCGCGTTCGAAAGGCTCATTGCCGAAGGCCGGGCGCCCAGCGCAGCGAGGGTCTCCTCGATCAGCGGCGACGCTGGTGCCCGGACCTTCAGCCCGGCGAGGTCGGCGGGCGCGTGCACCGGCGCCTTGCTTGCGAGCTCGATGAATCCGTTTGCGGCCCACGCGACGGCAATGACTCCGTCGGTTTCGAGAATGGCGGACAGGCGCTTGCGCGTGTCGCCGTCGATCAGCGATTCGAGCGCTGGCTCATCAGGGACAAGCCACGGCAACGCAAGCACGTTGAGTTGCGGGACTTGCGCCGACCACACCAGCGTTGAACCCACCGCGAGCTCAAACGTTTTGTCACGCAATGCGCCGAATTCCCGTGCCGGATCCCGCGACGAGAGCGTCGCGCCCGGGAAATGCTCGACCGCCAGGCGTCCGCCCGATCGCTTAGCGATGAGCGTCGCCCAGATTTCGCCCGCTTTGCCGAGCGGATACGCGGGGCCCTGGGCGGTCGACAGCTTCAGCGATTGAGTCGGCGCGGCCGGACGCACCTGCGCCGTGGCCGCCACAGCAAGCGTCATCGCCAGCAGCGCGCCCCATCGAATTGGTAAGCGCACGCGCATCGCAGAGTTATTCCAGCGGCGCGAGCTCGCCTTGCACCGGAGCGTCGCGCCAATAGCGCGCGTCGTGGGCACGCTCGAGACGCGGCACGTGCGATGAGCCCTCGGCGAAGGCGAAGGTCAGCGCGCCATCGTAGTCGGTGCGGTAGCTGCGCACGCCCGCGGCAACGTAGCGTTCGACGATCTCGGGCCGCGGATGGTTGAAGCGGTTGCGGTAGCCGGGTGTGAAAACGGCGACCTCGGGCCGCACGGACGCGATGAATGCCGGCGTCGACGACGTCCGGCTGCCGTGGTGCGGAACGATCAGCAGATCGGCGTGAAGCCTGTCCGGCTCCCGCCGGATGAGATCGGACTCGGTGCGTGCTTCGATGTCGCCGGTCAACAACGCGCTTCCGGCCGCGTTGCTGACCCGCAGGACGCACGAGATGTCGTTTGGCTTGAGTTTCGGGTTGGCGTAGTTTGCCTCGACCGGATGCAGCATCGCGAACTCGACTCCATCCCACGCCCATTGCTGGCCGGCAAGGCAGCGGCGCGTGGCTTCGCCGCGCTCCATCCGCGCACGCACGATCGGATTGGCGTCGTTGAGCGACGACGCGATCCACTCCACCGGAACGGTTTGAAGCAGCGAAAGCGCGCCGCCGCTGTGATCGCTATCCTGGTGACTTACGATGAGACCATCGAGTCGCGCGATCCCGCTCGCGCGCAGCACCGGCGCGATAATGCGATTGCCTGCGTCGGCCATCTCGGTAAAACGGGGACCGGTATCGTACAAAAGCGAATGCGCGTGCGTCTGCACCAGCACGGCGAGCCCCTGACCGACGTCGAGCACCGTAACCCGGAATGCCCCCATCGCCGGCAGCAACGGAACAATCGCGAACAGCGGCGCGAGCCAGATCAGACCGAGCGCGCGACCCGGGACGCCGCGCGGCGCCAGCAGCCAGAGAATGCCCAGGATTCCGGCGACGGCGGCGAATATGCCGGGGGCGTGCTGCTGCCACACCGCCGCCGGCGTAGTGCTCAACCATTCCAGGAGCAACGCGACCCACGCGAACACCTGGTGGGCAACGATCAGCAATAAATCCCAGGGCACGACAATCGATGCCAGGGTCAGCGGCACGACGATAAACGTGACGACGGGAATCGCCACCGCATTGGCCAGCGGAGAAACGATGGAAATCTGCTGAAACAGGATCAGCATCAGCGGTATGAGTCCGAGCGTGATCGCGCTCTGCGCCCGCAGCGCCTCGCGCCACTTGCTTGCGCCGGCGATGCGGCCGACGCCGATGTAGAGCAATAGCCCGACGGCGCCGAAGGACAGCCAGAAGCCCGGAGTGAGCGACGCCCACGGGTCCCACGCCAGCACCACCGCCAACGCCCATAACCAAACGATCGACGCGCTTCCCGGCCGGCCCAGCCAAAGCCCGATCGCCGCGACCGTGAGCATGTACAGCGTGCGTTGCGCCGGAATTTCGAAGCCCGCGAGGAGCACGTAAAAAAACGCCGCAATGACACCCGCAACTGCCGCAGCCTTGCGCGCGGGCAATCGCGTGGTCAGGCGATGGCTCATCTTCCACAACCAGTACGCGAGTCCGCCGATCAGCGCCGCGAAGAAGGT